>RRZT010737271.1_pt1 | contig 12500 bp, 10 predicted proteins | sample 2165551 | NCBI WGS metagenome assembly RRZT01 (sample SAMN10456910, study PRJNA506462) | wastewater metagenome | biome: wastewater; feature: sludge; material: wastewater sludge; isolation source: wastewater sludge with Escherichia coli K12::gfp cells carrying plasmid... | place: USA: Moscow, Idaho... | reverse complement strand
TTTTAAAGTTTCATTTACAACAGCTTCATCAGCAGCAAATGCAAAACCAGCGATAGCTAGCATTAATAGAACGATTTTTTTCATTCTGAAATCCTTATATTTTTTTAGTTTCAAAGTCTGTTCGGCTTGCGTATCCCTACTAAATACTTTGTTGGGCAAGATTATATATCAATAAAAATAAAAAAAAGATAAAAGTAGTTGTTTTCTTTTTATTTACAAAAATTCGCTAAAATACTTTTTATCATTAAAAAAAGGTTGCAAATGAAGAAATTGTTTATATCACTTAGTGTGATAGTTATTCTAATATTATCTAGTGTCTATGGGTTATTATTTAGTAAATATGGAAATAATGTAGTCGCATCATATATTGAAGATAAAGTTAATAGCGGACAACAAGATGTAAAATTAAAGGTTAATGATTTTACTTTAACATTAACTCATTTAAATTTTGATGCGTGGATAAATGATAATTCTGAAATAAACATTTCAGGAGATTTATCTTTATTTAAAAAAAGTGTAGATTTAAAATATGACATTAAAATTAATGATTTATCAACACTTAAAAATTTAACGAAACAAGAGTTTAAAGGTCCATTATTTACAAATGGAATTTTTATTGGAAATGACCAAGAAGCAATTATTCAAGGTACTTCTGATGTTGCAAAAAGTCAAACAAAATATTATTTTAATTTAGAAAATTATGAACCAAGAAATATAAATATTCAAGTTAAAAATGCGAAGATAGAAGATTTATTAACACTATTAAATAAGCCTTTATATTTAAAAGGTGAATTAAACATTTTAGCTGATATAAAAAATGCAAATATTTCTAAGTTAGATGGAATGATAGTTTCAAAAATTACTAATGCAAAAATCAATAATGATATTGTAAATAAAGAATTTAATCAAACTATACAAACACCAATTAGTTTCCAAAGTGACATTAATGCAATTTTAACACCAAATAAAGCTGAGGTTAAAACGAGTTTAATTAGTTCAATTGCTGAAATATTTATGAATAGAACAGTTATTGATTTATCAACAAACGATTTTAAAACAGATTACAAAATTGATGTTAAAAATTTAAATAAATTAGAAGGAATAATTGGTAAAAAGTTAAATGGAGAATTTTTAGCAAATGGTAGTTTAAAATCTATTGATAAAACTATCCAAACCGAAGGTAGTTCAAATATATTTGAGGGGATTACAAAATATAATGCTGAATTTAAAGATTCTAAAATTTCAAATATTAAATTTGCAATTGAAAGTGCTAAATTGGAAAAATTACTACAAATAATAAATGAACCTATTTATGCAACAGGAGATTTAAATATTCAAGCAGATATAAAAAATGCAAATTTAGATAAACTTGATGGTACTATCAATTCTAAAATAACTAATGGATTGCTTATAAATGAAGTAGCAAATACAATATTTAAACAAGATTTAAAAGAGAAAGTAGATTTTGATTTATATGTAGATACAAATTTACTTCCAAATCAAGCTATTTCAAAAACAAATTTGGAAACTACTATTGGAAATTTAAGTACACAAAACTCTGTATATAATTTAAAAGAAAATGCTTTTATTAGTGACTATTTGTTAAATATTCCATCACTAGAAAAACTAAAAGATATTTTAAAAATGAGTTTAAAAGGAAAATTAGATATTGCAGGAGAGTTTTCAAATAAAGAAAATTCTTTATCATTAAATGGAAAATCTGATACCTTGGGTGGAACATTTGACTTTGATTTAAAAAATGAAAAGTTAAATGCAAGTTTAAAAAATATTGAAATTCAAGAATTATCTTCTATGTTAGATTATTCTAAAATATTTGATTCAAAAGCTAATCTAAATTTAGATTATGACTTATTAGTTAAAAAAGGTAATTTAGTTGGAAAACTTACAAATGGGCATCTTTTAGAAAATGGTTTTGTATCTTTAGTTGACCAGTTAGCAAAAGTTGATTTAACAAAAGAGCTTTATGAAACAATTGATATTGATACACAAATTAATGATAGAGTTTTAACATCTAATTTGATTATGAAAAGTCAAAATACACAAATTGATATTAAAGATTCAGTTTTAAATTTAGAACAAAATTTAATAGATACAAAAATTAATACAATTATAAAAGATAAAAATTTTACTGTGGATTTAAAAGGAGAAACATCATCACCTAGAATTTCAATTGATACAAAAGATTTATTAAAAGAGCAATTAAATAAACAAATAGAAAAGAAAAAAGATAAAATCCAACAAAAGTTGAATAAAGTACTAGAAAAATTATAATAAAGTAGAGTTTACAACTCTCTACTTTATCTCTTCTCAATACTTCCAAATTAAAATTTCATCATTGTTCTGATAATTATTATCATTTTAAGATAAATAAAAGTTTTATTTAGATTTAATTCATTATTGATAATTAATATTAAGATTAAAAAAGGAACTAAATGTTAAGTTTTACTAAAAAAGTTGTAGTTTCACTATCTGTAGTTACAGCAATAGCATTGACAGGTTGTACTTCATCTCAAGTAGGAAGTGAAAAAAAAGAAGTTGCTAAAACAAATTCAGTTTTAGAAGCATATTCAAATATCGCTTTAGCAAATTATAGTGATACTTTAAAAGATGCAGAAGCATTAAAAGTTTCAATTGATACTTTTGCAAAAAATCCTACAGCAGAGAATTTAAGAAATGCAAAAATTGCTTGGTTAATTTCAAGAGAATCTTATGGTCAAACTGAAATTTTTAGACTTTCAAATGGTCCTGTTGACGCAGAAAAAGGTTGGGTTTCAGAAACTTATGGTTCTTTAGAAGGGCAAATGAATGCTTGGCCTTTAGATGAAAATATGATTGATTATACTATTGATGCAGATGGTAAAAAAACATCAGGAAACATTATAGATACAATTGGGAAATTTAATCCAGGTGGTGAAGAGTCTAAAGAAGTTGATGTTTCAAAAATTACAGTTGATGCAATTACAGATTTAAATGAAAATGGTGGTGATGCAAATGTTGCAACTGGTTATCATGCAATTGAATTTCTATTATGGGGACAAGACCAAGATTATTCTAACTTTTTAACAGACAAAATTACAAATGGAGCTTTAACATCTGGAATTAGACCTTTAAAAGATTTTACAACTGATAAAAATGCAGCAAGAAGATTAGCATATTTACAAGCTGCAAGTGAAAAATTAGTTGGTGATTTAGAAGTTATTAAATCAGCTTGGGAAAAAGAAGTTTCTGGAACTAAAGGTTTATACCAAGCTGCATTAAAAGGTCAATTAACAGGTGACAATGCATCTAAAAATATAGAAACAAATGATGCTTTAAAACAAATCATTGCAGGAATGGGAGTTTTTATAAAATCTGAATTGGCAAATGAAAGAATTGCAGTTGCGGTTTTAACTCCAAGTGAAGAAGATGAACACTCTTGTTTTTCTGATAATACACACAGAGACATTGCAAACAACTACCAAGGATTTAAAAATATTTTAACTGCTTCTTATAAAGGTAAAAAATATGGTACTTCTTTACTAGATGCAGCAAATGATGAAACAAAAACTAGAATTTTAGCACTTATGAAATCAATTGAAGAAAAAATTGATAGTATTGATAAAGTTGCGAAAACTACAGCTCATTTTGATTATCAAATCAGACCAGATAATGAACAATCAAAAGTTATTGTAAAACTTAAAAATGAGATGAGAAAATTAGGTGATGAGATGGTTAATGTTGCTGCTGCAAACAAAATTAGTTTAAGTACAGATGATGTTACAGATCCAGAAGAAACAAAACTATAATTTTTTGAAAAAACTTTTTATTACAAAAAGCCTTGTAGCAATTTTTGCTATAGGGCTTTTTGCCGTTAGTAATAGTGGTAAATATTTATCAAATGATAAAAATAAGTCTTTACTTTTAAAACAAATAGATAATTTGAATGATGAAGAGTATGATAAATTTATATTAGGAAGAAGTTTTTTTACAATTCCATGGGTTGAAGCTCCAAGTGCTACAACTGCACGTGATGGCTTAGGACCACTTTTTAATGCAAATACTTGTATTTCTTGTCATCCTGCAAATGGGCGTGGAACTTTATTTAATAAAGATGGTTTAGAATCAAGAAGTTTGATTGCTAGATTATCAATGAATGCAAATGATTCAAAAGAAAATAATGAACTTTTAAAATATAAAGGTTTTATTCCTTCTTCAATTTATGGTAGTCAATTATCAATAAATGCAAACCATGGAATAGATTTTGAAGGTAAGATTAAAATAGATTTTTTTGAAGTTGAAATTTCTTTTCCTGATGGGGAAAAACAGATTTTATTAAAACCAAACTATAGTTTAGAAAATTTAAATTATGGGGAATTAAAAAAAGAAACTATAATTTCATATAGATTAGCACCAACATTAAATGGAATAGGATTAATTGAATTAATTTCAAATGAAGACATCTTAAAAAATGTTGATGAGCAAGATATAAATAATGATGGAATAAGTGGTCGAGCGAATTATGTATATTCAAATCTTACAAAAAAAGAGGAATTGGGAAAATATACTTGGAAAGCAAGTGTTGCTTTTTTGAAAGAACAAGTAGCAGGTGCTGCATTTAATGATATGGGAATAAGTACTTCAATCTTTCCCAATGAGAATTGTACATCAGTTCAAAAAGATTGTAATGATGCACCAAAAGCAAAAGATTCTATTGATTTGCCCGATGATAGATTGGATGCTATTACATATTATTTGAAAAATATCAAAACTTATACTCCTAAAATTACAAAAGAGTATAAAGAGGGATTAGAAATATTTGAGCAAATTTCATGTTCAAAGTGTCATATTACTAGTTTTGATACAAAAAAAGGTTTTAAAGTTTATCCTTATTCGGACTTTTTACTTCATGATATGGGAAATGAGTTGAGTGATGGAAGAACGGAGTTTAAAGCAAGTGCTAATGAGTGGAGAACAGCTCCTTTATGGGGATTGTCACTACATGAAAAAATAAATAATGAGAAGCCTAGACTTCTTCATGATGGAAGAGCTAGAAGTTTTCAAGAAGCTATTCTGTGGCATGGTGGTGAAGCTAGTGGTGCAAAAGAAAATTATATGAATTTATCAAAAGATAAAAGAGAAAAATTACTTAAATTTTTAGAGGAGTTATAATGAAAAAAGTGTTGTTTTTCATATTGTTGTTTTCAACAATTGTTTTTGCAAATGAAAGAATATTGGTTAATACAATAAAAAATATATCTATCCCAAATGTAGAAAAAGCAATCAATGATGCAAAAGTTTTGCAAAAAGATGTAAATGCTCAAAATTTTACAAATTTCTTGAAATCGTGGAAAAAAGTTGAAGCTTTATATTTTGCAGGTGATATTGATGAAAGTTATGCTGATATACCAAGATATATCGACGTGTTCAATAATTTAAAAGAGGATTTGAATTCTCAATTAAAAAGAGCAATTGAATCAAAAGATGAACCAAAAGTTGCTTTATTTAAAAATTCTTTTAAAAGTATAAATGCTTTAGAGTATGTTTTATTTAACGATAAAGATATCTCAAAAAGAGAAAAAGAGTTGAGTTTAGTAATTTTAGATTCAATTATCTCTAAATTGGAAGAGATAAAAAATGTTTATACAAACTATCTAGCATCTCCAAAAGATGAAAAATGGGAAAATGCTTTAATTATAAATACTTTAATTGGAAGTTCTTATAGATTAAAAGAGTGGAGAATTGGAAATGCAAGTGGAAATTCTAGTAAATTTAAAAATGATGCAAAAAATGAAAGAGCTGAATATTTTTTAAGTCAAAATTCATTTGCTGCAATTGATGCTATTTTGGAAGCTCATAACCAAATAGTAACGAAAACACCATATTATGATTTTGCTTCTTTTGCTATGGAAAAAGGTGCTGCAATTCATCTTTTGACAGTAATTGATAAAATAAAAGAGATGCAAGATGAATTAAAAAAATTACCAAAAGATGATTTTACAAAAGCAACTAATTTATTTAATCTTTCAAAAGATTTACATAATGCTTATTATGGACCATTAATTGAACAATTAAGTATTACAGGAAAAATTTTAGATGCAGATGGAGATTAAAAAGTGAATGATTTTTTTGCACTTGAATATATAATTGACCCAAATAAAAGATTGTTTTGGGTCTATATAATATCATCAATAGTATTAGCAATAATATATTTTTATATTACAAAGAAGAAAACAAGAGTAATAATGTCATCAAAACTTTGGTTACATCCAAGTGCAAAATTGGATTATTACTACTTCTTTTTATCTTATTTTATAAATATTTTTTTACTAATTCCTTTTATTATAAGTGCAAAAACTATTGCTTCTAGTGTAAATAAATTTTTATATGCACAATTTGATTATTTTGAGAATAGCATTTTTTCTTACGGAGAAATTATATTTTTATATACAATAACGCTTTTTTTGGTGAGTGATTTTACAAGATATTGGTTACATAGATTTTTGCATACAATTCCATTTTTATGGGAATTTCATAAGGTTCATCATAGTGCAAAAGTTTTAACTCCAATTACTTTTTATCGGGTTCATCCAATTGAAAATTTTCTTTTTGGGCTTAGATATTCTTTAAGTATTGGTTTTGTAACGGGTGTGTTTATATATTTTTTTGGTGCAATGATTGACATTTATACTGTAGTAGGAGTAAATGTTTTTTTATTTATTTTTTCAGTTTTTGGAGCAAATTTAAGACACTCTCATGTGCCTTTTTCATATTTTGCTTTTATGGAAAAATGGTTTATGTCTCCAAAACAACATCAAATTCATCATAGTCGTAAACATTTTGATAAAAACTATGGGGGATTTCTTTCTATTTGGGACAGAATATTTGGTAGTTTAAAACTTTCAAATGAAGTTAAAGTTTTAAAATTTGGTTTAAGAAAAAATCAAATGAGTGATTATAGTTCTTTAAAAGGTTTAATATTTAGACCTTTTATAAATCTTTTAATAAAAAGGAAAAATTAAAATGAAAAAATTAAAATTAGTTTCTATGGGAATTTTGTGTTTAGGTTCTATTTGCTTAGGTGCAAATGAAATCTCACAAAAAGAAACTTTAGGTCAGGTATTATTTTCTGATAAAAATTTATCAAAAAATAGAACACAATCATGTGCAACATGTCACAATCCAAATACAGGATTTACAGATGATAGACAAAATGGCGTAAATAAAATGGCTTCATTGGGAGATGATAATAAATCTTTAGGTGACAGACAAGCTCCAACAGCTTCTTATGCTAAATTTTCTCCTGATTTTCATTTTGATGAAAGTAAACAAAAATATATTGGTGGACAGTTTTGGGATGGAAGAGCTAAAACTTTAGAAGAACAAGCGGGTGGACCACCATTGAATCCAATAGAAATGGGAATGAAAGATAAAAAAGAAGTTGTTGAAAGAATTAAAGAAAATTCTTATTATCTTCAAACTTTTAAAGAACTTTTTGGAGAAAATATTTTTTCTGATGAGGTAAAAGCTTACGATGCAATGACTCAAGTAATTGCAACTTTTGAAAGAAGTAATGAATTCTCACCTTTTGATTCAAAATATGATAGATATTTAAAAGGTGAATATGATTTGACACCACTAGAAGATTTAGGAAAATCAATATTTTTCTCAAACAATAATAATTCTTGTGCTACTTGCCATGTTTTAAAAGGTGAAGATAAAGCAGGAGAAACATTCACAAATTATGAATTCCATAATATTGGAACACCGGCAAACAATCAGTTAAGAGGAAAAAATGGTGTAAAACAGATTGATAAAGGATTATTTGGAAATTCAGCAATAAATGATGAATTGCAAAAAGGTAAACATAAAGTTCCAACTTTAAGAAATGTGGCTGTAACTGCTCCATATATGCATAATGGTGTATTTAGTGATTTAAAAACAGTTGTTGAGTTTTATGATAAATATAATAATAAAGATAGAAATGTAAACCCAGAAACAAAAAAAGCATGGGATGAAGCAGAAGTAAAAGAAACAATTGCATTAAAAGAGTTAAAAGCAAGTGCTTTAACTGATAAAAAAGTAGAAGCATTAGTTGCATTTATGAAACTTTTAACTGATAAAAAATATGAGCATTTGTTGGAAAAATAAGTTTAAATTTTTTGTATTTAAAATTATTTTTTAATGTTTTATTATAAAAAAGTAGATAAAATTTTATATAAAGGAATTTTAATGAAATATAGTTTAACACTATTTTTAATTATTTCTAATGCTTTTGCAAATCAGGATATATTTTTAAGTTTAGAAAAAGAAAAAGCTTCATTAATAAATAAATATTCTGAAAGAATCTTTGAAGCGAAACAAAATAGTTTAAAAGATAGAGTAACATTATTAGATAAAACTTTAAGTTGTTTTGTAAATTCTATGAGTAAGAGAGATATTACAAATTGCAAAGTTGATGAAAGAAAAAGAATAATGGAATTAATTAAATAATTTTCTAAAATTATTTACTAGATAAAAATATTTATTTTGTTAATGTTTAAAAGGATATGATTTCTCCTTTGCAGATCTATGCCCATTATGGAATTATTGCAAAAATAAAGAGTTGAAAAAACTCTTTATTTTTTACTCAATTATTGGCATAAGTTCTAGAAAACTTAATATTCAATAAGCTATTTTAAATTTCCATTCCTTTTTCTAAAACGATTTTATTTCTTCCATTTTCTTTTGCTTGATATAAAAGCGTATCAGCTTTTTGGAGTGTGTTTTCATAATTTTCATAGTTGCTTCTAATTGCAACGCCTGCAGAAAAAGTAACTTTAATTCTTTTATCTTGATATTTAAATCTATTTTCTGTAACAATAGTCTTTATTTTTTTTAAGAATTCTAATAATTCTTTATTAAGATTGAAATGAATTATAGCTACAAATTCTTCTCCACCATATCTTCCAACAATATCATATTTTTTCACACTTTTATTTAGAATTTTTCCAAAAGTTGATAAAATAACATCTCCACATTCGTGTCCATATGTATCATTTAATTTTTTAAAATAATCTAAATCAAAAAATACTATGGCATATTGATTTTTAATTTTTGTATATTTTTTTTCAATTTTTATTACTTCTTCACTGAAAGCTTTTCTTGTTAGAAGACCTGTTAGATGGTCTTGCCTATTTTCACTTTTAGTTCTAGTTAATTCATCTTCTAATTTTTTTACTTTTTCTTCAAGTTCTTGAACTTTTGTTTTTCCACTTTGAAGCTTATTTGTAACATTATTCATCTCTTTTTCAATGTATGATACAGCATTTAAAAGTTCATTTTGTAATTTAATAAGAGTTTCTAATCCATTCTTATTAATGTTAGTTGCTGCAATTTTTTCTTTTATATCAAAAATATTTTTTGACCCCATTCCATTACTTAAAATTGCTTCATTCAAGTATTCTTGCATTAATAATACTAATTTAGAAATGTCAGAAGTTTTTTCAATTACAATTTGCTTATCTCTTTCAAATCTTTTATTTATAAAATTTTCAATTTTATCTTGAATATTATCATCAAATAAAAGATTATTATTTTCTTCTATTTTAAAAAATAATCTTTCTATTTTTTCATCAATTGCAGGACAAATAGAAGGTAAAAGAGATTTTTTCATTAAATTTGATAAACATTGTATATTTTTTGAATATATTCTTTTTAATAAAAGAGGAATTAATTCATCAAAAGAATTTATATTTTTTAACGCAATTTCTTTTTTTTCTTGTTCTTTTAATTGAATTAATATATTTTGAAAAAATTTACTCATTTAATTTTCCTAATTCTTTTTTATATCAATTATTAAATCAATACGAATAATATAAAATTTGCCATTTAATTTAAATCTTTTAGCAAAGGTTTTACATACATTGCCTGTTAGGTATGATATATAATTATTACTTAGGTACATTCCTTTTTTTGATTCTAATGTTAAAAAGAAATACTCTTTTAAATAATGTTGATCTCCTTTTTTTGGTGCTTTAAATATCCAAGCTTGATTATTTGTGATTGTATCAGTAATTTGATGAGAAGTTTTTCCATCAATTAAATAGATGGCTTCTAAATCAATATATTTATTTAATGATTCAATCATAATTTCTTTTGTTTTATTTATATCATTAAATTGTTTTATAATTTCATTAGTAATATCTAAATAATGGTTGATTGAATCTTTCCTTTTTTTTAATAAATTAGTTGTTTCTTCTTTAAATATATTCCCAATAATTATTATTTTTAGAATGATTTCTCGGATTTGTGGAATATCTAAACAATTAATTGGTTTACAAAAATAATATCCCTGAAAAAGACTAATATTTGAATTCATAGCATTACAAATAGCATTTTCATCTTCAACTCCTTCGGCTAAAACTCTAATTCCAAGATTATAGCCCATTGTTGCTATGGCTTTTACTATTTCTTTATTTATCAAATTATGTTCAATGTTCTTAAATAATGATTTATCAATTTTTATTAAATGGGGTTTTATAAGATTAATTCTATCAAATGTTGAATTTCCAGTACCAAAATCATCTAATGCAATCATAAATCCTAAATTTTTATAATATAAACAAAACTCTTTTAATGCAGTAGTATTTAGTATTTCATCTTCTTTTATTTCTATCATGAAATTTTTATAAGGAATATTTAACTTATTTATTGTTTCTATGCAACAATAATCTTTATTTATATCGAAATCATTTATAAGTGAAGATTCTATATTAAGAAATAATATTAAATCAGTATTATCTAAATAATAAGAATGAAATTTTTCAATTGATTTATTTCTTGTTAAAATATCTAGTTCAAAACATAAATTTTCTTTTTTCGAAATTTCAAAAAGTGTATTTGGAGGTATATGTATATTATTATATACACATCTTGTCAATGCTTCAAATGCATATAACTTCTTAGTCCTTACTGATACGATAGGTTGAAAATATATCTCAACTAATTCTTTGTTTATTATTTCATTTATCATTATTTAACTCTTGTGTTTATAATTAAAATTCTATCAATAATTTATTACTTTATTATTAATATAATTGTTTATAATATATACATTTTAAATTTAATATTACATTAATATTTTATTATAATAGCTAATGATGACAATCTTGTTATCATTATGTAATCATTAACCTTAATTATTCATTATAATATTTTCAAACATAAGAAAATAAGTTATAATAGATTAAATATTAAAATATGGAGAAATTATCTATGAATATTGAAGAATTAAAACTCAATAAAGATTCTTTTTTATTATCTGAGACAGATGAAAAAGGAATTATTCGATTTGCTAATGATGAGTTTTGTAAGTTTGCTGGATATACTCTTGAAGAGTTAATTGGAAAACCACATAATATTGTGAGACATCAAGATATGCCAAAGGCTGCTTTTGAAAGCTTATGGGATACTGTAAAAAAAGGTAAACCATGGAAAGGTTTCGTAAAAAATAGTACTAAATCAGGACAATATTATTGGGTTTTTGCAACAGTTTTTCCCTTTAATTCTTGTGATGGTTCTAAAGGTTATATTTCTTGTAGAAGAATGGCATCTCAAGATGAAATAGATAAATATGAAAATATTTATAAATATATGAAATGAAAGAAGATAAAAAAATGATTATGAATTTAAAAGATATGTCAATTAAGAATAAAATAAAAGTTATAAGTATAATACCTTTATTTTTTATGGTTTTATTTTCTTTTTATATAATTAATAAAAGTTATAAAGAACAACTTTCTTTAGAAAGAACACATAAAATAATAAGTTTAAATGTTAAAATATCCGAACTTTTACATGAAACACAAAAAGAAAGAGGTTCAAGTGCAGGATTTATTGGAAGTAAAGGCAATAAATTTAAAGATATTTTGGAAAAACAAAGGACTCAAACAAATACAAAAATAGAAGAATTTAATACTATATATTCTTCTATATTAAATGATGAATTTCCCATTAATTCAAAAATACTATTAGAAGAAAATATTAAACAACTTAATGATATTGAAAATATTAGAAAAGGAGTTGATACTTTAAAATTAGATGCAAAAAGTATTATAAACTATTATACAAACATCAATGCGATATTTCTAAAATTTATTTCTCAAACAGCAGCATTATCAACAGATAGTCACTTAAATAAAAGTATTACAGCATATTATAACTTTTTATCTTCAAAAGAAAGAGCGGGTATAGAAAGAGCTATTGGCTCTAGCACATTTGCTGCACAAACTTTTTCAAAAGGAATGTTCATTAAATATGCAAGTTTAGTTAGTGAACAAAATTTATTTTTAGAAGCTTTTTACAATTATAGTGAACATCAAATAGCAACTTATGTAAAAGATAAATTAGACTCTTCAATAATAACAGATGTTGAAGAAATGAGAAATATATTACTTTCATATGAATATAACAGAGATGATACTTTTGATATTGATTCAAATATATGGTTTACTAAAATGACA
>RRZT012267296.1_pt1 | contig 12502 bp, 14 predicted proteins | sample 2165551 | NCBI WGS metagenome assembly RRZT01 (sample SAMN10456910, study PRJNA506462) | wastewater metagenome | biome: wastewater; feature: sludge; material: wastewater sludge; isolation source: wastewater sludge with Escherichia coli K12::gfp cells carrying plasmid... | place: USA: Moscow, Idaho... | reverse complement strand
TTATGATGCAAAATGCTTTTTTATGCACGCAAACAAAAACCGGACGTTTTTCCAAAGTCTGCGCTTGCTGCACAAACCAATGCGGTTCGCGCGCTGCACGTAAGCTTTTCGAAAATATCGTCCGGTTTTCTATAAAAATGTGACTCTACTTCGTTTGAAGTGTCACGGTAATAGCTTGCGCTTTTGTGCGCGTGTTTATACATGCGCAATACGCAAATGGATAGGAAAATTTTTACAAAACTTTGCTTAAAAAATCCTTTAAGCGCTGATTTTGCGGATTGCCAAAAAACGCTTCGGGCGCAGCCTCTTCCATAATAACGCCCTCGTCGATAAACACCACGCGGTTGGCCACTTCGCGGGCAAAGCCCATCTCGTGGGTTACCACGGCCATTGTCATGCCATCTTTGGCAAGGGCTTTGATAACATCCAGCACCTCGCGCACCATCTCGGGGTCAAGCGCGCTTGTGGGCTCGTCAAACAGCATCACATCGGGCTGCATGGCAAGGCAGCGCACGATTGCCACGCGCTGTTTTTGCCCGCCGGAAAGCTGAATGGGATACACCTTTGCTTTTTCTGCAAGGCCCACGCGCTCCAAAAGCTCCATTGCGGCCTTTTCGGCTTCGGCTTTGGGCGTGCCCTTAATTTTCATGGGGCCGATTGTGATATTATCCAGCACGGTCATATTGTTAAACAAATTAAAGTTTTGAAACACCATGCCAATTTTTTCGCGTATTTTATTAATGTCGGCATCTTTGGCCGTGATGTCTGCGCCTTCAAAAATCACCTGCCCGCCCGTTGGGATTTCTAAAAGATTTAAGCAGCGCAAAAAGGTAGATTTGCCAGAGCCAGACGGCCCGATAACCGCCAAAACATCACCTTTATTGATTTTGATAGTAATGCCGTTTAGCACCTGCACGGCCTTGAAATGCTTTTCCAAATTTTGCACTTCGATTAAAACATTATCTTGTAACACTGCGGTTCATCCTCCTTTCAAACCACGCCATCAGCTTGGAAAGCGGGTACACCATAATAAAATACATCACCGCCGCGAGAACATATGCATCCACATAGCGATACGTAAGGCTGGCCACGTCGCCCGCGCGGAACATCACATCCGCCACGGCGCACATGCTTAAAACGCTGGTTTCTTTGATGATGGTAACAAATTCATTGCCAAGCGCCGGCAAAATATTGCGGATGGCCTGCGGCAAAATTACATAGCGCATCGCGGCGCTTTTTTTCATGCCAATTGCGCGTGCCGCCTCCATCTGCCCGCCGTCCACAGCGCCGATGCCGCTGCGCACCACCTCGCTCATGTATGCGCCGGAATTGAGTGCCACGGCCACCATTCCCCAAAAAAAGCTGGTGTTTGAAGCAGCGCCCGGCAGGCGCAGCCCCAGTGAAACCGCGCCGTAATACACAATCATTACCTGCACAATCAGCGGCGTAGAACGCACGATGGTGATATAACCGCCGCAAAGCCAGCCAATCGGCTTTATGCGCGACATGCGCCCCGCGGCAAACACGCCACCCATCACGCTGCCGAATAAAACTGCCAATGCCGACAGCAAAAGCGTGGTGGCAAGGCCGTTGAGATAAAAGCCGTAATATTGGCACCAAATGGCCCACATGCGCGGCAAAGAGAAAAACGAATCCATTGTCATAGTATAACCATTCCTTTCTAAAGGGTTTACCCATTACGCAGCAAGGGGGCTGCCGCATCCATCATCCGACAAGTGCGGCAACCCACGTTTGCAATTCAATTAGCCGTCCAGCCCCAGCTTAGAGGCGGTTTCTTTTGCGTCTAAATACCATTTATCCAGCTCGCCCGAATCCCATTTGGCTTTGATGAAATTGTTCAAATAGGTGTTTAAATCGGTGTTGCCTTTCATCACTGCCGCAGAGGAGCCCAATTGCGTTGCATCCACAACCACAGGCACCTTACCTACAGACAGCTTGCCGTCGCTCATTGCGGCATATTGCTTTGCGGTTACATCGTCCACCAGCACTGCGTCCACATTGCCCATTTTCAGCTCTTCTACGCATTGGGGCACTTTAGGAAAAAGCGTCAGCTCGCAATCTGCAAACTGCTGCTCGCCGATTTCCTGCTGCAAAGAGGCTTTTTGCGCTGCCATTTTTTTGCCCTTCAGGCTTTCCGGCGTTGCATAGGTGTCTAAATCTTTGGTTTGCACCAGCATGGACTGGCCGCCATGATTGTAAAAATCGGTCATATCCACGTTTGCCAAACGGTCGGGCTTCGGGGTAAGGCCAGCCATGCCGATATCCGCTGCACCTGCCTGCACCGATGGTACCACGGAATCAAACGCCATGTCCTGAATGTCCAGCTTTACGCCAAGATCATCCGCAATCGCCTGCATAAACGAAGGCTCAAGCCCGATGATATTGCCCTTTTCGTCCTTGAAGCAGAACGGTGCATATTGGCTTTCGGTGGCAATGGTAATCATGCCCTTCGTTTTTATAGCCTCCACGCTGTGCGCGTCGGGCTTTGTGATATCTGCGCCACCGCAGGCCGTCATGCCGATTGCAAGTGTAAGCGCCAACATAAGCGCAGCTGCTTTTTTATTGTTTTTCATGTTTCTCTCTCCTCTTACATTGCGGGTGGCTGTTTGCTGCCCGTGTTTTATCATGTGTTTAGTATACATGCATATTTATGCTTTGTCAACGGTTATTTATACATTTTTGTATTTTTGGTATTTTGCAAGAACTGTGCAATAAAATTGCTTTCACTTTGTGTATTGTGCCGATAAATATGCGCTAAATGTGCAGTTGTACCACAAAAACCATGTAAACAAAAACCAGCAACGCCTGTATAAACTACATGGCGTTGCCGTGTTGTATGCATATTCATTGTATATTATACAGATGTTTGCAAGGCCGCGCCCCATGCCTTTTGCAAATTTTGCATGCTGCAAGCGGCGTTGGCAGGGCTGGTGCTGGGCATTTGCAAGGCCTGCATGGCAAAGCCCGTGCGCTTGCAGTATGCCGCAAAAAGCTTTGCCGCAGCTGCGCCATTGCACAGAATACGGCGCACGCTTGTTTTTTCGCAAAGCGCGGCGATATCGCTGTAAACGGGGTTTTTAATGCTGGCATCGGCCGCGCCTTTAATATCGCAAGCTTGCAGCACATCCCAAAGCGCAAGCTTATTTTGCAAAATTAGCGCCGCTTTGGCCTCGGGCGTTTTGGGCGTTTCGCATTGATACAGCGCGGCAAGCATCGGCCAAAAGCGGTTTTGCGCATGCCCATAATAAAACCCTGTTTCGCGGCTTTTGGGGCTGGGCCAAGTGCCAAGAATCAATATGGTGCTTTCGGGCGCAAAAATTGGCTCAAAGGGCATCGTGTTCACCCGCCGTGGCCTCTTGTGCAAAAAGCGCGTTCAGATAATCTGCAAGGCCGTCCGGCGCTACCGCCGCATCGCTAACCGCACGCAAATCTGCGCAGCCCTCGCCAATGCGCACGCCGTGCCCCATCTCGCGCAGCATCTCGATGTCGTTTTCGCCATCGCCAAACGCAACCGCTTGTGCCGGCGCAATGCCCAAACGGTTCAGCAATTGGCAAAGGCCTTTTGCCTTGTGCATGCTTTGGCAAAACACGTCCCAGCACAGGCCGTTACCAAACGGCACAAAGCGCAATGCAATCTCCGGCAGCTTTGCGCAAAGCGCATCCACATCTGCTTTTGCCGCTTGCACGCACGCACCGAAAGGCATATCCTGCAAATGCCGCGTTTGATCCTCGCCGTCCATCATATAATTACATACGCCCGCGTAATTGCCGTAATTTGCTTTAAAGCGCTCGTGCTCCACATAAATGTAATAGCCATCCGCAAATGCAAATTCCAGCGGCAGCTCATAATCCTCGCAATAGTCCACAAGGGCATACATCTGCTGTTCATCCAAACGCGTTTCAAACAAAATGCGCCCGTCGCCATCGGCGATATAGCTGCCATTGGTGGCCACCAAATAATCTGGGCGCAAATCGCCCAGCACCGCCCGCGCCGAAAAATGGGCGCGGCCTGTGGCGATAATCACCGTTACGCCCTGCGCTTGCAAACGCATAATCGCGTTTTGCAAGGCGGCGCTGGGCGCTTTTTCGCCTTTGTGCACCAAAGTGCCGTCGATATCAAAAATTGCCGCACGGTATTGCATATGCCATCTCCTTAATATGAACGATAGGTCGTTTGCGCATTTGCCCGCTTTTGGGTATCGCGATTTTGCTTTTTATTGCGCGAAAGCTGCGGCATGCACCTTATATGTATGCAGCCAAACAGCGGCAGCCCCTTTAGCAAGCAAAAAGCCGAACCCATTCGGATTCGGCTCATCGCCGTATTGCTTTTATTTTGTTTTTTTGCCGCCGATAAAGATGTGCTCGGGGTTCAGCCCAATGTCCAGCACCAAAATGTCTGCGCGCTTGCCCACTTCAATGGAGCCTACCTCGTCGTAAACATGCACGGCCTTTGCGGGGTTCATCGTGGCCGCTTTGAGCACGCTTTCAATGGGCACACCAAAGCTTACTGCGCGGCGCACGCAAAGCGCAAGGCAAGTAGCGCTGCCCGCGATGGTGCCATCCGCCAAAGTGGCTTTGCCGTCTGCCATCAGCACTTTTTGCCCGCCAAGCGCATAATCGCCGTTTGGCATGCCGCACGCGCACATAGAATCACTGATTAAGCACACGCGGTCGTCGCCAAACCATTCAAACACGCTGCGCACAACGGCAGGATGCAGATGGATGCCGTCGCTGATAATCTCCACGTGCGCGGCATAATCGCTTGCAGCGCCCACCACGCCGGGATCGCGATGGTTAAAGGGCGGCATCGCGTTAAATAAATGGGTAACATGGCTTGCACCTGCAAGGCAGGCAGCTTTTGCCTGCTCGTAATCGGCTGTGGTATGCGCGATAGACACCGTGCATTTTTCGCTGGCTTTTGCAATAAAATCTAAGCTGCCGGGCAATTCCGGCGCAATGTCTACCAAGCGGATATTGCCGCCCGAAACCGTAAACAAGCGCTCAAACATTGCATAGTTGGGGTCCACGATGTATTCCTCTGCCTGCGCGCCTTTTTTGTCTTTTTTTTAAAACGGGCCTTCCATGTTTACGCCGCGCAAAACAGCGCCATAGCCGTCTTTGCCAACATAGGGCTTTGCGCCGCCCAGCACATTTGTTAAAATTTCTTCGCTAAAGGCCATTGTGGTGCCGCAAAACGAGGTAACACCCTCGCTGCCAAGATAGGCCGCGATGGTTTCAATGTCCTGCGGGCCATTGTCGCAAAAATCCGAGCCTTTTGCGCCATGAATATGAATATCGATAAAGCCAGGGGTAACGTATTTGCCATGTACATCCATTTCCTCGTCGCCATGCAGCGTGCCCGCAGGTGCCACACGCACGATGCGATCGCCCGCAATTTCCACGTCCGCCGTGCGGAAAGTGCCTTCGCCCGTAAACACAAAGCCATTCTTTAATATCATATAAAAAACCTCCTATATTTTGATTGATTTCGATTCTGTTTTCATTATAAACGATTTTCGATACCGCACATCTACCTGATTGGCAAAACAGATGATTGTGCAAAAATTTTCGCGCACTGTCTCCATCGTGTTTGTGCGAAACGCTAAAATGTAATGTGCGCTTGCTCGCGCGCCTTGTCCAGCACCGACATAGCCGCCAGCGATAAATCATTGTAGGGCTCGTGCCCTGTGCCATCCTTCACCATTTTTAAAAACGCGCGCAGCTCATACACCAGCTCGTGCTCTTCCAGTGGGGCAGAAATTTCCTCGGCTGTGCCGTCGCGCAAAAGCAAGGTAAAATGCTCCATATTCGGCCATCGGGCCACGATAATGCTGCCCTCCTCGCCAAGCACTTCGCTGGGCAAGCGGCTGTCGCTGATTTTGGAATAAATCCAATCGGCCTGCGCGGTGCCAAAGCGCGCCGTAACGGTGCCCTGCGCTTCAAACCCGCTGATAAACACACTTGTGGCCGCGATGTCTTCGGGCAAGCCCAAAAGCGCCATTGTAGGCTCCACACAGTAAATGCCCAAATCCAAAAGCGCGGCATTGCCCAAAGTTTGGTCAAACGCGTTGCGCTTTTCGCCCGCTTTCACCGCATCGTAGCGCGAGGAATATTGGCAGTATACCGCCGTAATGCGCCGCACGCACCCCACGCGCGGTAAAAGCGTGCGCAAAATATCAAAGCCCGGATAAAAGATGGTGGGAATCGCCTCTAATAGCACCACGCCGCATTGACGCGCCGTTACCACCATTGCCTGTGCTTCGGCCAATGTTGCGGCAATGGGCTTTTCGCATAAAACGTGCTTGCCCGCCAGCAGCACCTGAATGGCCTGCTGTGCATGAAAGCCATTGGGGCTTGCAATGTACACCGCGTCGATGCCCGGCGCTGTGCATAGTTCTTCCACGGTTTCATACACCAGCGGAATGCCATATTCCTTTGCAAATGCGCCGCCGTGCGAAAGCGAGCGCGACATCAGCGCCACCGCCTCGCAGCCCTCTGTATCCGCCACCGCATCCAAAAAGCGCCGTGAAATATTCCCCGTGCCGATAATTGCAAAACGCAGCATAACGCATCGCTCCTAACAAAATGTAAAATGGTGCCGATAAAAAGCCAATTTATATAAGCCGCTTACCGTGCAAATAGCACGCAGGGCTTATCCCCATTTCGCAAACGCCTGAATGGCCTCGGCAGAAAACGGCGCATAAATGCCCGAAAAATATAGGCAAGCGGCGCCCGTTAGCAGCAAAAGCACACAAACGGCACAAATGGCAAGCAGCTTGCCGCGCCCGCGCGGGTTTTTTAGCGGCTTTGCGGGGTTGACATGGCCTTTGCGATAGCAGGCATCCCCTTGTGGAAAATCGCCTTTTGCAAGGATGCGCCGCACCAAATCCAAAATGGCCAGCGCAGCCGCATGGCCAGAGGCGTCCGGCGGCAGCTGGCGCACAAACGCGCGGTTTTTCTCTGTAACTACGGCCCAGCGCCTGCCTGTGCCGTCCGGCTGCGAAAGGGCTGCGCCATATTTTGCCCTGCCCTTTTTCATGGCGGCAAACGCCAATTCTGTGGCGGCCTGTATGGAGCTTGCGCCAAATTGCTGTATTGTTTTTGCCTTTGGGGCAAAATTGCCGTGTACTTGATAGGTTTTTGCGCCAAAATCAAACACGCGCTCGCCCCGCTTTGTTGTAGAAAATTCGGTTGCCAACAGCTCGCCCAATTCGGGCGAAACGGTGGCAAGCGTGGCGCTTTTGATCAATAGTGCTGCCGCCGCATAATGCGCCAGCGTATGATCGCCGCGCCCATACACATCCTCGCCAAGCGCATCTTCAATCATCTGCGCCGCGCTTTCGCAAAGCTGGTTGCTGGCGGCTTCGCCCCCGCTTGTTACCAAAAGGCGCACCAAATATTCGTTATCCTTGCCAAAAAGCGAAACCGAAAGCCCCGGCAGCGCCGAAACCTGCTGCAAAACCTGCTTTAGTGCTTGCAGCTCTGCGCCGTAAATGCGCAGCACCACTTCTTTTTGAAAAATGCGTGCATCGGCATCTTTACTCATGGTGCACCTCGCGTTTCATCTGTGTGCAATCGGGCAAATCAAGGCCGCTTGCCAGCCGCCGCGCCATATTCAGCGCGCACTGCGCGGCATTATCGCGCACGGTTTGCCGCGCGCGCCCCAAAAGCAGCATTTGCTGCACATACACGGTTTTGCTATCGCAAATCGCAATATACACAAGCCCCACCGGCTTTTCGGCTGTGCCGCCGCCGGGGCCTGCAATGCCCGTTACCGCAAGGCCGTAGGTAGAGCCGGCGGCTATTTGCACACCCTGCGCCATTTCGGCCGCAGTTTGCGCCGACACCGCGCCATATTGCCGCAGCGTATCCTCTTGCACATGCAAAACCGCAGCCTTTACCTCGTTGGCATAGGTGCACGCGCCATAGCGGAACACCTCGCTTGCGCCGGGCACCGCCGTAATGCGTGCAGAAATGATGCCGCCTGTGCAGCTTTCTGCGGTGGCAATGGTGGCATTTTGTTCTTTTAAAAGGCGCACCACGCTATGCTCGATGCCGTTTTCGCCCACATCGTAGATGATGCCGCCTAAAACGCGATACACCTCGCCGCAGCACGCCGTGCATAAATTTTTTGCTTCTTCGCGCGTGGCAGCCTTTGCGGTAACGCGTATCACCACTTCGCCGGTTTTGGCATACAGCGCAACCGTGGGGTTTTGCCCCGCCAAAAACGGCGCTATCATTTCCTCTAAGCGGCTTTCGCCCACGCCGCACGCGCGTAAATTAATCGAATACAGCGCCGCATTAGACAAGCTTTGCAGCCAGTCGCGCACCTCGCTTTGAAACATGGGCACACACTCGCGCGGGGGGCCGGGCAGCAAAACGGCATATTTGCCATCGTCTATAAAAATGGCGCCGGGCGCTGTGCCGTTGGCATTGGGGATGGCGCGCCCTTTTTGCGGCAGCAGTGCCTGCTTATAATTGTTTTCGGGCATAGCCGCCCCTTTGCCGCCTGAAAGGCCTGTAAAAAAGCTTTCGATACGCGCAAGCGTTGCATCGCAGCACACAAGCGTGTCGCCAAACACGGCCGCAATGGTTTCTTTGGTTAAATCATCATCGGTTGGCCCAAGCCCGCCTGTAAACACCAGCAAATCGCTGCGCGCCTTGCCAAGCGCCGCCACCTCGGCCAAACGCGCGGCATTATCCCCCACCACGCTTTGATAGTATACATCGATGCCAAGCGCGGCCAGCTCGCGGCTTAAAAACTGCGCATTGGTATTCACAATATCGCCCAGCAAAAGCTCTGTGCCAACGCAAATAATTTCTGCTTTCATCGCTGCACGCGTCCTTTCTATGCCCCTTGCATATCTGTGCGCTTTGGTCATTTTTGCACATTATTTATGCGCTTTGTTTATCTATGCGCGTTATTTATCTATACGCCTTGCTATTCTTGCAGCATCGCATCCAGCGTCACTTTTTCCATCGGGGTTTCCGCGGCGCACGCTTCTTCCAGCGCGCGCAAAAGCGGCATTTTTTCTTCCTCACGCAAAATTTCGTCCAAAGAGGGCTTTGTTTTCGGATGCGGCGGGGTAAAGATGGTGCAGCAATCCTCAAAAGGCAAAATGCTGGTTTCAAACGTGCCAATTTTACGTGCGATATCGGTAATTTCGGTTTTATCCATGCCAATTACAGGGCGCAACACAGGCAAATCCTGCGCGGCATCCGTGCACGCCAGCGCCGCCAGCGTTTGGCTTGCCACCTGCGCCAGGCTTTCGCCTGTAATTAGCGCTGTGGCCCCCTCTTTTTCGCACAAAATGCGCGCAATGCGCATCATGCTGCGGCGCATCAGCACCGTGAAAAGCTCGGGGTTTGCGTTGTCGCGGATATATTCCTGCGGCTTTGTATAGGGCACCACATACACATTCATATTGCCCGTGTAATAGGTAAGCTGCTGTGCCAGCGTCATCACCTTCATGCGTGCGCGCTCGCTGGTATAGGGGGGGCTTGCAAAATGCACGCCGCACAGCGAAAGGCCGCGCTTTGCCATCATATAAGCCGCCACGGGGCTGTCGATACCGCCCGAAAGCAAAATGGCCGCCTTGCCCGAGGTAGATACCGGCAGGCCGCCTGCGCCCGGCTCCTTACCGGCATGCACATAGGCCGCATAATCGCGCACCTCTACGGTTACGTTTACATCGGGGTTATGCACATCCACGCGCAAATGCGAAAAGCGCTCCAGCAGCACGCCGCCAAGTTCTCTTGCAATTTCCATGCTGTCCATCGCAAAGGTTTTATCCGCGCGCTTTGCGCTGACCTTAAAGGTTTTTGCGCCCTCCAGCCGGCTTTGCAGATACACACAGGCCGTGTCGCAAATTGCGGCAAAATCCTTTTCGCATACAGCGGCGCGGCTTACCGCCGCAATGCCAAATATTTTTTTCACACGGCGAAAAGCCTCGTCCATATCCACGCCCTCGTCGCCCTCGGCATACATGGTGGACTGCGCTTTGTAAATTTTAAAATGCCCCAGGCTTTTCAGGCGGCGGCGCATCGTTTTGCCCAGCACCGATTCAAAAGTGGCGCGGTTTAAGCCCTTAAGCGCCATTTCGCCTTGATAGGCCATGATTAATTCTTTCATATACATAAAATCCTTTTCCTTGATTGATTGGTCATTCCATATGGCAGCATGCCGAAGCTGCCTTTTCCACCGCGTTTGCCAGCATCAGCAGCTCTTGCGCATTTTCTGCGCCTTGCGCTTCGCGCCGTAATTTGCCGGCCTCGGCTGCAAAATATGCCTGCGCATGTGGCCCATGCGCTTTGCCCAGCACGCATTCCAGCGCCGTGGGCACGCGCGGTGTGCCTGTATAAGCGCAGTGCAGCACGGTATATAAACGCCGCGCTGCAAAGGCAATGGTTTCATCTAAAATTGCAAAGCCCTCGCGCCACAAATATTCGCGCAGCACGCGATGCTTTGTGGCGGGTATAAAAATAAAGCGACAGCCTGTGTTTTTTACCCATGCGGCTCCCGCCATAATATCGCAGATGCTTTGTGCGGAAAGCCCCGCCACAATGATGGTGTCTGCCTCGTTTTCGCAAAGCGCCGCTAGGCCGTCGCCGAGGCGGCACTGCACGTTTTGCGCCTTGTATTTGCGCACGCAAGCCTCGGCGTTTGCAAGGGGCGCTTGGCGCGCGTCCACTGCAATCACCTGTTTGCATTTTGCCGAAAGCGCCACCGCCAGCTTGCCGTGGTCGCATCCGATATCCGCCGCCACTGCCCCTGCGCGCACATACGCGGCTGCCGCCGCAAGGCGTGCGTCCAGATGGGGCAATGCGGGCTGCGCTTCGTTTGCGCACAGCGCCAAATTATCCGTTTTGCTTTGCATTCAGCTTTTCCACCAGTACCGCTGCGTCCTGCCCGTGCACATAGCAGGCCTCTTCAATGCTTTCGCCGCGCGCAGACGGGCAGCCCAGACAATGCATGCCAATGGCCGAAAAAAGCTCTGCCGAATCGGGGTATGCATCCAATACATCACCGATAATGCTGTCTTTTGTAATAATCATACTGCTTCCATTCCTTTCTTAATGGCTTTTACAAGCCTTGCCCGTGTGGGCGCTTTTTTCGTGGGCACGGCGCGTATAGCAAAACTTCGTTCTTTATTTGCAAACCTTTTTGCAAATCAAGCGCGCCACGCGCCCATAAAGCCCCCGCTTTTACAAATCCATGCGGCTTTGCCTTTACCCGTTTGCCGCAAAATGATTTTGCGCTTTACGCGCAATGGATACTATGAGAATACTACTAGTATTGTACCCCAAAATTTGTTAAATCACAAGCCCGCCGTTTACGCCCAGCACCTGCCCTGTGATAAAGCCCGCGTCTTCCCTTGCAAGAAAAGCCACCGCTGCGGCGATATCCGCCCCTTCGCCCAAGCGCAAAAGCGGCGTTTCTTGTATCAATGCCGCTTTGTCGGCATCGGTTAAATTGCCCAGCATATCAGTGTTTACAGCGCCCGGTGACACGCAGTTCACCGTGATGCCGCTGGGCGCTTCTTCTTTGGCAAGTGCTTTTGTAAAGCCAATCAGCGCGGCCTTTGCCGCCGAATAGTGCACCTCGCACGACGCGCCCACCTCGCCCCACATGGAAGCGATATTGATAATGCGCCCCGCCTTTTGGCGCAGCATATGCGGCAGCGCGCGCTGCGTTGCGAAAAACGCGCTTTTAAAATCGGCGTTCATCACCGCATCAAAATCCGCCTCGGTGATATCCGTAAACAGCTTTTGCTGCGCAATGCCCGCGTTATTGATAAGAATATCCACGCCGCCAAACCGTTCTTCCACCGCCGAAAACAGCGCCGCAATCTGCGACAAATCGGTTAAATCGGCCGCAAACACGGCAGTATGGCCGCCCTCGGCGTTTAAATGATTGCTCAGTGCCTGTGCCTTTTCGGTGTTTTGGTGGCAGCAGATGGCCACCTGCAAGCCCTTTTGCGCCAGCGCCTTTGCAATGGCAGCGCCAATCCCGCGGGAAGCGCCCGTTACCAGTGCCGTTTTAAACATCTGTATACCATTCCTCCTCTTGCGGGCCGTGCCGCTTTTTGTGTGCATGTTTTTCGCAATTTTGCCTACGTGCAAAGCCTTACTCTGCCGCGTATTTCTGCCTTTTTTCGCGCAGCTTTACAAAAAACGCTTGCAGCAAAGCCGTGCATTCCTCGGCCAAAACGCCGCTTTGCACCAATGGCGCGTGATTAAACGGCATGGCAAATAAATCGGCCACGCTGCCGCAGCATCCGGCCTTTGCGTCTTTTGCGCCGTAAACCACACGGCGCACACGGCTGTTGATAATGGCGCCGGCGCACATTGGGCACGGCTCTAACGTTACATATAATGTACAATCGTTTAGTCGCCAACTTTTAAGCCGCTCACTAGCCTTTTTGATTGCAACAATTTCTGCATGTGCTGTAGCGTCATTTGTTGTCTCTCTCAAATTATG
>RRZT011974883.1_pt1 | contig 12502 bp, 14 predicted proteins | sample 2165551 | NCBI WGS metagenome assembly RRZT01 (sample SAMN10456910, study PRJNA506462) | wastewater metagenome | biome: wastewater; feature: sludge; material: wastewater sludge; isolation source: wastewater sludge with Escherichia coli K12::gfp cells carrying plasmid... | place: USA: Moscow, Idaho... | reverse complement strand
TATGATGTTGCAACAGAAAGAGACATTGTTGCAATTTGAGGCCGCGTGTAGGATTTCTGAGGCAGATGGAAGCCATGTTTACTATGTGCCAAATCAGCCGAATAAAGCCTTTAAACCCATAAGCTATGAGTTGAAACTGAATCAGGTGCAACAGGAAATTTCTGATGCTCACTCTCAAACAAACTGGCCAATTTTCAACCAATTATTTGCTACAAGCTTAACCAAAGAGAAACGTCGGCCATTAACCAAGCTTGGTGAGTGGCATTCGGCTTTGGCCTTGGCTGCAGGACAGGTAAATGGATTGGTTGTATCCAAAAGTGGCAGAAAGTTATTGGTCAAAGGAAGCACTCACAAGACCCATAACATAACGGAAACCGTTGAGGATACTGACGAAAAATCTCCAACAGTGGTAATCATCAAGCAAGACCGATTCGTGCCAAGCATTAAGGCCATTGATCTGACTGTAAACACACCGACTTTTGGTGAAATTTTAACTATTAAGTAGGAGTGGAATGATGAATAACAACACTGTAGACCAAGTATGTTTCAGTCGTCGTATCACGAAAGAAGAAGCTACTGAACTGGTATTGGCTGGTTGGAGCAACGTCATGTGCCTTGAGTATGGAGATGGAGATCTTGATGAAAATGGGCTTCCATATTGGACTGGTTTAACCATTGATGATATTGATGAGGAAACCGGAAAACTGGATGATGATTTGAAAACCTTTGAGCTGTGGTAATACATTTTAATTAACCCATTGGGGCAAATTTCGCCCCTGGGCAGAAATATGCCCCTTTTTTAGGAGCATATCATGTCAGGAATTGAATTGAATTACGAAGGCATGGACAACCATAAACCGTACTTGTTTGAACTTGGCCACGTCGTTATGACTGCTGGTTTATCTGCCTGGGCGGAGGAGAGTTTTCCACCGGCATTGTTACGCAATAGAGCCTGGGCAACAGCATTAATCAATGCCCATGCAACCGGCGTTTGGGAGCACATGGATCCATTCGATGCAAAGCAAAATCGCTTGTCCATTGAACATGAACAACGCAAGAATGATTTGCCGGAAGGTGAATATGACCCTCAAAGAATTTTCAGTCACTATACTATTTGTGGCAAGAAAATTTATGTGATTACAGAATGGGATAGAAGTGTAACCACACTGCTATTCCCACATGAGTATTAATTTTTCTTAAAAACCTGTCCTCGGACAGGTTTTTTTGCTTTGTGAGAGTGTGAATAAAACGTAAATTTGTCGCAGTGAAAGTTATAAGTTGCCTAAATTTAAAAGGATTACTACACTACATACTACTTGTTGGAATAACTTGGAAATTTATATGTCATTTGAAATTAATTTTGGAGTACCCTCCCTATATTTTGTGGAAATACATAGAGAAGCAATATCAGAGAGCTTAGATGCACTTTATGAAACACTTCACACACTCGATTCAGCTTATGACTTCGCGGAAAATGAAGATGATGTAAAGATTACAGCTCACTGTTCCAATGTGGTAAAGGTCTTATTTGACTATTGTATTTCAATCGCAGAATTAGTATTTACTGACAGTGAAAAAGAAAGTGTTGAATACACGGTTTTTTCAAGTAGTCTGATTAGGGCAAAAGAAGCTTTTAATGCTGAACACTATGGCTTTGCTTCAAAGGACTTGAGCCAAGCAACACAATATTTTCGTCAGTTGGCCAAACTGGAATCTGGGAATTAAATTCTGTTCAAAATATTCTCGAATTAATGCAAAAGCCCAAGCTACATGGGCTTTTGCAAATGACTAAACTTATTCAATTAGCACTACTGAGATTTCAATATCGTTTAACGTCAAGCTAGGTTCAATTTCTTTTAATTGTTTTGGCAACCAACCCATAAAGAAGTCATTCAGGTTTTCATAGTAGCGGTTAACATACATACGTTCTACCTCATTTAAATCCAAAACCATTGAGGCTGAATTTATATAATCTTGTTTTGAGAGCCGTTTTTTAAAAAAACGGTAAGGTTTCATTTCGATCTGTACACAGAGATTAGAATCAGTCAGTGAAACTTCACTTAAGAAATTTTCTCTAGCAATTTGCTTTCTTCTTTGGATGCAGTAAATAGCAGCGACGAAGCTAACGAAAAAAAGCACAATAAATGCAATAAACTCATGAGTGGCTAAGTATGCCATTCTTTTTCCTAAACATTAAAAACAGAATCAAAGAGCCAAAAATCCAAATTAAGAGATTGCTACTCTCTTCGTTGCCCTTGTTTGCGTTTGTGACGGATTTCATTTTACTTGCACAAGCCAATCTATTGCGCCACTATTGGTAAACCAAGCAATAAAATTTTCTTTGGCATAGATTTCTGCTTCTTCTGTGCTTCCGCTTGAGTAATACTCAGACTCAATTGGCTGTAAATGGGCATCAAGACCTATGTTATCGTTATATTCTTTCAATAAGCTTGGTATGAATGAGTTGATTTTTATAGCTTGTTTAGCAATCAATGCCTTTTTCTTGTCATTCATAATATATGCAAGCAATGCGTGACTATAAAGCCAAAATGCTGATAATTCATCGTATTGCTTTAATAACTGTTTTGTCGTATTAATGTTTTTTGATTCAAGTAAACAAGGTAGCAACAGGTAACGAATACCTTGATTATCATTAGGATTAAGTACCAACATTTTCTCGCATATGGCAATTGCTTTTTCAGTTTCTCCTATCGTTTTGTACTCACCTGCTAAGCCAGCCATAGACCGCATATAGGGTCTGGTTTCAAGTAAACCCCAAAAAAATCCTTGGTCGTTTTCGAGCTCTGATTTAAGTAAAATATTGCCAGCGTAGATAGATAGTTCATATTTTGTGATTGCCTTAACATGTGTATCACAGTCATACTCCGCAAGAATATTATAAGCATCAAGGCAAAATGGTGAGAGTGTTAAAGCCTGTTTTGCTAACCGAATCATTTCCTCTGCTGTACCAGCTTCCCATGCCTCATATATGATTTTTTGAGCTCCATCAGTCAATTTTTGGACATTTGTTGTTCCATTTTCGGACCAGAATTGCTTGATACGAGTTTTGGTAATATTGTCGGTACCAACCGGATTAAAAACAATTGCTTTATTTTTTTTGGAAGTTGACATGCAATGAATCCCTCATGGATTATTTCTATTTGTAGAATGATGACTGGAATAGCTTAAACTTATCAAGATGTTTAGTTTTTGCACAGTTTGTATGCCTCACAAACATACTGTGCCTGATATTTTGCATCATCTAAAGCATTATGATGAGTGCCTTCTCGCTTCACTAAGTCTTTTACATTTTGCGATGTTAATTCTTCAGCCAAATTGACCATAGTCCGTACATCTCGATCGTAGAATGAGCTCCAAGGTACGGCTTGACGATTAGCTTTATAAGCCTCTCGCAACAAAACATTATCAAATGTACAACCATTACCCCAAACTCTCAGTTTTTTAGGACTTTCACAGTTGTTATGAATAAATGCAGAGAATGATTGTAGTCCTGTATTTAAAGAAACTGCAGCAGGATCATTAAATATAGACTGCGCTTCAGAACTTTGACGCATCCACCATTTTACAGTATCAGCGTCTATAACAGTTTTTTCAGCAGAAGATGCGACATCGATAACAATGTAAAATTCAGCACCCAAAGTTGAAGTTTGTAAATCAAAAAATACTGCTCCAATAGATATGATGGGAGCATCATAATTAAGACCGAGAGTTTCTAAATCTAACATTAAATCTTGCATAAACATATTCCTATATAATTTCAAATTCAGTTTCACATTTTGCACAAATCAGTTGTAATGAAGCCTTGCCCCACGCCTTGTCTAAACATGTCGGGCATTGGAAAGATGTTTTTTTCTTACTGGCTGCATTTTCAGCCGATACCTGTAGCAACTCCTCTTGATCGATGTGGAATTGTTCACTTAATGGAGTGGACAAGCTTTGTACCGCCATACTTTCATTAGCTTTCACTTTAACCTGTTTTATTGGCTTTGAATCAATAATATTGGCTCCAGAAGGCAGCTTCATATTTTCTTCATAAGAGAGCCGGATTTGGGTTGATTTGATTTGAACTCTACGATCTAAGTAAGGGAGTTTAAAACCCAATTGAGCAAAATTTAAACATGCCTGGTAAAACTTCCCACCCTCAATAGGATAGTCAGACATAGATTGCCCAGTACGCTTGCCGCCAGGCCTTCCTGTACTACTTGGCATTAGGCCTATTGATTCCATTTTATCGGCCCACTCTTTATTGTGATAAGTCCTGGCACTAGGCACCCCATAATCTTGCTGATACATATGACACATCTCATGCACAAGTGTCTGGAAAAACTCTAACGGCCCATGAGTGGCAAAAAAGGCTGGATTTAATGCCAATTCATGCACCATGCCCTCCTGCCCTTGCCACCGGTTAGGTGAGAAATATCCCATCACATTCTTTTCACGTTGCAGTGTAATCAGGCATTCTTTTAGGCTGCCATCAAATAGATGCTCATTGAAGTAGTCGAAAGCATTCTGCACAAATTTGTACATATCTAATGTTGGCTTAATATTGTCCATAATAATTATTTTATATCGTACTATATAATATAAACTGAAAGTTTACTTTAAAATACTCCAAAGTTGTAGCTGCTATATTTAAAGATTTATCACTTCAGCCTATTGAAGTATGAAACTCCCAGATAAAGTCTCCTGTGCGGTTTGACCACCACACTGGAGGTAGGTAATGCTGTTCAACAAGCTTATGACTGAGACCAGCTCATTGAACATCGTCGAACAATGATGTAAGCCTGGGGAGATTTTGTAATATAGATATTCGGTATTCGAGCCCTTACACAAAATTAAGGAAAGACTCCAGATGGCCGCATAAGTGCGGTCATCTGGTGCGAAGGTAGCTTAAACAACCTCTACTATTCGAAGTCTATATCCTGATTCATTACTTGGAAAATATCTACTTTTGCTTCTACATCAATAACATTTACTAACCAGCCATTTAAGTGGCAATTTTTAATAAACTCATCAATTCTATTTACACCATTTATTTCTTTAAGTGTCACCACAACACCAAAACGTATGCCCTCACCATCTTTAGGATCAAGCCTATTAGCGGTTTTTATTTCCATACCCCACAAATTTTTATTGTAATCGTAACATTTCCGAGCTTTATTTTTGGCCTTGAATGTTTCAGCTTTATATTTAACGTTATCCCATTTACGGAAGTTTTGACGGGCTTCAGACTCTAATAGATAATTTCTTTCCTGTCCTATTGATATCTCATCATTTTGTTTATCACCTTTAATATCAATAATTTTTCCATCATCATTTAATCTTCCAAAATGTAGGTTCAACTCAGTATTTGTATAATCAACACCTTGGGCTCTGTTGCATTTAGGAAAATAACACATCGTTGCTCGTGCCAAATACGGGTAGCTTCCATTTTCAATTGGGATTGGAAAATGGTAATTATAGGTATTCCATTTTTCGCTGACATCTGATACTAAAAATCGAATTTCATCATTTTTTGTGCTAATAATATCTTGGATATGAACTGGCACAACACCATGCCCAAACAATTCTAACTCATTAAGTGTTGGAGTATTGTTCCATCCTCTTGCCGCATCAATAATCAATGCTTTAGCAAGCTCTTTGTTTATACCTAGTACATCAATTAAATAACTTAGCTTTCGTGCAATCCACGGAGCTGCAAAAGAAGTCCCAGATACTTTAGACTCCCCTTGTGGCTCATAGACTGCCATATACTGCTTCTGGCAACCACCATAAAAACTTACATCTGGTTTTGCAAAGAAAGATAAAACTATCCCTTTTCTTGAATAATTAGTTGGTAGCTTATCTTTTGTGACTGCATTAACAACCATGCTATTAATAGAGTCAGCAGGCGAACCTATCCTATTTATACTTTGATTGGGTTTATTTGTGCCAGCCACAACAAAAATGACATCATTTTCAAATTGAATTTGATCTAAAATAGCAGCCTCTGCTGAAATGAAGTTGTCATTTACTTCTTGGTTACTACCAAGTGAAATATTCCAGACTTTAATATCTTTATTTTTAGATATTATTTCTTTGATTTGCTTGATAATATTAAATGAGGAAAATTGTGAGCCAATTGCTACTCCAAAGTGACGAACTTTGAACCTGCCACAACCATCATTCAACCAAGGATTCAATCTTGGTCCATCTACAATGATAGAAGTTACTGCAGTACCGTGATTATAATCTTTAGGACTTCGTGGAATATTTACATCAACCATATCGTAATAATCTACCCATTCGCCGAAATAAACTGACTCATCAAACAAAGTATCAATTACACCTATAGTAGGCTCTATGGTTGGAAGGGGAATACTTATATTACTTTTTTGATATTTTTCTATGAAATGATCAGGTGATAACGTAGATAAATCTGTTGTTGCCATTGAAACAAGGTATGGAGCCTTTTCAAATAATATAGCGGACTCTTCTTCATTAAGCAAAATTGTATGTTTATCTATAACTTTGTTAAACAGAAGATTAATACCTATTTTTTTTAACAATTCAATTGTGTCCGTTTTGGTATCATAAAGTGTAATAATATTTTTTGCTTGCCCACCTTTTGCAACCCCCACCTCAAAATTTTCTACAAATGAAGTATCCGCGATTACACCCTTGAAAGAGGATTTACTTATTTTGTATTGACTGAATGGAAGTGAATCTATAAAACTCTTATTATCAAAATAGCTTCCACTTATACAAGCCTTCGGCAATGTTAACAAGATATTGTATGCACTACTCAATTTTTCGATACTTTTATTCAAATCTTTAATATCTAAAAAATAAGTAATAATATGTTTAGTTTTATCTTCGCTAAATTTAGCACCAACAATTGCAGAGTTAGATTCAGCCCCTTTAAATAACTCTCCAATTCTATTACTTTTTGCTGCGATTTTATTGTAAACAACATTTATTAAAACGCCATCAAAAAAGCGTGATTCTTTTTCCCAGAAATCTCTAATTGTAAGCAACTTAGTATGTAAATTATGAAGGTGCGGGCATGTAACGGTAAATTTACCATTCATGCTACGAATCATACTTCCAGGTGTTTTAGAAGCCTGAACAAAACGCTTCCCTTTTAGTTCTATTACATTATTCGCCATTTTCTTTTCCCCTAATATCATCATTTAATTTTCTTGCAACTGTACTTTTAGAATCTCCTGTCAATTTCTCTATTTCTCTAACAGTAAATCCTTTTGCATACAACTGTTCCAATGATGTTTGTTCTAAATTTCCAATAACGCTGTTATACAACCTTCTCAAATAATCAAAAGCATTATTTTCATCACTGAATGCCAGTGACGTTTTGATAATATTCTTCAACTCGCCAGGGTATGGTAAATGCTCAGCCACATTTAATATTTTTCTAAACAACCGCATATCTTTTGAAATGTTTTTAAAGTTTTTTGAAAAAGCAGAGAAGAAAAACTCTGCAATTTCAATTAAATCTTTTTTTGTATACCGATTAAAGTTAATTACGGCATCAAAGCGTCGAGATAATGCTTTATCAAAATTTTTAAACAAGTTGGTTGTTGCTATGATGACAATATCCTTGTTCAAATCAGTTAATCTATCGAATTCTCTTAAGATTGCCGAAGTAGCTCTTCCCATTTCACGCACATCATTAGAATTAAGTCGATCCAAAGCAATAACATCAATCTCATCAAATAAGATTATGCTACTTTCAGGATTAGGAATTCGATTAATCTCTTGAAATACATTGGAGATGTTTTTATTAGTCTGTCCCAGTTTACTATCGATTAAATTATCAAAGTCCACATAATAAAGATTTCTATCTAATAAACGTGCAACATGTTTTACTGCTTCAGTTTTTCCACTTCCAGGAAGCCCTTCAAACAAAAATTTATTGATACCTATGTTATGTTTTATAGCATTAATTATTCCCTTGATGTCATCAGTAATCTCATTAGGCAAACTTAAAGGGCTAGCTATTTTCACATTCACTGATTTTAAAAATTCGCTTTGAAAATCACTTGCTTGTGGTACATAAAGATTAGACTCAGCAACTAACCCCATAATATATTCAGCCAATTGCGTGTCGCCAAGTTTGTCAAAGCTCCTTGCTATTTCAATAGCTTCGCTTCTAAAAGCATTTTCATTATTTTCAACATGGAATTTTATTAAGTTCAGTACATTTTTTTTCTTCATCGCATACACTCCGACAGCTATTTTTTCAGATATAATAGTAGCACATTTTGGGACAAAATATACATATGATGGGACATTTTATAAAAATTAAAATCTACAGCTAAAGACTTTGTTCAACTATATTTAACTTGGGCCTGTTGGACATTCATAATTTCGATCAAATCAAGCCGCAAGCTAATGAATCTGTCCAAATAACATAGGCGTTATTTTAATGTCGTGTGTAACACCATCACCCACAATAAATTCAAGTGGATTGCCATGTGCATCAACTGCCAAGTGTATTTTAGAGTTGTTGCCACTCACAATTTTGGCAATGCATTGATGGGCCTGCATTGCTTTGATGGGTAATGCGCACGGATATGAATGGCATCAATTGACACCCACTCCATATCAAATAAATTAATCCACTATTGACCAAGAGAGATGAAAACCTTAGTATTTTTGGAATTGATAGGCATTGGTTCTAGCCTTTTTACTTGAACTTAGCTACCGATGATTTCGGTGGCTTTTTTTGTAAGGAAATAAACCATGAATCAAAATATAGTAGAAGTTGGCCCTCATGGAGGACTATTTAAAAATGATACTAATTTTATTGAGGATTTGAAGGCAATAATTTCATCTGAACTGCAATTGCCTTTGGATGTGGACTGGTGGTTTTATCGGGTTAATAAGTTTAATTGTTGTGCCCTTGATTTTTGTGATGTCTCTGCTAAGTCATTTTCAATCACAATTCACATTACGGGGAGACTATTAACCACTGATGTGCACACATTTATCAAAGGCACTAATCATATTGAGTTGGAAGTCAATGATGCCGTCGATGCGATATTTATTGGTCAACAAATATTGCAACATTTGAATGTGACTTCATTGTTACTTGAGAACAATGAAATTAATTTTTATCGCCATCAGCTATATAAACCAGATTAGCCTAGTTTTCAATAATTACCTGACAACCCTCATTATTAAACTCACATAAATTTTATTGCCGTTAAGACCGCCTTGATAGAAAGAATATTTATGTCTAAAAATTTAATTATGTTTGATAAAAATGTAGATGGTTTATTAACAATTTCTCGTTAGGGTTCGTTTAGTTTAATAGAATTTGAAAAAACCATCTATTAAAGATGGTTTTTAAGATATCAGGAATTTATTTGTTCCAAAACTCGTCCCAAGTAATCTTTCCTGAAAGTAAAGCCCAGATGCCTACTCCTGCAAAGTACAAAAAGGCAATAGTAATAAAACCAAATAGTATCACCATGAAGTCCATTTTTTACCTTTCTTTCTTCAGGTTAAAGGCAATCATCCATGCAAATATTCCATATATAAATGTAATAATTCCCAAATATGGGGCTATTTGTGGATAACTCTCAATAAGTTGAGTATACCATGACTTTATGATAAATGTTTCTGGAAACAAATTTTGCCCCCACGCTACATAAGCTGAATATTCAAAGCCTTTTTCAATGGTTTCCAATTGCTTAGAATTAAGATTTGTATCTTTAAAGGTGTAATCAACACCAGACTTTACAGAGTGGTGTACGAGTTTAATTGGAATAATAACTATCAAAAATATAACTTTAAACACAAATTTAAGGCAAAAGATAATTGTCTTCCAAAACATTAGGGCTTTCGAGATATATCTATTCATTGTTTAGCCTACAAAAAGATGGGTAAACAATGTGCCCATTCGGGTAATTGTTTACCCGAAGGAAGGTGATGAAAATAGCGACTTTGGGCGCATTTTTCGTCATGTAAATATGAAGTATTTAAAATTAAAAAACTTTAGGTGGTCATGATTTATCTCCAAAAAAAGGAGATACACCATCCCAAATGAGGATATTGTATCCCCAGTGGGTAAGTAAGAACCGCTATCACGATAGTGATAACTGGCAAGATGCCGATTGGATGTAATGTTACTGAATTGACGAATCAATCCCTGCAATTGCGTAACGAGTGCAGCGAGGTTTTTAGAAGAAACCACAAACTTTTGAGCCTACATTTTGACATTTTCTAGTGCTTTGTCAATGACAAAAGAGGGTTTTCTCGATATATTACTCAAAAATCATTAATTAATTATTTTGCTAGGGGAAATAATGCAAAACAAGACTTTAGGTTTAATCATCGCAGCGTGTTTAACACTTCCAATTTGCATCGAAGCCTATGCAGATACAAATACAGCTACAAATGATGGGATGCACAATTTCCTATCTGGGCTGGCGGATGGAACAGCTGCTTCTCGATACCAAGCATGGGGCTCTAGAAAAAAAACCATAAAAGATACTGATATAACGCTTCTGATAAATGATTCCGATCCCCAAATTGCTTCACTTGCTAATATGGTTTCGCAAAATCAGTTTGTCAAAATTGATACCGCAAACAAGGCATTTTCGCCTTTCACTGAAGCCGATTTGAAAAAATTCACACTAAGATACCAAGCACCTGATGCTCCTGTTGAATTCGACGGTAATTATTTCATTATGGCCACATTGGATATGAATGAAAAATCACTGCTTGAGATAGCCAAGGAAGCCCATCAAACTCATGGTTTAATTGTATTGAAAGGCTTGAAGAACAATTCAATTGCTGAGACTTTGGAGGCTGCTTCCGTACTTACAAAAGAAGGTGCAACAGTCGTATTCTCCCCTTCTCTATTCAAAAAATTTGGGGTCAAATACTCGCCATCATTGACCTATACCATGATTTACAACAATAGCTTCCTCATGACGCATGGATACACAGGAATTTCAGGTCGCATGATAGTGATAAATTTGTCCAAGCAACCAGAAAATGAAGATGAACTGAATAATTTCTATCTCAAATATAAATTGAAAGCCTCTGCATACAATGAGGTATATCGAAAATTACCTCTTTCCAGTCAAACTAAATTCTTAGATTAAGGCTAGTGAAATGAAAACATTAGCTTATACATCGCAGACTGGTCATGTTTTCATTACACCTTTAGAGGCAAAAAAGAAGAATGTTGGGACAGTTTACAGCATACACCCTGCCGGTGAACGTCATGAGATGCATGTAAAACGTAGTGCAGAGAAATATTATTTTGCGTATACACCGCAAAGCAGGAATAGCCCAGGCATTACTGCTCCAGAATCACTTACACATGCACTTTGTAAAATGGCCATTGCTTCATTAGCTAACAAAGGTATAGAGACGAAACTTGAATATTATGTATATAAAAATGACATTAGAGAGGAACATGAAGCTGCCATCAAATTCTCACATGGTGAAAATGAGCGTAGTTTTGTTGTCAATGATTCAAAATTTACCGTAGATGTTTATTGCCAATTTGAAAGTATTAATCCTGATTACGAATATCTATCTTTGTCCTCTAAGTGGAATGGCCATGTAGCTTTTGAAATTTTTGTCACACATGGGCTTTCTTCAAATGATATAAAAGTGAGTAGTCTGGCTGGAATAGGTATCCCTATTATTCAGATAAAAATCGGTGCAGCAAGCAAACTGAATCTAAATGAAAATAGGGATTTGACGGATAGCAATACTGTAAAAACAGTCATTGAAAACCATATTCGTAAGCTCGAAAATATTTTCAAGAAAAAAATAAGTGGCCGATTACTCAGGGACGTCATGTCGGAGGCATACAATCATGAAATTCAAATGATCCAGGCTTTAAAGGAGAAAGATGAACATATTGTTGAGCTCAAACATAAAGAAGATGCAATTAAGCAAAAGCTGCATGAATTGCAAGTAAGCAATTCTGAGCAAAGAAACCTTTGCACTTCTTTAAGAGAGCAAAACTCAGATTTACAGCAACTTCTTCGAAATCAATCTTTAAAAGACTCTACTGAAACCGAAATTGAAAAGCTTAGTAACAATTCTTTGTTAAATAAGTTTTTAGGTCGCTTCCTGAAATAAGTAAATAAATTGTCTATCTTGCATCAGTTAGGCCCTAATTAATAAAGATTTTTTGACTTAATCCCAATTTGGGACTAAAATCATTCTAGAGTAAGAAAGCAATGAGAAATAGTTTATGCGCATTATTTCAGTTAAAAAGTTGAGGGATTTCATTGAGAAGCATCCGCAGTCAAAAACTTCACTGGAAGCCTGGTGGTACGAAGCAAAGACAGCGAACTGGCAAAATTCCCAACAAATAAAGGCTAAATATGCGAGTGCAAGCTTTATAGGAAATAATAGAGTCGTTTTCAATATTAAGGGAAATGATTTTAGACTGGTCGTTGCCATTGCTTATAGATTTGGTGCAATTTACATTAAATTTGTTGGTACCCAT
>RRZT011326944.1_pt1 | contig 12503 bp, 10 predicted proteins | sample 2165551 | NCBI WGS metagenome assembly RRZT01 (sample SAMN10456910, study PRJNA506462) | wastewater metagenome | biome: wastewater; feature: sludge; material: wastewater sludge; isolation source: wastewater sludge with Escherichia coli K12::gfp cells carrying plasmid... | place: USA: Moscow, Idaho... | reverse complement strand
CAGGCTCGTGAACTGGCTCCCGTGTTCCTCCAGGTACACGTTGAGGCCGTCCTCGCCGGACAGTTCGGTCACGCCCTCCATCAGCGGCAGGATCAACAAAGTCAGAGCGATCGCGACGGACGCGTCCAAGAACGCCATGAGTCGACCGACGGTCTGGACGTTGCTCTGCTCCATGACGACGACCGTACTGGACTGCGGTACCCCCGAGCGCCGACCCGTGATGGGGGCACGGCCCGCGTCAGTCGGACAGGCGTCGCAGCCGATACCCGAGCCCCCACACCGTTTCGATGTAGTCGCACGACGGGTCGACTTCGCGCAGCTTGGAGCGCAGGTGGCTGAGATGTGTCTTGATCGCGGTGTCGCGACCCGGGTACGGCTCGCCCCACACGTCCTCGTGAATTGACGCCTTCGACCGCACATGAGTGGGCGCCGCCATCAGCACCTCGAGAATGCGCAACTCGGTGACGGTCAGCGTCACCTCCTTGTCGCCAACGCTTGCCCGGCCAGCGGCGGGGTCCAGGCGCAGGGATCCGTGGGTGAGCACACGGTCCGGAGTGGGGCGGCTACGGCGCACGACGGTGTCGATGCGAGCCGAGACCTCGGCAAGGTCAAACGGTTTGGTGATGTAGTCGTCGGCGCCCATGCGCAGAAGGTCGACCTTCGTCCACGCCGCGTCCTTGGCTGACACCACGATCACGGCGGTGTCGCTGGTGCGGCGAAACTCGGTGAGCAGACTTCCGCCGGACACGTGCGGCAGCATGAGGTCCAACAAGACGCAGTCGAAACCACCCCGAGCCAACTCGACGCGGGCCGATGCCCCGTCTGTGGCCGAGCGCACGACGTACCCGTCACGCATGAGGTGTGCGCTCAGCAGCCCCAGAACGTCTGGGTCGTCTTCCACCACCAAGACCGTGGTCATGGTGCTGATCGCCTCACGGCCGACGCGTTAGCGGATCAGTCCTCGGCCAGCGTCAACTCAAGGCCGCCGAGCATCGTCGCCGACAGGTTGTACAAGAACGCGCCCAGTGTGCCGAGAGCGGTGAACAACACGATGTCGATCGCCCCGATGACGGCCGTGAACCCCAGTACCTTGGCACCGTTGAGGTACTGGTGAATGTCGAACGGCGTCGGGTCGGACGGCGTGGACACCAGCGTCGAGATGAAGTCGTTGAGGTCGGTCAGCAGACCGGACGCCTCAATGACGGTCCACAGGACGCCGACGGACACCATCGAGATGATGAACCCCGCGATGGAGAACAAGAAGGCCGTCTTCATCATCGACCACGGATCGATCCGCGACAGACGGAGCCGGGCCTTGCGGGTCCGACGCGATGTCGGTGCTGACAGCACCTCGGCCGGGTTCTTCGAAACGTCGGCGGGCGGCTTGGGTGCACGCGTGGTCGGTTGCGCCACCGGTGCGCTGTCCACCACAGCTGTCGCTGCCGCGGGCGACGGACGCAACACGGTGCGAGCGTCGTCGTTGAAGCCTTCGGGCGCACCCATGGGCGCGTCGGGCAGGCGGGTCGTGGGTGCCGAACTCGCAGACGACCGCGGCCCCGAGGGCGGCTTGGGAGCCGGAGACACCGATGACGGCTTGCGGGCACTCGTCGCTGACGAGGCATTGGGTGCTGGCGGCTTCGTCGCGGGCGCGCCGCTGGGAGGCTTCGGTGTCGTCGCCTTCACTGCGGGCTGCTTGGCGGTCGGCGCATCACCGGGGACCTTCGCCCCCGGTGCGGGTCGAAAGTAGCTTGCCGGAGGCAGCCGATCACTACCACCCGCACCCCCGCCGGCCCGGAAGCCGTCCTTGTCCTCGCTCACTCGGGGACCTCCTGTTGGTCCGTCGTGTCCGCCACCGTGTCAGCGGCACCTTCGTCTTGAGGGTCCACGGTACTCGACTCTGCGGATTCCTCATCCACTGCTTCAACGTTGGCCTCGGGGTACAGGGCAATCGCTGCGACGGCGTCGTTGGCCGCCACCCCCACGAATTTAACCCCCATCGTGTCACGTCCCTTCGCCGGAACGTCCGAAACCGAACTCCGCACGATCTGACCCGACACCTTGATCGAGATGACCTCGTCCTGCGCGCTCACGACGAGACCCCCGACGAGTGAGCCTCGGTCCTCGTTGAGTTTCATGGCGCGAATCCCCAAGCCACCACGACCTTGCACGCGATAGTCGGACACCTTGGTCCGCTTGGCGAAGCCTCCGTCGGTGACGGTGAACACGAAGCGTTCGTCTTCAGGCATCTCGGTGTCGATCACGGACATCGACAGCAGGCTGTCGCCGTCACGGAACTTCATGCCCATCACGCCCGAAGTGGCTCGACCCATCGGTCGCAATTGTTCGTCGTCGGCCGAGAACCGAATCGCCTGCCCCTTGCGAGACACGAGCAAGACGTCGTCCTCGGCACCGCACACGGAGGCACCGATGAGCTCGTCGTCGGCCTCGCGGAAGGCGATGGCGATCACGCCGGCCTGCCTCGGCGAATCGTACTGTGACAAAACCGTCTTCTTGACCAGTCCGGTCCTCGTCGCCAGCAGCAAGTAGTCGGAGTCGGTGTAGTTGCGCACGGTGAGAACCTGCGCGATCCGTTCCTCCGGAAGGAAGCTCAACAGCCCGGCGACGTGCCCACCGCGCGCATCGCGGCCCGCCTCGGGCAACTGCCACACCTTGGCGCGGTACACGCGCCCCAGGTTGGTGAAGAACAACATCCAGTGATGGTTCGTCGTCGTGAACAGCTGCTCGACTGTATCGTCGGTGCGCAGCCCGGCGCCGCGTACACCCTTGCCACCGCGCTTTTGCACCCGGTACAAGTCGGCGCGGGTGCGCTTGGCGTACCCGCCGGCCGTGATCGTGACGATCATCTCGTCGTCGGGGATCAGGTCCTCGTGCGACAAGTCACCCTCGTCCGAGACGATCTGCGTGCGGCGTTCGTCGCCGTAACGTTCGACGATCTCGTTGAGTTCGGTTCCGACGATCGAACGCTGCCGTTGCGGGGTCGCGAGGATGTCCTTCAGGTCGGCGATGCGCCGCTCCAGCTCGGCCAGATTGTCGATGATCTTTTGGCGTTCCAACGCGGCCAACCGACGCAACTGCGTGTCGAGAATGTAGGTGGCCTGCAGATCGTCGATATCCAGCAGGTCCTTGAGGCCCTCACGGGCGTCGTCCACCTGCGGGCTGCGACGGATCAACGCGATGACCTCGTCCAGCATGTCGAGGGCCTTGACCAGACCCCGCTGCAGGTGTGCCTGCTCCTCGGCTTTGGCCAGGCGGAAGGCAGTCCGACGCCTGATGACCTGGATCTGGTGACGAATCCAGTACGTCAAGAACTGGTCCAGGCGCAGTGTCCGCGGTACGTCGTCGACCAGCGTCAACATGTTGCACCCGAACGTGTCTTGCAGCGCCGTGTGCTTGTAGAGCTGATTCATCACGACTCGCGGTTGCGCGTCGCGCTTCAACACGATGACGAGCCGCTGCCCCGTCCGCGCCGAGGTGTCGTCGCGGATGTCGGCGATGCCGCTGATCCGACCCGAGTTGACCAGTTCGGCGATCTTCAACGCCAGATTGTCCGGGTTGACCATGTACGGCAACTCGGTGATGACCAGCAGGGTGCGACCTGCCGCGTCCTCTTCGATGTCCATGACGGCCCGCACGGTGACCAGGCCGCGACCGGTGCGGTACGCGTCCTCGATTCCGTTGCGGCCGACGATCTGCGCACCGCTGGGGAAGTCGGGCCCCTGAATGCGGGCGATGGCCGCCTCCAGGCGCTCCTCCGGCGTCGACTCGGGGTGCGCCAAGATCCACTGCACGGCGTCGGCGACCTCACGCAGGTTGTGCGTGGGAATGTTCGTCGCCATCCCGACGGCGATCCCCGTGGACCCGTTGACGAGCAGGTTGGGGAACCGCGCTGGCAAGACGACGGGTTCGGTCTCGCGGTTGTCGTAGTTGGGCTTGAAATCGACGGTGTCCTCGTCGATGTCGCGCACCATCTCCATGGCCAACGGCGCCATGCGGCATTCGGTGTACCGCATCGCGGCGGCCGAGTCATTGCCCGGTGACCCGAAGTTGCCCTGCCCGGAGATGAGCGGTGCGCGCATGACCCACGGCTGCGCCAAGCGGACCAACGTGTCGTAGATCGCCGAGTCACCGTGGGGGTGGAAGCGACCCATGACGTCGCCCACGACGCGGGAGCACTTGTTCCAGCCGCGATCGGGACGGAAACCGCCGTCGTACATGGCGTACAGCACGCGGCGGTGCACGGGCTTCAGTCCGTCACGGACATCGGGCAATGCGCGCCCGACGATGACCGACATCGCATAGTCGAGGTAGGACCGTTGAATCTCGACGTTGAGGTCGATCTCTTCGATCCGCCCCACCGTGGGTACCAGGCCTTGCTCGGCGCCGCTGTTTGGAGTGTCTTGCATGCGTGTGTCTTCCCCTGCCCTGGTGGGTCGAATCAGATGTCGAGGAAACGAACGTCTTTGGCGTTGCGTTGAATGAAGTGACGCCGTTGCTCGACGTCTTCGCCCATGAGGATCGAGAACATCTCATCGGCGGCCGCCGCGTCTTCCATCGTCACCTGCAAAAGCGACCGCTTCGCAGGGTCCATGGTCGTGTCCCACAGGTCTTCGGCGTTCATCTCGCCCAGACCCTTGTACCGCTGAATCGGGTTCACGTTCGGGAGCTTCTTGCCCGCTTCGATACCGGCATCACGCAGATGGTCGCGCTGAGCATCGGTGTACGCCAACTCGTGGGGCGAGTTCGACCACCGCAACCGGAACAGCGGCGGCTGCGCGAGGTACACGTGACCGGCGCCGATCAGCGGCTTCATGAACCGGAACAACAGCGTCAGCAGCAGCGTGCGGATGTGGGAACCGTCGACGTCGGCATCAGCCATGATCACGATCTTGTGGTACCGCAGCCGGTTGAGATCGAAATCGTCATGGACGCCGGTCCCGAGCGCGTTGATGATCGACTCCACCTCGCGGTTGGCGAGGATCTTGTCTGCGCGGGCCTTCTCGACGTTCAAGATCTTGCCGCGGATCGGGAGGATGGCCTGGATCCGGGGATCGCGGCCGCCCTTTGCGGAGCCACCGGCGGAATCGCCCTCGACGATGAAGACCTCGCACTCTTCGGGTTCGGTGGACTGGCAGTCCGACAGCTTGCCGCGCAGCCCGCCACCGAGCAGGCCCTTGCGGCTACGCGCCATGTCGCGCGCCTTGCGGGCGGCCAATCGGGCCGAAGCGGCGGCCTGGGCCTTCTTGACGATCTCGCGCCCATCTGCAGGGTTCTGTTCGAACCAGTCGCCCAGCTGATCGTTGACGACGCGCTGCACGAACGACTTCACGTCGGTGTTACCAAGCTTGGTTTTCGTCTGCCCCTCGAACTGAGGGTCAGCCAGCTTGACGGAGATGATCGCGGTCAGGCCCTCACGGATGTCGTCGCCCGAGACCCGGTCCTCCTTCTTCTTGACCAAGGCCCACGTTTCGCCCCATTTGTTCACGGTCTGCGTCAGCGCCGCGCGGAAGCCTTCCTCGTGCGTGCCGCCCTCGTGCGTGTTGATGGTGTTCGCGAAGGTGTGGACCGACTCGGTGAAGGTCGTGTTCCATTGCATCGCGATCTCCAGCGACAGGCGCTGCTCGACGGAATGCGATTCGAACGCGATCACCGTCGGGTTGATCGACTCGCGATTCCCGTTGAGGTATTCGACGTAGTCGATGAGGCCGCGGTCGAAGCGGAAGGATTTGAACTGAGGCTCCTCGACCGCGTCGCCGTTGGCGAAACCCTCGTCCTCGTCGTCGGAGGCGGTGGGTCGCGTGGGCCGCAGGTCTTCGATGGTGATGGTGAGGCCCTTGTTGAGGAAGGCCATCTCGCGGAAACGCGTCACCAAGGTGTCGAAGGAGAAGGTGGTCGTCTCGAAGATCTCCGACGACGGGTAGAACGTGACGGTGGTGCCGGTGTCCTCGGTGGCTTCCAGTTGCTGCAAGGGCCCGTCGGGTACGCCGAGGCTGAACGACTGCTGCCAGTGGTACCCGTCGCGACGAACGTCGACGATCAACTTGCCGGACAGGGCGTTCACGACAGAGACGCCCACGCCGTGCAGGCCGCCGGACACCTTGTACCCGCCGCCGCCGAACTTGCCACCGGCATGGAGCACGGTCAACGCCAAGGTGACGGCTGGGATCTTCTCGGTCGGGTGTTCCTTGACCGGAATCCCACGACCGTTGTCGACCACACGCACGCCGTCGTCAGGCAGCAACTCGACCGTGATCGTGTCGCAGAAGCCCGCGAGCGCCTCATCGACCGAGTTGTCGACAACCTCGTAGACGAGGTGGTGCAGTCCACGCTCGCCGGTCGACCCGATGTACATACCGGGACGCTTGCGGACGGCCTCCAGGCCTTCGAGAACGGTAATGGCGCCAGCGTCGTACGATCCCTCGGAGACGGTCGTCGGTGCGGCTCCCGCCGCCATTTCAGGCAGGGGCGGGCTCACGTCTTCCGTCACAGGGGGTACTCCTCGCAGTCGCTGTACAGGCCGGGCGGGTACTCGCGGAGGTTCGTGCAGACCTCCAGGTCACCAAATCCGATCGATTCCAGTCTACCTGAACAAAACTCCAGACCCTTGGACGCTCAGCGGTGCGACGTCATCAGATTTCGATCTTGCGAGCAGCAGCCAGCCCGTAGACGCCGTGGCGGGGCTCAGTGCAAGGTCCCGTATCGGCCCGACCCGCTCAGAGCGCTGGTGACGATTCCCGAGAGCACCCGCCGGGTGCCGGATCGCCGACGGTCACTGCCGTTTGACGCCCCCTGCGACACAGGGTCGGTTCGCGCCCACCTCGCCCTAGACTTCCCCCATGACGCAGCAGGTCCGGGTGTGGTACGACACCGAGGAGCTCCAGACGGATTGGAGCAAACCCACCCGCCGGCCGCGCTGGGTCATTCCGGTCGCGATCATCGCAATCATCGCGCTGCTCCTGACTGCCGTGTGGGCAGTGGGCGGCTTTGACGCCCGGCGGGGACGATTGCCCTTGCTGGAGGCCGGAACGACCTATCAGACCGGACAGTTGCAGGTGACATTCACCTATGCGGTCGCCAAGGCCTCGTCCCTGGGCAAAGGCACCTCGGTCAAGGTCTACGGCACCTGCCGCAACATCTCTGACACCCCCACGCACGTCTCGAACGACAACGCCTACGCGGCCAAGATGGGGGGCAGTGACGACATGGTCCTGCCGACCCTGTTGACCTTCGAGGGACCCACGTTCAACACGGTGACGAAGCTCAACCCCGGCCTGGATCCCGTCCTCTGTGCACTCACCTTCGACTATGAGTCGGCCATCAAGGTGTCTGATCACTTCATCCTCGCGATCTACGACATGGACTGGGGGGATCACACGGTTACGAAGTCCGGCGAGGAGTCGTGGCAAGTGAGGAGCACAGGGGTGAGGCTGGTCATCCCCTTGCGCGTGCAGGCTTCGTCCTAGAGGCAGACAGCCATGTTCACGAAGCTGGGGGGCGAAGGATGATGCCTGCCCCCAGCCCATCGGGCACAGCCACGCCGGCCAGGTGCTCGACCGCGCTCTGCGGCACCGTGTAGGTGAAGCTGAAGACCGCCGGCTTGTCCGTCACGTCCGTCGGGCACACGGCGTCCCCCACCGAGCCGTCGTAACTCCACAGCCGCCCGGAGTCGTCGACGAGCCTCAGGTAACACATCGCCCCCTCGTCGTCGTAAACCTCGGCCTCCATGGTCGCCACGATCGACACTGCACCGTCGGGCAGCTTCTTGAACGGGTTTTGGGACGACGTCGACTGTTGAAGACTCAGCACTTTCATCGACCCGTGGTCCGTCACGACGGCCTCGCCCGCAGCGAGTTCTCGCATGTGGCCCAGGGCGGAGGACATCTGAAATATCCGGGTGGTGTACGCCATGCAGATCGCGAACCCGAGTGAAACGACGCCCAGGGTGATCAGCCACCATTGACCCCGGCTGTATCGACTGTTCATGTGATCACCTGCGGGTCGGGCAGGGGGTCCTGCGTGACGCGCCCCGTCATCGACAGGTCCGACACGGCAGCGGCGTCAAGGCCGAGGTCGAAGACCGGGACGTCGTGGATGGCGGTCAGCAAGAACTTGCTATCAATCCGCAGCTTGGCGCCTTCAAGCTTGTCTTTCGGCATTTCGAACGTGACCGTGCCCTCCGAGTAGAACCCGGCGGCAGGCACGGACAAGTTGTCGCGAGCCTGATAGGTCACGCCGTCCGAATCGATGTAGGCCGTCAAGGTCCCCGATCCGCGGCGTCCCTCGGCAGCGACCTTGACCGTGATCACGAGGAACACCTGCGACGTGCGTGCGACGAACCGCGGATCCACCGTTTCGGTCTTGGGCGTCATCAATGTGTTGCCGGTCGCGATATCTGTCGGGGTCACGGCAAAGTCGTCCTCGGTCGTGAAGGTGTCCCCCCACTTCTGAGGCACGTCCAACCCCAGAGAGTCCCGGGCGAACTGCGACACGAGGATCGACGCCACCAGGCACCCGATGACGAACAACACGACGTTCGCGGCGCGCCTCATGACGGCACCGCCATCGTCGGTGCCGCGGCGACGGCGTCGTCGGAGGCCTGGCCTCGGAAGTGCTTCAGCGCCAACTGGAAGGTGACGGCCAGCAGGCACAGGCGTAGCGGTTCTGTGATGGCGACCCGAATGAACTCAACGACCGTGTCGTAACCGACCCAGGCCTCGAACGTTTGGCCGCCGATCAGTTGGACCAGTGCGTAACTGATGGCATTGGCCAGGAACGTCACCACGGCGTACACGACGATGAACGATCCCAGGAACGCCAACCCGGATTTCAAGATCAGCAACAGACTCTGCAGGGTGGGCAGGTACTTGTCATCGATGTCGCCGAAGAAGGCCTCTGACATTTCGATGCCCAGCCGACGGACCCGGCCGCGGCTGCCCGACATCCTCACCTCCGCCAGGTGGTTGCGGCGAGCCATCGAACGTGACAGCGGAACGGTCGATCGCAGTGGTTTTCCCTTGCGCCACAGTTCTGCCAGGGACAGCACACCTGTCCCGTAGATGAGGGCCGCCACGGCCAGCCACAGCACGGGTTCACCGACTGCCTTCACCACCGCGGGCCATCCGATCGACGTCATCCACGTCCAGCCGTCCAGCACGATTCCCGGCAAGTCGACGTGCAGCATGTCGCCCAAGCCGCGCAGTCCCCGGGCAGGGACTTCGAACCAGGCCATGAACTGCCGACTCGACAGCCACGTGGAGGCGGCAGCGATCAAACGCGAGCCGCTCAAGATGACCAGCAGCATGAAGAAGCCCTCGATGAACGCGGCTCCCAGCCCCAAGACCCGAAACCCCGTGCGATCGTGAGCGATGTCGAGTCCACGCCGGACGATGTACGCCCCGATGACGACGGCCAGCAGAACCAGGCCGTTGTTGAGGCCATGGAGGGGGTTCAACTCGGCCAGGAGGCCGTCATCGCCGAGACCGTTGAGGACGATCGCATTCAACACGAGCCGATCGGCAGCCTTCTGCACGGTGTTGAACACGGCATAGATGCCGAGGAAGGGAAGAATCGTGACGGCCAACTGTTCGAAGAGAGGTTGGCCGACGCGGACCTCGGAGGAAATCAACTCGAGGCGCAGTTCTCGACCGATGACCGTCAGGCACACGACGGTTGCCGTCAGGAGCGCGATGAGACCCGCCGACACCATGAACAACGCCACAAAAGCCTGCATGGGCGCCACAAACGCGGCCGCGAACAGCGAGATCTGATAGCCGAACCACCCCGTCGCGTAGATGGCCAGGATCTTGGGGAGCAGGCGCCACCACACGCGCAGAGTCCCACCGGTCAATGCGCGTAGGGACCCGCCCCACTGCCGCAGGACTCCCACCGGACGATGGTAACTATCCGTAGGTGTCACGCGGCCCTCGCCCTCCGCGAACAGTGCGGCGACCGTGGCTCCAACTGGGTGCGTCCGGTCCGAGAATCTTCACCGAGACAACCTCGCCGTCCCCGAGTTCGGTGTTGAGCCGGGCCACCAGTTGATTGGCCATGGTTCGCAGCGATGTCGCCCAGGCCGTCGAGTCCGCCCGGACGGTCAGCACCTTGCCGGTGAGGTTCTGCGGGTGCGAGTGCTGCGCGATCTCGGCGCCCACGATGGCCGACCAGCGGCCGAAGACCGCCTGCGCCGCAATGTCCTTGTCCCAACCCTCGGCCTTGATGACGGAATCCAGCGCGGCCGACAATGGTTCCGGGTCGGAGTCCTTACCAGTGGGTTGCGTGCGCGGAGCTCGTGGCTTCTTCTTGACGGCGCCAGTGCGCGCTCCGATGTCGGGGGCCAGTTTGCGGGCGAGGTCGAGGCCGGTCGGGTCGTGGCCGAGCTGAGCGTCCCCTTCACTGGGCGGTTGTTCACTCATTTGGCCTCACCTCCCCATCAGCCACGGTGAATCGCGACCCGCTGAGGGCCACGGGTATGTCTTGTGGGACGGCCGCCGTGATCAGAACCTGCTCGGCGTCGGCAATCTGCCCAGCGAGACGTTCTCGGCGAACCGCGTCCAACTCGGCAAAGACGTCGTCCAAGACGAGCACCGGGTCGACGCCTTCGCTGACCAGCAGCGTATTCGACGCCAGTCGCAAGGCGAGCGCCAATGACCAGCTCTCGCCGTGGCTGGCGTACCCGCGGGCGGGTAGTTCTCCGATGCTCAAGGCGATGTCGTCGCGGTGTGGACCGACCAGGCACAGACCCCGAGCGATCTCATCGGCCCGCCGAGCAAGCAGCCCTGCGCGTAGTGCGTCGTAGAGGGCGGCCACATCGGTCGTGTCGACCCCTTCCAGCGCCGAGGAGTACACCCCCGACACGTCGTTCTTCGACGGTGCGATCATCTCGTAGGTCTCCTGCAGGTACGGCTGGAGATCAGCCAAGGTTGAGACCCTCGCCGCGAGGAGCTCGCTGCCATGGCGGGCCAACTGCTCGTCCCACGCGTCGAGAGTGACGGCGACATCGTCGCTCGACGTGCGGCGCGTGCTACCACCCAGTGACTTCAGCAGCGTGGACCTTTGCCGCAGGACGCGGTCATAGTCGGCACGCACCCCGGCCATCCGTGGCCAGCGCGTCGTGATGAACTGATCGAGGAACCGTCGCCGCTCCCCCGGGTCTCCCTTGACGATGGCTAGGTCTTCTGGCGAGAACACGACGGTGCGCAAGATGCCGATGATCTCGCGGGCCCGACGAACGTCGGCCCGATTCAGTCGGGCTCTGTTCGCCTTACCGGGGACGATCTCCACCTCGAGCAGAAGCGTGCGGTCGTCGCCGAGGCCGGCCTGGGCTCGCACGCGAAGCAGGGCCTGTTCGGCGCCCACCTTCACCAGCGGAACCGTCGAAGAGACCCGGTGGGACCCGCCGGTGGACAGGTACTCGATGGCCTCGACGAGGTTGGTTTTGCCTTGACCATTGGCACCGGTGAAGACGGTGATGCCTGAGTCGAGCGCGATATCTGCGGTTGTGTACGACCGAAAGTTGGACAGAGTGAGGTGGCGAACGAACACGTTCTGGTGCGCCTACTGCGGCAACCGCATGAGCATGATCACGTGCTTGTAGTCGTCGATGGGGTCCCCATCGAGTTCCGTCAGGCCCGTCAACAGGCACGGCTTTCCGGGAGCGGTGAACGAGAACTGCACGTACGGTGCGTCCAACGCTGTCAGCGCATCCTGCAGGTAGTGCGGGTTGAAGCCGGCGGCAGCCATTTCGGCATCGGCGACGTGTTCAGTCACCGTCGCGGCGATGGCCTCGACCGCCTGCGCCTGGTCACCCGTGGCCGCTTCGAGAGTGATCGACCCGTCCTCGATCAGCATGCGCAGCGACGTGTTGCGCTCGGCGACCAAGGCCACGCGCTTCACAGAAGCGATGACCTCGGATGTGGTCGCTCGCACGGTGACGGTCGGGTTGATGGTCATCAGGTGGCGGACCTTGGGGAATTCCCCGTCCAACAAGCGCGTGGTCGTGTGGCGGACCGTGTCGGCGCCGGTGCCTTCGAAGCCGATGATCCCCTCACCGAGCGAACTGCCCGACAAGCTGAGAGTCACGGTTTCTCCCGCCACCATCGACTTGGCGGTTTCGTTGAGGACGCGTGCCGGGACCAAGGCGGCACCCGTGGCGACCGTGTTGGCCGGATTCCACGGGATCTCTTTGAGTGCCATCCGGTACCGGTCGGTCGCCAGCAGCGACAAGGTGTCTTCGGCGATCTCGATCCGCACCCCGGTGAAGACCGGCAGCAACTCGTCGCGACCAGCAGCAACGACGACCTGCGAGACCGCCTTGGCGAAGATCTGACTGTCGATCGTTCCGGTTGCCTCGGGCAACTTCGGCAGCTGGGGGTAGTCCACGACAGGGAGGTTCTGCAGCGTGAATCGTGCAGAACCGCACACCAGGGTCGTGCGGGTCTCGTCCGAGGTGAGCGCGACGGGCTTGGCCGGCAGTGAACGGGCAATGT
>RRZT010805952.1_pt1 | contig 12505 bp, 13 predicted proteins | sample 2165551 | NCBI WGS metagenome assembly RRZT01 (sample SAMN10456910, study PRJNA506462) | wastewater metagenome | biome: wastewater; feature: sludge; material: wastewater sludge; isolation source: wastewater sludge with Escherichia coli K12::gfp cells carrying plasmid... | place: USA: Moscow, Idaho... | reverse complement strand
GTCCAACGATTTTGTCAGGGAGTGATCTCCATCCCTCCGAGAAAATGCAGCACCAAACTGCACATTCTGCCCCATCAAATAATTAACACTGCCCGACAAGGCGCGATTCTCAACCATATCCGCAGACACACTTGAACTGCCAGCAGTCACGCCTGAAATATCCTCAAACGACGACAATGTTTTTCCGTTTGAATAGGACAAATCCCCGCTAAAATACTGACCTACTGCCCATTTCCACGAGCCAGAAGCAGACCACCCAGAATAGTTCAACTGATCAAATGCTGAGTAATGAGGCGAAAAATATTTCGTTTTTATTTCGAATAGTTGTTTTGAAACCGACTTCGAATAATTTGCACCAACTTCGGAAGAAAAAATCACATCCGATCGCCGCCCTTCTGCTTGAGTCGTTGCATTTTGCTCGCCAGCATCAAGCCGATAAAGATTTGAATCGCTCTTAACACCAAGTTGCACATAGGCCTTGAAGTTATCCTCAGAATCGTAAGCTGCATTTGCCCGGCTTGCGACAATCAATAACGTCAGGGCTTTCAATGCAAATTTGTTCATCCCATCCTGCCCGTTGCTGTTGGTGGATTAAAAAGGCATAAGTGCCCTGTATTTATTTTTCAACAATTGTAGTCAAGCAAACACATGTTACAAAATAACCATTAACTAATACTGTTGCATTATGCCTGTCAGATATTTGAGACAAACACACAAAACCTAATCTGGCGCATCCGTTGGCCGGAAGGCGCTGTTCTCAAAGCGCGAATGTCGTCCCAGGAAAGTAAGATAAACAGTGCCCGTTGGGCCATTCCGCTGTTTCGCAATAATGATTTCAGCCATGCCTTTGTTATCTGTTTTATCCGGGTTGTAGTATTCATCCCGGTACAGGAACATAATCACGTCAGCATCCTGCTCAATAGCACCCGATTCACGCAAATCAGACATCATTGGGCGTTTATTCGGTCGTTGTTCTACGGCACGAGACAACTGCGACAACGCAACAATCGGGACCTGCAGCTCTTTGGCTAAACCCTTCATGGCGCGTGAAATTTCAGAAATTTCACTTTGCCGATTGTCACCCATCTTGCCTGAGCCGCTCATCAACTGCAGGTAATCGATAACGATCAAACCCAAACCATCAAATCCTTGATTTTTACATTGCAAATCGAGCCTACGGGCACGATTCCGCACTTCTCGGGCGGTTAAGCCACCGGTTTCATCAATAAACACAGGGGCTTCATGCAAACGCCCCATCGCATAATTGAGTTTGTCCCAATCCTCGTCACCCAAACGGCCAGTACGAAGAACGTGATGATCCAACCGGCCAATGGAGCCAATCATCCGGGTCGCCAGCTGAGCCGCGCCCATTTCCATCGAGAACACGGCCACTGGCTTCTTCGCTTCTAATGCCACGTGCTCCACAAGATTCATTGAGAACGCCGTTTTACCCATTGAAGGCCGTCCGGCCACAATCACCATATCACCTGGCTGCAGACCTGAGGTCATATTATCAAGATCGATAAAGCCAGTTGGAGCACCTGTAACGTCAGAAGAATCATCGCGTGAATAGAGTGTTTGGATTCGGGAGATAACTTCGGTTAAGACATCCTTCATCCCAACAAAATCGCGACCGCGACGAGTGGATTCGCTAACCTCAAACACCATTTTCTCGGCATCATCCAAGAGCGCCTGAGCATCGCGCCCTTGCGGGTTGTAGGCGCTATCGGCAATTTTGGTGCCAATTTCCACCAGCTGCCGCATGATGGAGCGTTCGCGAACAATTTCGGCATAACGACGTATATTCGCGGCAGTTGGGGTATTTTGAACCAGGCTAGCCAGATAAGATAAGCCGCCGATTTCCTGTAACTCTCCCGCATTTTCCAATGCTTCAGAAACGGTGATGGCATCAGCTGGTTTACCCGCATCGATCAAACGGACGATGTGGCGATAGACCTGTTTGTGGTCGTGTCGATAGAAATCGTTTTCGCGTAAAAATTCCAGCTTATCAAATGCGGAATTATCCAGCAGCAAACCACCCAGCACCGATTGCTCGGCTTCAACCGAATGTGGAGGGAGTTTTAGAACGGCAAGTTCAGATTGGGAGATATCGTTGTGAGCCATGTCACATCAAGAAAATTAGATTGAGCGGATTGTATACGTAGCGCGGCCAAACGATGCATTTTTTGACGCAAAAGTCACAAGGCTTCGGTATAAATGAATGGTGCAACAGCAAGCAAGACAACACTTGTCAACGCTTTGTTTCATACGCTAGTTATATTGCCAAGGTCGCTTTTTCATTCAATAACCGTTCACGTTTAAGAAACTGAGCCATGATAGTGAGACGGGTATTGGGATCATCCAACTCAAGCAATTTCAATTTAATCGACGTCGCAATCGGCAAGCGCTCAGCCAAGCGGTAGCTGGTTTGCGCGGCATCCTGCAAGATGCTTTCACAAATCGAAGCCTCCATGTCCGACTCGGCAGCCAGCATAAGTTTTAACACCTGAGTGACGGCTTGGAGTTCCGGCAAACACGGCGCGATCACTTCAAGCTGCCGGTAACCGCGAGCATACAAAATACCATGCGAGCGCAGCCGCTCTACAACACGAAAACGGCTCCCTCCTTGAAGGCGTACGGCCAGCTGCGCACCCTCCCCTCGAACTTCTGTGACTTGAGCCAGGACGCCATAAGGCTCAAAATCCTGCATAGGAACGCCATTTAGCATCCGATCCAGGCAAACAGCGATCGGCCTCTGATCCAATGCTATTGCCTCTAATAAGTGGCCATAAACATCCCGCTGAATATGCACCCAAATACTACCCCCAGGAAAAAGTACCTGATTAACCGCAAGTACAGGGACACGCTGCCCGTGCTCTAGCCGCAGATTTTCACGAAACTCAATCACGTCGCGAATCAAAGGCCAGGTACGGCAACGGGTTATAAAATCGTCCAGCATTAACTTTCTTTCTGTGTTTCTTCACCCCAAGGCACCATTAACTGATGCGGGATGTGCAAGTGATCCAGAATTCTGGCCACAATAAAATCGACAAGATCATCTATCGACTTTGGATGATGATAAAAACCCGGATTAGCCGGCAAAATGGTCGCGCCCGCTCTTGCAAGGGTTAGCATGTTTTCAAGATGCAAAATTGAAAAAGGTGTTTCGCGAGGCACTAAAATCAATGGGCGCTTTTCTTTAATCGTGACATCAGCCGCCCGTTCAATCAGGTTGTCAGAGAGACCATGTGCAATTGCCGCCAAAGAGCCCGTAGTACATGGACAAACCACCATGGCATCGGCTGGATTAGATCCTGAAGCGACAGGCGCAAACCAGTTCTCTCGTCCGAAAACTTCCAATTGCCCATTTTTCACTAAAAAACGATTACTTAACCATTCTTGCATTGCCGCTGGTTGGCTCGGCCAAGTCACGCCTAACTCTTGGCGCGCCACTACCTGGGCCGCTTGCGAATAAAGCACAAAAACACGGCAATTTGCCTGTAACAACACCTCAATTAGACGCAAACCGTAGGCTAAGCCTGAAGCTCCCGTCAGCGCAACGCAGATCGTTGAACGCCATGGTTCCGCAGATTTCATCTTAATTCCCCGTTTGAAAACTGCTGCAATTTAAGCGCGACCCAGCCATTTACCCATCCAAACAGCAAAGCTGCAACAGCAAACAAAGGCGCCAATTGCAGAACACCTGAACTAGGAATAAACCCAAAGTAAACAACAGCTAACTGCCCTGCCATATGCGCAAATGAAGCCAATAATGACCAACTGAGAAGGCCAAACCAACGTTCAGGCAAATACCGCGCAAATGCCAGCACCAATAGGCTAGATAAGCCGCCACTCAAACTCAAAAAAAATCCTGGCGTCAAAAAACTACCCAGAAACAGACTTGCACCGAAAATCCTGAGTAAGGAAACCCAGACGGCTAACCACCAGCCATAACGTTGAAGAACCAGTAACGTCACGATGTTGGCCAGGCCAGGTTTTACCCCAGGGATTGGGGAAGGAAATGCGGACTCGACTACGGCCAATCCTATCGCCAATGTCGCCAAGCGGGCGACCCTTTCATCTTCCGGCGTGGTTTTAATAACCCAGCGAGTCATACGATTTTACTTTACCTAATACTTCAATGCTGACTCGATTCGGCAGGCAGATCGCTATCTGACCCGGGCGGGATAACCATCCCTGATTCACACAGAGTTGGCGAGGCCCAGGATCTTTTGCAACACGAACCACCCCTTCCAGAATTTCAATCTCGGTATTTCCTAATGGTCCCGGAACTGAAACTCGTTGCGGTGTTTTAAGATTGAGTTCCGCAAATGATTCACCTTGACTGCGAATCAATACCCGATCGGCAACTCCGGTTTGCCAACGGCTCCACATCAAGAAGAACACCAGAGCGACACCAAACAGGGTGATGAGCCAGTCACCCGTTTTTATCTCGTGAATCATCGACTAATTTCACGATGGCGAACAATAACCTGACCATCCCAGTTCAAGCTAAACGAAGAAGCCAGTTCCTGCGACAAAAAGACCGAACGATGCTGCCCCCCCGTACAACCAATAGCCACTGTCACGAAATGGCGATTATCCCTGGCAAAAGAAGGCAACCATCGCGTAATAAACTTTCGAATATCCTCGAACATTTCCAGCGTTTCTGGAGATGCTCGACAAAACTCAGCAACAGCAGCATCAAGGCCTGTCAGTGGTTTCAACAACGGTTCGTAGTGAGGGTTAGCCAAGCAACGGACATCAAAAACAAAGTCGGCATCCAGCGGTGGCCCATATTTAAAACCAAACGATTGAAAAATTAGGGTTAATTGCGAGTGATCAATCGAAGTAAACTGGCGTACCCACTGCCTTAGCGTATTAGAAGGCAAACGACTGGTATCGATTCGATGACCAAGTGGGGCAATCGAAGCTAATAACTCCCGCTCTTTTGCAATACATTCAGGCACCGTCAGCTGACCTGAGGCTAGTGGATGATTTCGCCTAGTTTCAGAAAAGCGCTTGATCAAGGATTCGTCGCTAGCTTCAAGAAACAGCAAACGCACGTCCAAGCCCATCACTTCTGCCTGCTGCAGTTGCCCCGGCAATGTCTCCAGCATTTGTCGACCACGAACATCGATGCTGGCTGCAACTCTCGATTCACCAAGACCCAAACTTAACCGACACCAATCTGCCAGAAACAATGCAGGAAGGTTGTCAACGCAGGTATAACCCAAATCCTCCAGGGCTTTGAGCGCAACACTTTTACCTGAGCCTGAAAGGCCGGAAAGGACTATCAGCTGCATTCTCAGTGATCCTCGCCTTGGCTTTCCATAAACGCACGGTGGCGTTCAATAAACTCTTTTGAGCTATCTAGCCCACGTAGCTGCAAAATATAGTTACGAACAGCCGTTTCAACCAATACCGCCAAATTTCGACCTGCAGCAACCGGCAAAACCACTTTTCGGACAGGAACTCCAAGGATCTCCTGGTTTTGCTGGTTCATGTGGAGCCGGTCAAACGAACGCATGTTTTCAGGCGTCGCTTTAACCAAATGAATAATCAATTTCAGGCTTTTTTGCGGACGAATGGCCGTTTCACCAAAAATCGTACGGATATTCAAAACACCCAATCCACGAACTTCTAGAAAGTCACGCAGGATGTCTGGGCAACGTCCTTCCAAGGTTTCTGGGCCAATGCGGAACACTTCAACATTGTCATCAGCAACCAGGCCGTGACCACGCGAGATTAGCTCCAGAGCCAATTCGCTTTTACCCATGCCGGACTCACCGGTAATTAAAACGCCAACTTCCAGTACGCCCAGAAAAACGCCATGAAGATTTGTAGAAACGGCCAGCGCCTTGGACAAATACCAGCGCAGCACGTCCATTAAATAGGGGCTTTTATCGGGAGACGTAAATAAGGGGACTTTGTGATGTTCACAAAACTCCACCAGCAGCATTGGCACTTCTTCGCCATTGGACACAATCATTGCTGCCATTTCAGAAGTAAACAGATGCTTCATTGCCATCTGGAAGTTTGCTGGCTCCAAGGCCCGCAAATAATCCATTTCGGCACACCCCAATACCTGAACCCGGTTTGGATGAACAAAATTAAGGTGTCCAACCAATGCCAGGGTCGGTTTTTGGATAATGTCATTGGTTAACTGATTAGCAGCTCCCGAGTAACCTGCCACCCAAACCAACTGCAGTTTGTTCTGGTTATCTTCAAACAGCTTCTGGACACTAATTTGCGGCATAGGGGCGCCACTCCTGAATTGCCGTAAAAATCTCGTCGGCGGAAGGTGATGTCAGCAACTTGTCACGCATCGTTTTATCAGACAAAAGCTGGGCCAATTCAGACAGTAGTTGGAGATGAACATCCGTCGCCTGAGCAGGAACTAGTAAGGCCAAAACCAGAGAAACAGGCAACCCATCAGGGGCATCAAAAGGCAACAATCCAACCGGCCGCAACAAAATGGCGACGGGTGCCTTAAGCCCTTTAATCCGGCCATGGGGTAAAGCGACCCCCTGCCCCAGCGCCGTAGACCCTAATTTTTCCCGAGCGAAGAGTGCATCAAAAACCTGGGAGCGACCAATTTTGAAAAGATTCTCAGCCAGCAATCCAACTTGTTCAAAAACCCTCTTTTTACTGGTGAGCTCTTGCTCCAGCAAAATCGTTTGCGGCGAAATGATTCCGGCAAGCAAAGATGTCGACATAAGTTGCGTTAATCTTCCTTTAAAGGGCATGCGGGTTTAGTACATACCCAGTGATTTTAATCAGTCTTGCTTACTTGCTTGGTAAATTGTTGCTTAAAAGTGTGGCTAAACCATGAATTTATTCCGTACTAACCGCCTTTTTTGCACCAATTTTACTCTCTGTACCCTTAACCAAACCGATGATATTTTTCTGATGTCGCCAGAATAGCAATACAGTCATTCCGCACAACATGATGGTTATCGGTTGAGAATGCACAATGAAATGGCCATATACGGGAGCCAACAAGGCCGCAGTTAAAGCAGACAAGGAAGACAAGCGCGATATAAATGCGACAAGTAACCAAGTAGCCAAACAAGCAAGGCCTAGCCAAGGATTCAGAGCAAGCAACACGCCAACGGCAGTTGCAACACCCTTCCCACCTTGAAAGCGGAAAAATATCGGCCAAAGGTGTCCCAAAAACACTGCCATGGCCACAGCGGCAATCAAAAGCTCATCGGTGCTGAAAAAGCGCACAATCAACACGGGAATAACCCCTTTTACCGCATCGCCAAGCAGCGTCAGAATCGCGGCCTTTTTATTTCCGGAGCGCAATACGTTTGTTGCTCCAGGATTGCCTGACCCATAGGAACGAGGGTCATCCAACGACAAAAAACGTGACACGATAATGGCAAATGAAATCGAACCCATCAGGTAAGACATGATAATTGCGGGTATCGACACCATAACAATTCCTTTAAAATCGCGAATCTCGGATTTTACCCGACTCGCCAGCATTCGCCCACAATGCCTGTGATATCGACAATCCGCAATTTCAGCCAAGGCACCGAGATGGACATCATTTTTCTGGACGAAGTAAGGCTTCCCACCTGGATTGGTGTGTATGAATGGGAACGGCAAGCCCAGCAAACGGTGGAGGTTTCTCTGGAGATCGGCCTACCGAACCAGAAAGCTGGCCACTCTGACCAATTGGTTGACACCATTGACTATGAAGCAGTAATCAAGCGACTGCAGGCTGATCTAGCTGTACAACACTTTCTATTGATTGAGGCACTTGCCGAGCATATTGCCGAGGTCATCCTGACCGATTTCGGCTCACCTTGGGTGCGTTTAAAAGTAGCGAAACCCGGCGTTATGCGTGATGTAAAACGAATTGCGGTGATGATTGAGCGTACTCGTTCCGAATAGGATAGATTTACCCATGACTTTTAAACGGGACAAGGTGCGCTTGAATTTTTTTACCGATGTCATCTTTGACCGGATGAGGATGATTTCATAAACAAGCATTTGCGCATGACGATCACGGCCAAATCAACAGCAGATTTATCCAGCAGCCCAATTTGTAACCATTTAAAAAGAAAAGACTATGCTCGAAACCACTGCATTGGATCTACTCTTTAATAACGCACGCACCCATTCATACTGGCAGCAAAAGCCTATAGCAGAAGCAACGCTACGGCAGCTTTATGACTTAGCCCGGATGCCACCGACCAGTGCCAATGCCAACCCTGCCCGTTTTGTTTTTGTGCAGAGCCAAGCGGCCAAACAGAGATTAAAACCGGCGCTTGGAGCAGGTAATCTAGAAAAAACAATGAATGCCCCTGTCACCGTGATTGTCGCGCAGGATATGGCATTTTATGAGCAGCTTCCCCGCCTATACCCCCATACCGACGCTCGCTCCTGGTTTGCAGGAAATAACCTGGCGATCGAAACAACTGCATTCCGCAATAGCAGTTTACAGGGCGCCTACCTCATTTTGGCTGCGCGCGCGTTAGGCCTGGATTGCGGTCCGATGTCAGGTTTTGATAATGCCAAAGTGGATGCTGAATTTTTTGCAGACCGGCCGTGGAAATCCAACTTTCTGATCAACATGGGTTATGGAGATGCTTCACGCCTGCATCCCCGCAATCCACGTCTTGATTTTGCCGATGCCTGTCAGGTTCTCTAACTGCAGATTTAATAACCCAAATTTTTTAAATCCCGCAATTTAGAGAACCTTAAAAAAGTCTGTTGTTACTTATGAATTTATCGCTTCTTATCCCCTATTTTCTCAGTGGACTATTATCCGGTGCACATTGTGCCGGCATGTGCGGGGGCATGATCAGCAGCTTTAGCTTTGGGCTACGCGGTAAAAACAATAAAAAGATTATCTGGACCGGCCTTTCAATCGGCCGTTTGCTTGGTTATGCCCTTGGGGGGGCTGTGGCAGGCGGTTTTGGCTGGGTGATTGTCAGTGCAGGCCAATCGGTCTTGCCTCTGCAACAACTGCTCGCTATTTTTGCTGGTTTGATGCTGATGTTGATGGGGATATCAATCGCTGGCTGGCCAACGGCAACCCGCTGGACAGAAGGTCCAGGCCTGGCCCTCTGGAAAAAAATTCAACCCATCTGGCGTCGGTTTATTCCGCCGCAGTATTTTGGTAGTGCTCTGATTGCGGGCTTTTTCTGGGGATGGCTCCCCTGCGGACTAATCTATAGTGTATGGATCAATGCACTGGCCAGTGGGAACCCACTCCATGGGGCCTTGATAGTGGTGGCATTTGGCCTTGGGACCTTGCCCAATGTTCTAGCTGTCGCATGGTTATCCGGGCGTCTGCGCAACTACCTGCAACACCCATGGCTGCGTCGTCTAGCCGGCATGTTGATTATTGCCGCAGGTTGCCAGCAGATCTATCGTGCCTTATAACAGTATGGCCGCTTTAAACCCAAGGCACAGAAGCCTGTGTCTTGATCTTTGCACCAAGGAAGACTGTTTGTGATGCAAACCACTCCACCTGACAGTAATAAAAATACGGATTTCAAAAAGCAGCTTGTGCAACTACAAAAGCGCTATATCGAACATTTACATCAGAAGTGCGTGGACTTGCACAGCAAGTGGGCCATTCAACTCAATTTACCCCCAGGCCCCAGCACTGTTTTAAAACACCTCATTTCCGAAACACAGGCACTGACCATTTCCAGCAGCACCTTCGAGCTCAAGAAATTCAGTCGCATGTGCTCACAACTCGAAAAACAATTTAAAACATTAGCTGATGACTCCTCTCGGCCACAGGAAATCAGCTCGGAAATTTCTTTTATTTTCAAAAACATCTTAAGTCTGGCCCCAAATCATGAGGTCGAGCCATTCAGTTTGATGTTACCGGTCTCTCCACCGGCAGAATCTCTAAGCGAGCTGATCTACATTGTTGATCACGACATTTACATGGCCGAATATCTGCGCCTGCAAATAAGTTGCTTTGGTTATCAAGTCCGTCATTTTGGATCCATGGCCGCTCTGGAAGCTGCCTTTGCAGAGGCCAAACCGGCAACAACCATTATCGCGATCAATCTGCCATTAGCCCAAGCAGACCTCGAAGTGAACCAGCGGATACGTCAGACTTATACCGGTGTGCCATTGATCTTTCTTTCGGCCAACTACAGCCAAACCGATCGATTGCATTCTGTGCGTGCCGGAGGTAATGCGTTCTTTATCAAACCGGTTGAAATTAACGAACTGATCGACACACTCGACGCGCTTACTCACATCAAGAAAAATGAACCATTTAAAGTCTTATTTGTTGAGGATTCGGTATCGTTAGCGGCGTTTTACGCCGAAATCATGCGACAACAGGGAATGGAGGCCTGCATCGTTAACGAGCCTCTTGAAATGCTCGAAAAGATCATTGAGTTTGCCCCGGACATTGTGGTCATGGATTTATATCTGCCCGGCTGGAATGGCTACGAATTGGTCACCATGCTCCGGCAACAGGAAATGTTTGTAAGTCTGCCCGTCATCTTTCTTTCTACCGAGCATAAAGTGGATTTGCAGCTGGTTGCATTGCAAGCAGGTGGCGATGATTTTCTGACCAAACCCATTAACCCCGACTATCTGGTGGCATCTATCAACCACCGGGCAGAGCGCTACCGTAATTTGCGCCGCCATATGGTCGAAGATGGTTTAACGGGCTTGTATAACCAGGTCAAAACCAAAGAACTGCTCACAGTAGAAATTGCAAGGGCACAGCGGGCAATCACGCCGATGGCGTTTGTTATGCTCGACATTGATTATTTCAAACGTATCAATGATGTGCATGGCCATCCTGTAGGGGATCGTGTACTAAAAACCCTAGCCAAATTTCTAAAACAAGGCTTACGCAGAGCGGACATTATCGGGCGTTTTGGTGGTGAAGAGTTTGCACTGATTTTGCCAGGAACGGATCTCAAGCAAGCACAAATCATCATGAACAATTTACGCTTGGCTTTCGAGCAGATCCAGCACCACACTCATGATGGTGTTTTTAATGTTACCTTCAGTGCCGGTATTTGTAGCTACCCACAATTCGGTGACGCAACAGCAATGTGTGCAGCGGCTGACTTGGCGTTGTACGATGCAAAACACAGCGGGCGCAATCGGGTAAGCATCACTCCTTAACTTAAAACTGGTTTTCTATTACCCATAAAAAATCGCACCGAAGTGCGATTTTTTTATGAGGCAAGTGCGGCGAAATTAGCTTTGTGATTCCACAACCACTTCCACTTTTTGACGCAAACGAATGTGCAATTCACGCAATTGTTTTTCATCGACATCATTAGGTGCATTGGTCAACAAGCACTGCGCGCGTTGGGTTTTGGGGAAGGCAATCACATCACGGATAGACTCAGCACCGGTCATCAGGGTAACCAGACGATCCAGACCAAAAGCCAAGCCGCCGTGTGGAGGAGCACCAAACTGCAGGTTTTCCAGCAAGAAGCCAAATTTGTTTTGGGCTTCTTCAGGACCAATGTTCAAGGCTTCAAACACTTTGCTTTGTACATCAGCACGGTGAATACGGATTGAACCGCCGCCCATTTCCCAACCATTAAGCACCATGTCGTAGGCTTTGGCCAAACAGTTAGCAGGATCGGTCACCATCAAATCTTCGTGACCATCTTTAGGTGAGGTAAAGGGATGATGGCAAGCGGTCCAGCGGTTGTCTTCTTCATCATGTTCAAACATGGGGAAGTCGATCACCCACAAAGGCTTCCAGTCTTTGCTGGCCAAGCCTTTTTCATGACCGATTTTGGAGCGTAAAGCACCAATGGCTTCGTTAACGACTTTGGCTTTATCGGCGCCAAAGAAGATCAAATCGCCGTTTTCAGCTTCTGTGCGTTCGATGATCGCTTTGAGAGCGGTTTCGTGCAGATTTTTAACAATCGGTGATTGCAGGCCAGCTTCGCTCAATTGCGCTTTATCGTTAACCTTGATGTAAGCCAGACCACGGGCACCGTAGATACCTACAAATTGAGTGTAAGCATCAATTTCGGAACGGCTTAAGGATGCGCCGCCAGGGATGCGTAAACCCACCACGCGACCACCCTCCATATTGGCAGCACCACTAAATACCTTGAACGACACATCTTTCATCACATCGGTCAATTCGGTAAATTTGAGCGGAACGCGCATGTCAGGTTTGTCGGAACCATAGTAGAACATGGCATCTTGATAGGTCATGCACGGGAACTCACCCAGCTCCACACCGATAGCTTCTTTGAACACGTGACGAGCCATTTGCTCACTGATGTCCATGATTTCATGTTCGTTCAGGAAAGATGTTTCCAAGTCGATCTGGGTAAATTCGGGCTGACGATCAGCACGCAAATCTTCATCGCGGAAACATTTGGTAATTTGGTAATAACGGTCATAACCGGCCACCATCAACAGTTGTTTAAACAATTGTGGGGATTGTGGCAAAGCGAAAGACTGACGGGAATGTACGCGGCTAGGTACCAGATAAGCGCGAGCGCCGTCTGGTGTAGAACGGGTCAACATT
>RRZT010576404.1_pt1 | contig 12506 bp, 13 predicted proteins | sample 2165551 | NCBI WGS metagenome assembly RRZT01 (sample SAMN10456910, study PRJNA506462) | wastewater metagenome | biome: wastewater; feature: sludge; material: wastewater sludge; isolation source: wastewater sludge with Escherichia coli K12::gfp cells carrying plasmid... | place: USA: Moscow, Idaho... | reverse complement strand
CACCGGCCAGGCGGTGGAGCGCATGGACACGCCCAGCCCGGCAATGATGTTGGTGCCATGGCCGGTGGTCGAGGCCTGGGCAATGTGCTGCACCGGCGAATACTGCGTGCCGGTGTAGAACTCGGTGATCCACACCAGCGCGGCCGTCAGCACCAGGCCGGTGGCGCAGGCACCAAACAGCCGTATTGCAGCGCCACTGCCGCCCAGGGCGTTGTCGGGAATGATCCAGGCGGTGACGAACCAGAAGGCGGCCAGCGAGAGCACGCCCGCAATCGCCAGGCCCTTGTAGAGCGCAGGCATGACGTTCTTCATGCCGGGGCTGGCCTTGACGAAGAAGCAGCCGATGATGGAGGCGACGATGGACACGGCTCCCAGCGCCAGCGGATAGGCGACGGCCGCCGTCGGCGCGGCGCCTATGAGCAGCGCGCCCAGCACCATGGTGGCGATCAGCGTCACGGCGTAGGTCTCGAACAAATCGGCCGCCATGCCGGCGCAGTCGCCCACGTTGTCGCCCACGTTGTCGGCGATCACGGCGGGGTTGCGCGGGTCATCCTCGGGGATGCCGGCCTCGACCTTGCCCACCAGGTCGGCGCCAACGTCGGCGCCCTTGGTGAAGATGCCTCCCCCTAAGCGCGCAAAGATGGAAATCAGGGATGAGCCAAAGGCAAAACCGATCAGGGGGTTCAACGTGGCGGCCAGCTGCGCGTCCGCACCCGAGCGGCCCAGCAGGAACCAGGCAAAGCCGGTCACCCCTAGCAGGCCCAGGCCCACCACCAGCATGCCGGTGATGGCGCCGCCACGAAACGCTACATCCAGCGCCGGCCCCATGCCCTGTGTGGCGGCCTGGGCAGTGCGCACGTTGGCACGCACCGAGACGTTCATGCCGATGAAGCCGCAGGCGCCCGAGAGCACGGCGCCGACGACAAATCCGGCGGCGGTGAGCGTGTCCAGGAACAGGCCGATGAGCACGGCAAGTACCACGCCCACGACGGCAATCGTCTTGTATTGGCGCGCTAGGTAGGCCGCGGCGCCGGCCTGGATGGCGGCGGCGATCTCTTGCATGCGGGCGTTGCCCGCGTCCTTGGACAGAATCCAGCTGCGGGCCCAAAGGCCGTACACCACGGCGAGCAAGCCGCACGCCAAAGCCAGTATCAGGGGGGAAGTCAATGCTGCTTGACCAGCCATACGCGATCTCCATGGGCAAGGGGTCACACGGGTGGAAGCGCAACGCCGGGGAAGTGCTTCCGCTGCGTTGCTTCCTCGCCATGCCGATGCCGCAAACAGCCTGGAGACGATTGGCCAACGGGGGCAATTTACTGCGAAACCCCGGCCTGCAAGCTGGCTGCAAGCCGCGTCGATCTAAAATCCAGGGTTAATCCCGAGCCGCTGGTGCAACGACCTGCACGGCCATTGGCGCGGGAGCCACCTCGTATCAACCACTCCAACCTCCAAACATGTCGCTGAACAACGTCAAGCCTGGCACCAACATCCCCGATTCCTTCAACGTGGTTGTGGAAATTCCGGCCGAATCCGATCCCGTGAAATACGAGGTGGACAAGGAATCCGGCGCCGTCTTCGTGGATCGCTTCCTGACCGTGGCGATGTACTACCCCTGCAACTATGGCTACATCCCCCAGACGCTGTCGGGCGACGGTGACCCGGTGGACGTGCTGATCATCACCCCCTATCCGCTGCTGCCCGGCGTGGTTGTGCCCTGCCGTGCACTGGGCATCCTGAAGATGGAAGACGAAGCCGGCGTGGATGGCAAGGTGCTGGCCGTGCCCACCACCAAGATCCTGCCGATGTATGAAAACTGGAAGACCGTGGAGGACGTGAACCCCATGCGCCTGAAGGCCATCAGCCATTTCTTCGAGCACTACAAGGATCTGGAAGACGGCAAATGGGTCAAGGTGCTGGGCTGGGGCGGCATCGATGCCGCGCACAAGGAAATCCTGGACGGCGTGGAGAGCTACAAGAAGGGTTGAACCCGGGGCAGCCCTGGGGCTGCTTATCCGCATTGCGTGAAAGCCTGCCGGCAGTGTTTGCCGGCAGGCTTTTTTGTTGTCGAGTGTGGACGCGACGGTGATCTTTAGTAGGTTTTTGGTAGAAATGTCAAAATAAGTAACTTTCAGCTGGTATTCTGCTGAGACACACGGGGTCAGGCGGCGTTGATATCCACCGGCCCTGGTGCTTGCCAAATACCGTTTTCCTAGGAGTTGCCATGTTGTCTGCCACCGCCCAGCGTCCTTCCGCCAGCAATGCCGCCACGAGCAACGCTGCGGAGTACCTGACCTTCCGCCTGGGGCAGGAAGAGTACGGCATCGACATCCTGCGCGTGCAGGAAATCCGCTCCTACGAGCAACCCACGCGCCTGGCCCATGCGCCGGACTTCATCAAGGGCGTGATCGACCTGCGTGGCGTCATCGTCCCCATCGTCGATCTGCGCCTCAAGCTGCACTGCGCGCAGGCCGAATACACCGATTTCACCGTGGTCATCATCCTCAACGTGGGCGGCACCGTGCTCGGGGCGGTGGTGGACGCCGTGGCCGACGTGGTCGCCCTGCAGGCCGAGGCCATCAAGCCCGCCCCGCAGTTCCAGGGCCAGGTGGACAGCAGTTTCGTGCGCGGCATCGCCACCGTGGGCGAGCGCATGCTCATCGTGCTGGACATTGAGTCTTTGCTCAGCGGTTCGGAAATGGGGTTGGTGCAGGCCGCTGCTATGGTTTGATGCGGCCGTCCTGATGGGCGCGCCTGAACGGGCTGCGGTTGTCCAGATCTTCCAGGTAGTGCTGCACGCCTTGGCCTTCGCGCGCCAGAAAATGCCCCACGGCCTGGGCAAAGGCCGGATGCGCCAGCCAATGCGCACTGCCGGCCTGCACCGGCATGAGGGCGCGCGCCATCTTGTGCTCGCCCTGGGCCCCGCCCTCGAAGCGGCGCACACCCTGGGCGATGCACCAGGCGATGGGCTGGTAGTAGCAGGCCTCGAAATGCAGGCAGTCCACGCGCTCCAGCGCGCCCCAGTAGCGGCCATAGGCTGTTGATGTCAAGCTATTTTCGCTTCTAACGCTTGATGGGTAAGCGCTGACAGCTATCAAACTGCTAGCTATCCGTTGGCCGCCGCGCTCGGCCACGAACAGCACCCAGGCCTCGGGCATCTGCTCCTGCATCAACGTAAAAAACCCGCGCGTGAGGTAGGGCAGGTTGCCATGCTCCAGGTAGGTGCGCTGGTAGCAGTGGTAGAAAAAATCCCAGTCGGCGGCCGTGATCTCACGTCCGCGCAGCACGCGAAACACTACGCCGGCCTCAAGCACGCGGCGGCGCTCCTGGCGGATTTTCTTGCGCTTGTCCTGGGTCAGCGACGCCAGGAAATCATCGAAATCGGCGAACCTGGCGGCATTTTGGGGATGCCGGTTGTGCCAGTGGAACTGCACCTGGTGGCGCAGCAGCAGGCCGGCCGCGCGTGCGGTGGCCAGCTCGTCGTCGGCCGCGAACAGCAGGTGCAGCGACGACAGGCCGCTTTCACGCGCCCAGTCCAGCAAGGCCCGCAGCAGCGCCGTCCGCGATGCGTCGCCCTGGGCCAGCAAGCGGCTTCCGGGCACGGGCGTGAAGGGCACGGCCACCACGGCCTTCGGGTAGTAGGGCAGGCCATGGCGCTCATGGGCGTCGGCCCAGGCCCAGTCGAAGACATACTCGCCATACGAATGGGCCTTGATGTAGAGAGCGCAGGCGGCGCACAGCCGCTCGCCCTGCCACAGCGTGAAATAGCGCGGCACCCAGCCCGTGCGCGCCGTGGCGCTGCCGCTGGTTTCGAGTGCGGCCAGATAGGCGTGGCGCATGAAGGGCGTGGGCTGGGACTGGAGCGCCAGCAGGGCGTCCCAGGCGGTGGCGTCGACCTGGCTGGCCGCATCGTGCAGCCGCAGTTCGTAGGGGGGCGTGGTGCTGGTCAAGGGCAGGGCGTAGGTGGTGGGGGGCCCATCATGGCGCCAAAACCGCTGGCCCGCGTGGCATGGGGGCTGCGGGCATAATCAAGCGCGTTTTTTCGCCTTTCTCCCTATGTCCTTCGCCATCAGCATCGCCCAGCTCAATTTCGTGGTGGGCGACCTGCCGGGCAACGCCCGCAAGATCATTCGCGCTGCCCAGGATGCCCACGCGGCCGGAGCCAGGCTGCTGCTGACGCCCGAGCTGGCCCTGTGCGGCTACGCCGCCGAGGATCTTTATCTGCGGCCGGCGTTTCTCGCAGCCTGTGAGCAGGCCCTGGCCGAGGTGGTGGCGGCGACAGCGGCCTTGCCCGGCCTGGCTGTGGTGGTGGGCCATCCGCAGCGCCTGCCGCATGGGATCGGCGAAGGCGGCCGCAACCTGTGCCACAACGCCGCCAGCGTGTTGCGCGCGGGCCGCATCGAGCAAACCTACGCCAAGCAATACCTGCCCAACTACGAGGTGTTCGACGAGCGTCGCTACTTCGTGCCGGGCACTGACAGCTGCGTGTTCGAGGTTGATGGCCTGTGCCTGGGCCTGCTGATCTGTGAGGATGCCTGGTATCCCGAGCCCGCCCGCCGCGCGCGCGAGGCCGGGGCGCAGATGCTGCTCACCATCAATGCCTCGCCCTACCACCTGGGCAAGGGTGGCGAGCGCGAGCAGGTGATGCGCGAGCGCGTGCAGGAAACCGGCCTGCCCCTGGTCTACGCCCACCTGGTGGGCGGGCAGGACGAGGTGGTGTTCGAGGGGCGCTCGTTTGCTCTGAACGCCGATGGCAGCGTGGCGGCGCGTGCGCCAGGATTTGAAGAAAAAATGCTGTTTGCTCAGGTACAGCAAGCGCAAGCAGCTATTACTATTGAAGCAGATGTGGCGCCACGCGAAGGCTGGGAGGCCGAACTGTGGGCGGCCCTGGTGCTGGGCGTGCGCGACTATGTCGGCAAGAACGGCTTTCCCGGCGTGCTGCTGGGGCTGTCGGGCGGCATGGATTCGGCCCTGGTGCTGGCGATTGCCGTGGACGCCCTGGGGGCGGACAAGGTGCGCACGGTGATGATGCCCTCGCCCTACACCGCCGACATCAGCTGGATAGACGCGCGCGACATGGCCGAGCGCCTGCAGGTGCGCTACGACGAGATCGCCATCGCGCCTCAGTTCGAGGCCTTCAAGGCCGCGCTGGCGCCCCAGTTTGCCGGCCGCGCCGAGGACACTACCGAGGAAAACCTGCAGGCGCGCATCCGCGGCACGCTGCTGATGGCGCTGTCCAACAAATTCGGCAGCGTGGTGTTGACCACGGGCAACAAGAGCGAGCTGGCCACGGGCTATTGCACGCTGTATGGCGACATGGCCGGCGGCTTTGCCGTGATCAAGGATGTGCTCAAGACGCGCGTGTTCGCGCTGGCGCGCTGGCGCAATGCCCACGACCCCTATGGCACGGGCGCCAATCCCATCCCCGAGCGCATCATCACCCGCCCCCCGAGCGCCGAGCTGCGCCCCGATCAGACCGACCAGGACAACCTGCCGCCCTACGAGGTGCTGGATGCCATCGTCGAGCGCTACATGGAAAACGATGAACCCGTCGAAGACATCGTGCGCGCCGGCTTTGCACACGCCGACGTGGAGCGCGTGACCCGCCTCATCCAGGTCAATGAATACAAGCGCCGCCAGGCACCCGTGGGTGTGCGCGTCACGCGCCGCAGCTTTGGCAAGGACTGGCGCTATCCGATGACGAACAAATTCAGGGCCTGACGCAGTCCGGGCCGCAACGATTCATATCCAGGAGTTTTCACCATGCAAATGATTACCGCCGTCATCAAGCCCTTCAAGCTGGAGGAGGTGCGCGAAGCATTGGCCGAATGTGGCGTGACCGGCCTGACGGTGACCGAGGTCAAGGGTTTTGGCCGACAGAAAGGCCATACCGAGCTCTACCGTGGCGCCGAGTACGTGGTGGACTTTCTGCCCAAGGTGAAGATCGAAGTGGTGGTGCGCGACCAGGATGTGGATCGCTGCGTGGACGCCATCGTGGGCGCGGCGCGCACCGGCAAGATCGGTGACGGCAAGATCTTTGTGACGGCGGTGGAGCGCGTGGTGCGCATCCGCACCGGCGAGCTGGACGACTCGGCGGTCTGAACCACCGCCGTCAGATCACGTCGCGCAGCGGGATGGTGGTGGCGTTCAGGCCGGCATCCTGCACCAGGGCAGCGAGCAGCCCGGCGGGTTCGGTGCCGGTGCGAATCAGGCCCATCTGCCACTCGCTCATCAGGCCGTTCTTCACGGCATGCTGCATGAAGGCCATCAGGCCGCTGTAGTAGCCGTCGGTGTCCAGCAGGCCCACGGGCTTGTCGTGGTAGCCCAGCTGGCGCCAGGTCCAGACCTCGAACAGCTCCTCCAGCGTGCCTATGCCGCCGGGCAGGGCCAGGAAGGCGTCGCTGCGCTCGGCCATCATGGCCTTGCGTTCGTGCATGCTCGTGACCACATGCAGTTCGTCGCACAGCTGGTTGGCCAACTCCTTGTCCACCAGCGCCTGCGGGATGATGCCCACCACGCGTCCGCCGGCCAGGCGCGTGGCCTCGGCCACCGTACCCATCAGGCCGCTACGCCCACCGCCATAGACCAGCTGCCCGCCATGGCGGCCAATCCAGCGGCCCACGGCCTGTGCGGCTTCGGTGAACAAAGGGTTGTCGCCCTGGCGTGAGCCGAGGTAGACGCATACGGAAAATGCCATATCAGCCATCAGGAAAACCTTTGGAAAAGCGCCGCAGCCCAGACAGCGCCGCACAGCAGCAGGCTGAGCAGCACGGCGGCACTGCCCATGTCCTTGGCGCGCTTGGACAGGTCGTGCAACTCGGGGCCTATGCGGTCTATGGCCGCCTCAATGCCGGAGTTGAGCAGCTCGGTGATCAGTACCAGCACCACGCTGGCCGTCAGCAAGGCGGTTTCGACCCAGCCGCGGCCCAGCCAGCACGCTAGCGGCAACAGCACGGCGGCCAGTAAGACCTCTTGGCGGAAGGCCTTTTCGCGCCAGCCCGCGCGCAACCCGGCCAGCGAATAGCCCGTGGCATGCCACAGGCGGTTCAGGCCGGTGCGCTGCTTGTGTGGGTGGGGGGCGGGGGTATCGGGCATGGCGGTGCGGGTGCGTCTTATTTTTTCTTGCGTGGCGCCGGCGGCAGTTCGTGGTGCACCAGGCGCGTGCCCGCCAGCGCATCGTGCCAGAACTGGCGTTGCGGGTGCAGGCGGCTGAGCAATGCCCAGATGGCCACCCAGCCGAGCACGATGACGGCCGATGCGCCGCCCGAGAGGTGGTAGGGCGCGATCACCGCCAGGGGCGGCACGAACCAGATCCAGCTCAGCATATAGCGCAGCAGGGCGCGCTTTTGGCTGATGAGCCGGCCCTGGCGATCGACCACGCGGATATGCCAGGTCTTCATGGCCAGGGTATGGCCGCGCGACCAGAACCAGACGAAATAGATGCCGAAGACAATGAACAGGAAGGCCTGCAGCCCATGGCGGTTGTCCAGGGCGTTGCGTGTCTGTGTCAGTGTGCCGAACAGGTAGCCGGCGATGAACACCACGCCGAACATGAGCATGCCCTCATAGAGCCAGCAGGCCATGCGCCGGTGCAGCGGCGGGGCCATGCCTTCGGTTGGCGGTGATGTTGGGGCAGGGGGCGCGCCAGTGGTGGTTTTTGACGGGCCTGGCGGGCTGGACGTGGACATGCGGGAGCGGGGCGGCAAGCGTGGTTATTCCGGAGGATGCAGCGGCGGATAGTAACGCGCCGGCTCTTCCTTGGCCTCGGATGCGCCCGAGGCGGGCTCCAGCGGCGCCAGCGGCGCGGCCACGGCCGAGGGGGTGTTGATAGGGGCCGTCTCGACGGCGATGGGCGGCGGCGGCAGGGTGATCGGCGCCGGGTGCAGAACCGTGGGCGCCACGATTTTGGGCGGGTTGAGCACGGCCGGCGGGGCCTCTGTGGCAGCCGGCACGCGTGCCAGTTTCCTGGGCGACACCGGGTGGATGGCCGTGGCTGCTCCACGCGGCCTGGGTGCGGCCCTGGCGGCCAGCCGTTTCTTTTCCTCGGCGCTCAGCGCCTGGTAGGCCTCCCACTGGGCGCGCCTGTCGTCGGTGGGCAGCTTGGCCGCGGCGGCGTAGTTCAGGCGTGCCTGGCTGCGTTGTTGGGCGCTCAGACTGGCCCAGTCGGTGATGCGCTCCAGCATCTTTTCCTGCTCCTCTGGGGTGAGAGCATGGAATCCGGCTGCCAGATTCAACCAGTTGCGTTTTTGCAACTCGCTGAGCAGGGACCAGCGATTGGCCAGCGGATACAGAGCCTCCTTCTGGCGCGTGGTCAGGGTGGACCAGGGCGGGCCGACCTCGGGTTGCGGGGCAAACCGCATCTCGCCAAACTTTCCGCCACTCAGAGCCTGCGCAGGCATAGGGGTACTGGGCGCAATACGGGTATAGGCCGTCATCCACCAGCCGCCGGCGGCCAGCACGCCCAGCAACACAAAAGCCAGCACGAATGCTGGCAGTCTGTGGGCGGGGGTACGGGGAGGAGCTAGGGGCATGCAGGCGCTGGGTTTGCGGGTCGGCGGATTACGGGGTCTGGTGCGATGACTTCAGAAATTGCACAAAACCCGGATCGGCGTAGGCGGAGGGGGGCAGGTCGCCCGTCAGCAACGCGGCGTCCACTTCGGCAATCTCGCTGGCAACGGCATCATCCTGCTCCATATTCACGAGAAACAGGCCAATGACCAGGGCCGCCAAAGGGACGGCGGACATCACTGCGCGCCACCAGTTGCCACCCTCGCGCCCCCAGCCACCGAGCGAGGCGCTGGCGCCATGGACAAGAATCTGCGTCGCGGATTCGGTCTGCTGCACCGTTTGAATGGCAGGCCGCTTGCGCTGGGCCAGGGCCTGCATGCGCGCGGCGCGCAGGCGCTCGGTGATGTCGTAGGGCAGGTCGGCATTGCCGTGTGTCAGGCGTGCCGTCAGGCGCCGCGCGTAGGCGTCGGCAGCCTGATTGGCTTGCATGCTGGGTTCTGTGGTGCGGTTCATAGCACGATTCCTTTGGCCTTCAGTGCCTTGCTGAGGGTTTGCACGGCGCGAAAACAATGTGTCTTGACGCTGCCTTCCGAGCAGCCCATGGCGGCGGCTGTTTCTGCGACATCCATTTCCTCCCAGTAACGCATCAAAAACGCTTCACGTTGACGTGCGGGCAACAGTTGTATCTCGGTTTCGATGGCACGCAGGACCTGGGCGCGCCGCAGGCTGTCCTCGGCGCTTTGCGCGGTCTCGCCTTCGGGGACGCCCGCATGCACCTCAAGGAAATCGAAATCCGCGCCGTCCTCGCCCGGGCCTTCAAAGTCGCTCAGGCTGGAGAACAGGGCATTGCGCGTCTTTTGCCGGCGGAACCAGTCCAGCGTGCAGTTGGTCAGAATGCGCTGGAACAACATGGGCAGTTCGCCCGGCGGTTTGTCGCCGTAATGTTCGGCCAGCTTGAGCATGCTGTCCTGGACGATGTCCAGGGCCGCTTCCTCGTTGCGAACGTGGTACAGCGTGCGCTTGAAGGCACGCTTGTCCACGCTCTTGAGGAAGTCGGATAGCTCTTGTTCGGTGGCCAAAAGGCAAAAGACCCGCGAAGGGCCTGCTGTGACGGTCGGGCGGGCACTGGGCTCGTCGATAAGCGGGCAATTATCGCATTGCGTGCATGTTTTTTTGTGGCATGACGCGCCAGACCTTGTGTGCAGTGCAATAATCTGCGCTGCAAATCAAAAAGGCAAACGGGTCTCGGTTCGGCGTTCACTCCTCTCGCTCATGGCTGAGGCCTCAAGTCCCAAGTCGGCTCCATAAGAGTGCGTACAAGGGGCACCCAAGGTTTTTCGTTAGAGAAATTCGCAAAGGTTGATCATGGAAATCTCCAAGGCCGAGCTGACCTCGGCAGCAGCAGCATCGCAGGCATCGGGCTCCCAGGAGCTCATGGGTGCCGAAATCCTCGTCAAGGCCCTGCAGGCAGAGAACGTGCAGTACATCTGGGGTTACCCCGGTGGCGCCGTGCTCCACATCTACGACGCCCTGTACAAGCAGGAAACCATGCAGCATGTGCTGGTGCGCCATGAGCAGGCGGCCGTGCATGCGGCCGACGGCTACGCCCGTGCCACCGGCGACGTGGGGGTGGCGCTGGTCACGTCTGGCCCCGGGGTGACGAATGCCGTCACCGGCATCGCCACGGCCTACATGGACTCGATTCCCATGGTCATCATCACCGGCCAGGTGCCCACGCCCGCGATCGGGCTGGACGCCTTCCAGGAATGCGACACCGTGGGCATCACGCGCCCCATCGTCAAGCACAACTTCCTGGTCAAGGATGTGCGCGACCTGGCGCTGACGATGAAAAAGGCCTTCCACATCGCGCGCACCGGCCGCCCCGGCCCGGTGGTGGTGGACATCCCGAAGGATGTTTCCTTCAAGAAGGCGCCCTACAACGGTTACCCCAAGAGCGTGGAAATGCGCTCGTACAACCCGGTCAAGAAGGGCCATGCGGGCCAGATCCGCAAGGCACTGCAGCTGTTGCTGACGGCCAAGCGTCCCTACATCTACACCGGCGGCGGCGTGCTGCTGGGCAATGCCACGCAAGAACTGCGCACCCTGGTGGACATGCTGGGCTACCCGGTCACGAACACGCTGATGGGCCTGGGCGCCTTTCCGGCCACCGACAGGCGCTTCGTCGGCATGCTGGGCATGCACGGCACGATAGAGGCCAACAACACCATGCAGAACTGCGACGTGCTGCTGGCCGTGGGCGCGCGTTTTGACGATCGCGTCATCGGCAACCCCAAGCATTTCGCGCAGAACGACCGCAAGATCATCCATATCGACATTGATCCGTCGAGCATCTCCAAGCGCGTGAAGGTGGACATCCCCATCGTCGGCGACGTCAAGGAGGTGCTGGCCGAGCTGATCGCCATGATCCGCGAGACCACCACCCGCGCCGATGCTGGCGCCCTGGCCGCCTGGTGGGATCAGATCGAGTCCTGGCGCGGCCGCGACTGCCTGAAGTACGACCGGGGCAACACCGAGGTCATCAAGCCGCAGTATGTGGTGGAGACGCTGTGGAACATGACGCGGGATGTGGAGGCCTACATCACCTCGGACGTGGGCCAGCACCAGATGTGGGCCGCGCAGTTCTACAAGTTCGATGAGCCGCGCCGCTGGATCAACTCCGGCGGCCTGGGCACCATGGGCGTGGGCATTCCCTACGCCATGGGCATCAAGCTGGCCAAGCCGCAGGCCGAGGTGTTCTGCATTACCGGCGAGGGCTCGGTGCAGATGAACATCCAGGAGCTGTCCACCTGCCTGCAGTACAACACGCCGATCAAGATCGTCTCGCTGAACAACCGCTACCTGGGCATGGTGCGCCAGTGGCAGGAGATCGAGTACTCGGGCCGCTACAGCCACAGCTACATGGACGCGCTGCCCAACTTCGTGAAGCTGGCCGAGTCCTATGGCCATGTGGGCCTGCTCATCGAGCGCCCGCAGGACGTGGAGCCGGCGCTGCGCGAGGCGCGCAAGCTCAAGGATCGCACGGTGTTCCTGGACTTCCGTACCGACCCTTCCGAGAACGTGTTCCCCATTGTGCGCGCGGGCAAGGGCATTACCGAGATGCTGCTGGGGTCGGAAGATCTTTAAGGCAAATCGGCACCCAGCACTTATCCTATAAGCGCAAGCAGCTATTCATTGAATAGCATTATTTGACGAATCTATTGCCTGCCAAGCCTGGCGCTTACCGGCGCCAGGGGAGGGCAGCGAAAAACGACAGTTTTCTGCGACCATTTTTTTGATCGTGCTGTTGTCGCAAAAAGAGGAAGCACATTTCATGAAACACATCATTGCCGTTCTGATAGAGAACGAAGCCGGCGCCCTGTCGCGCGTGGTGGCGCTTTTTTCCGCGCGTGGCTACAACATCGAGTCGCTCACCGTCGCACCGACGGAAGACGCTTCGCTGTCGCGCATGACCATACAGACCACGGGCTCGGACGACGTGATCGAGCAGATCACCAAGCATCTGAACCGCCTCATCGAGGTGGTCAAGGTGGTGGACCTGACCGAGGGGGCGTACACCGAGCGCGAGCTGATGATGGTCAAGGTGCGCGCCGTGGGCAAGGAGCGCGAGGAGATGAAGCGCATGGCCGACATCTTCCGCGGCCGCATCATCGACGTGACCGACAAGAGCTACACCGTCGAACTCACCGGCGACCAGTCCAAGAACGACGCCTTTTTGCAGGCCATAGACCGCACGGCCATCCTGGAGACCGTGCGCACGGGTGCCAGCGGCATTGGCCGTGGCGAGCGCATTCTGCGCGTGTGAGTTGTGCCTGTTTTGACTTTCCGTTTTTAACGATTTAACCCCCTGGAGCCAACATGAAAGTTTTCTACGATAAAGACTGTGACCTGAGCCTGATCAAGGGCAAGACCGTGGCCATCATCGGCTACGGCTCGCAGGGCCATGCCCATGCACAAAACCTGATCGACAGCGGCGTGAAGGT
>RRZT012202779.1_pt1 | contig 12508 bp, 10 predicted proteins | sample 2165551 | NCBI WGS metagenome assembly RRZT01 (sample SAMN10456910, study PRJNA506462) | wastewater metagenome | biome: wastewater; feature: sludge; material: wastewater sludge; isolation source: wastewater sludge with Escherichia coli K12::gfp cells carrying plasmid... | place: USA: Moscow, Idaho... | reverse complement strand
GTATGGCGAGCACAAAGCAAAAGGCCCGCCGCTTTCGCGACGGGCCTGAATCTTGGTGGCTATGACTGGAGTTGAACCAGTGACCCCAGCATTATGAGTGCTGTGCTCTAACCAACTGAGCTACATAGCCAAAAGAGAGCGTAATTTTAAGAACCTGACGGTGCGTTGTCAACTCTATTTTGTAATTTTATTGTGTTGCCGGTCTGGGATGGCGCGGTATGTCGTTTCTTGCGTGCTTACACCGTCACCTGAGCGCCCTCTCTCTGGCGGTGCCGCTGGCCCATCGAGCTTGCTTGCGCATCCCAGCGCATGGTTGGGGGATTAATGGGGAAATAGCGCGTCAAAGCCCCCAAAAATCCCCATGAGTATGAGCGCAACGATCAGGAGGGCGGCTGCCTTACCAATCCACTGCCTCCTGAGCCGGTGGGCCGTGACGGTTAACGCGATGATGATCAACAGAAAAAGACTGGAAGACGTCATGAGGTGCTTTCATTGCGCTTGGGATCGTAGTTTGGTGGCCATGATAACGCTGGTCGATCGGGTTGTGCATGTGCGTCCTTCGCGCCATCTGACCGTTTTTAGGGATGCATCGCGCGCGTTAGGCGCTGACGTGCATGCGATGGCCGAAAGGTTGAATGACTTAAAATCCGTGTTGGCTATGAGCCGAAGCTTGGCCGGTGGTTTTTCTGGTTTTTCACCCCGCAAGCGTGGTGGATTGGCGTGGCGTAAGCCAGGCATGCATCCTGTGCCTTGGCTGAAAACGTATTTGCGGCCATGCTGAGCTTGAAGCAATGTCGATGCCTTGTTGCAAAACACCCTGTTGCATTAGATAATTGATATTAATTCCTATTTGTTTTTAACTGTGATTTGGCCAGCGCAATCGTGAGCACGTCCGGGCATGCCGCCTTCATCGAGCACCTCTATATCAACCACCATCCTTGGTTACAAGGTTGGTTGCGGCGGCGACTGGGCTGCGCGGCTGATGCGGCCGATCTGGCCCAGGATGCCTTTATGCGCCTGCTCGCCGCACCCAGGCAATTCAACAGCCCGCCCGAAGCTCGGGGTTATCTGCGGACGATGGCCAACGGCCTGTGCATCGATCTCTGGCGTCGCCGTGAGGTGGAGCAGGCTTGGCTGCAAACACTGGCCTGCCGCCCGGATGCCGTCGAACCCTCACCTGAGCATCGCGCCCTTATCGTGGAAACACTGCTTGAAGTAGGCGACATGCTCGGTCGCTTGTCGCAGAAGGCCGCCTGCGCATTCATCATGGCCCAGGTAGATGGTCTGCCTTATCGCGAGATCGCTGCGCAACTGGCGGTCTCCGAACGTATGGTCAAGAAGTACATCGCCCAGGCCATGCTGCAGTGCGCGCTGATTGAAGCCGGGTTGGCGGGCTGAGATGGCGTCCCGCACTGTCGCCGCACAGACAGCAAACCCTCGTATCGAGCCGGACTACAAGATATTGGAAGTAGCTGCAGATTGGTATGCGACGTTACGTAGCGACAAGGTGAGCCCTGCAGATCAGCAAGCCTGGCAAGCCTGGCTTAACCAATCAGACGCCCATGCACGTGCCTGGGCGTGTATTGAGGCCGTCAGCCAGCGCTTCGATCCGCTACGAACCGGTGGGCATCAAGCTGCGCTGGCCGGTATCAAAGCTGCCCGGCATGGGCGCACGGGCCGGCGTCAGGTCGTTGCCGGGTTGGCCGGTGTTTTCGGGATTGGTCTGGCGGGCTGGCTGGGTTGGCGACACAGTCCGCTTCCTGAGGTGCTATTGGCCTGGGGGGCCGACTACCGCACTGCCACCGGTGAACAGCGAGAAGTTATCCTGGCTGATGGAAGCCGGGTCTGGCTCAACACCAATACGGCTCTGCGCGTAGACTACCAGCCAAGGGCTCGCCTGCTCACGCTGGCTACCGGCGAAATTCTGATTCAGACCGCACCAGCTAGCGACAAACGGCCGTTCTACGTGGACACCCGTTATGGCCGCATGCAGGCACTGGGCACCCGTTTTGCCGTCTTTCATGCCGATGCTCAGATTCGCCTTGACGTATTCGAGAGCATCGTCGAGATCCATCATGCCGCTGGCCGCGTGCAACGGGTGACCGCCGGTGAGCGCGCCGAACTTACCGCCGATGGTATTTCGGCCATCCTGCCGGCCGAACGTGCCCGTGAAGCTTGGCACCGTGGTGTGGTGGTAGCGGAAAACATCACGCTTCAGTCCTTAATCACCGACCTCTCTCGCTACCAGCGCGGCCACATCGGCGTCGCGCCAGACGTAGCCGAGCTCATCGTCATGGGCGTCTACCCTGCCCACGACATTGATGGTGCCTTGGTTATGTTGGAAAGCACCCTGCCGATTCGTGTCACGCGGAAGCTGCCTTGGTGGGTAACGGTTGAGGCGCGCTGAAAAATAATTTTTAGCAATCGGTTCCCCTTTTGGCCGCTCATCCGATTTGCCAAGTGAGAAGCAAACTGATCGAGCATCACCAGCTACCCAAGTGGCTCCGCCAGGCAACCCCGTGTTTGCCTGGCCTGTCTCGCCTTGTGTGTGCAGGCAGCCAGCGCGATTTTCTTGACGGCACGCTTCCTCAATATTCAGTCCAATTCTTGGGGGAACCGTCCTATGTCAATCCGTCGCACCACACCGCTTGGCCTGCAGCAGCGTCAGGCAGACGCCGTCGCGCTGACTGCGCAGCAAAATATGTTTACGTTGCGCCCGCTGGCATTTGCTGTGCACCTGGCCATTATTGGCAGCATGGCACTAGTCGGCTGGACTCCAGACGCGCAAGCCCAGACCGCTGGTGCACAAGCCACCGCCCAGGTCAAGGCCTATCACATCCCCGCCGGCACCTTGGTGGTCAGTCTGAATCGCTTCGCCGAAGAAGCCGGCGTACTCTTGACGGCCAGCGGTGACATCACCCAAGGCAAAACCAGCCCAGGTTTGAAGGGCCACTATTCAGTGCCGGCTGGCTTTGCCGCATTGCTTGCCGGCACGGGGCTGGAAGCATTCCGCCAGGCAGATGGCAGCTTCGGGCTGCGCTTGGCTCCCGTGGCTCACCAGCAGGGTGAGGTGCAATTGCCTACCGTGACGGTCCAGCAAAAACGTGACTTTCGCGTATCCAAAGGTGCCACTAACTTGCCTATGGAGATCAAGGACACGCCGCAGACAATCAGCACAATTGATAAAGAAAGCTTGCGCAACTTTGGTGCAAATAGCAGCAATGATGCGTTGCGCATGGGCACTGGCATCAACGTTGAGGAATGGGAAACCAACCGCACCGGCTACAATGCGCGTGGCTTCGATGTCATGTTGACCCAGGTTGACGGCTTGGGGATGACCAATGACTGGGGGCTGGTCGAAGGCCAGCTGGACACGTTCCTGTTCGATAAAATTGAACTGATTCGCGGGGCCAACGGCCTGCTCACTGGGGTTGGCAATGCCTCCGGTACCATCAACTATGTCCGCAAGCGGCCCATTAACAAAGATGGCGGCGAGGTCCAACTGGCAGGTGGGTCGCATGGGCTCAAGCGTCTGGCGCTGGATTACAACAAGGTGCTGACCGAGGATGGCGCATGGGCAGGCCGATTGGTGATGGCACAAGAGGACAAGAGCTCGCACCTGCGCGCGCTCAACGACAAACGAACCACCCTCTATGGTGTCATCGAAGGACAGATCGGCCTCGACGGAGTCCTGACCTTAGGCCTGACCTACCAGGATGCCAAGCAGCGTTCTCCGATGTGGGGCTCGCTGACATTACCCTACGCCGATGGTAGGTTGGCCGATTTCGATGTCTCGGCTTCGACCTCGCAGGACTGGGCACACTGGAACAACAAATCGCTGAATGCCTTCGTTGAATATACCCACACGCTGTCGCCCAACTGGGAGGCCAAGGTGAGCTACAACCACACCAAAGGCACCGGAGCCACCAAGTTGTTCTATGCCTACACCGCCGCTGGCTATCTGAACAATGACAACACTGGCCTGCTTGGCTGGCCATATCGCAGCACAAGCGAAGCACAGAGCAATATTTTCGTCGTCAACCTCACCGGTCGTTTTGTTGCTTTTGACCGCCAGCACGACGCAGTTTTCGGCTTGAGCCATTCGAAGCAGACAAATCTAACGCATTCTTACGCCGGAGCAACCTTTCCCGTCATGCCGGCATTTCCTTACTCCGGCAACGTTTATGCTGAGCCCAACTGGGGGGCCAAGAGTGTCGCTGCAGACGGTGACCAGAGTATTTCTCGTCTGTATGCAGCTACCCGTCTGGCCCTTACTGACCGGCTCAAGGGTATCGTCGGTTTTAACGGCATCAAACTGAAGCGGGATGGGACGGCGATCTACGGCGGCGGCACCAACCTTGATAACGAAACCACCGAAAAGGCTAGCCCATACATCGGGCTAACCTACGATATTACGCCGGACACGCTGGCCTACGCTTCGTACTCGGACATCTTCCAGGCCCAGGACCAGCGTGGTGCCAATGGTGCCTTTCTAGCTCCAATGAAGGGGGTTAACACCGAGGCTGGTATCAAGACAGAGTGGCTGAATCGCAAGCTGTTGACCACCTTGGCTGTTTTTTCCGCTAAGCAGAAAGGGCTGGCAACTATTGCGGGTTTTGATTCTATTGCCCAATGGAATATCTATGAACCAAAAGACGTGACTTCACGCGGCTTCGAAATTGAAGCCACTGGTCGCATCAGTGAAGATACCCTGCTTGCCGTCGGATTGACCTCTTTCAAACTGACGGGGGCGGATGGTAAGGATATCTACGAATGGGTGCCACGGCGTACCTTGAAGCTGCGTGCCGATACTCGGATCCCGATGCTGCCTCAGCTACGGATTGGTGCTGCTGTGCGCTGGCAATCCGATGTTTCCAAAAAGGGTGGGGCTCGGCAGGAGGCCTATGCGCTTGCCGACGCTTTTGCCGCTTACGCGCTGAGCGACAAGGCCACTTTGCGTCTGAATCTCAACAACCTGTTCGACAAGAAGTATCTGCGAACAGTCCAGTATGGCGCGATTTACGGTGCCCCCAGAAGCGTCTTGTTATCGTTTGATTACAAGCTTTGAGTCAGATGCCGGGGACAGCGATGGCGTGTTGTCGATGGGTGTTCCCGGTTTACTCAACACACTTAACCCCTTATCCGACGCCGGTAGCCACTGATGACTCGCCCACTGCCTCAAAATGCCATTTCACGGAATGGTGCCAAGCCTCATGCCGTCCTTCGCGGGCACTTTCGTTTTTCCGTCCCCCATCGCTTCGCCGTCGCATTGCTTGGCGGCTATGCCTTTTCCTGGGGAGTTACCTCCCTGGGGGTGGTGGGGATGGTCGCGTTGGGAGGCGATTTTCATGAGGCCGAAATAGCCATGCTGCTGCTGGCCTTCCTGGTTTTTCTCAGCGCGTTCCTGTGGGCTTTCGCCACCGTCAGTCTTGCCCGTGTCTGGGCCGTGCTAGGAGGCGGCGCTGCGTTGATGATCGCTGCAGCCTGGGGGCTGCAGCGCGTACTTTTGTCCTGATTGGGGTTCGATCATGTCTACGCCGTTCCGCCAGGCGATGGTCTGGCTGCACACCTGGATGAGTCTGGTTCTGGGCTTTATTCTGATGGCCGCCTTTTTCTTCGGTGCGCTGTCGGTGTTCGATCGTGAGATCGACCGCTGGGCCATTCCCGAAACGCGCTTCGAGCCGCAGCCAATACCCAGTTTCGACACCGTGCTGAAGCCGGTGTATGCCAAACTCCGGCCACACCCAGTGGATATGGTGGCGACGCAACAGCGCGTCATTGAGCCGCTGCCGCATCCTGACTCCATGCCGATGGCCTCGCTCTACGCCTACGCCACACACCGCGACCCGGTGCTGCAAATCGGTGCTGAGTTTGCTGTATCTAATACACTGAAGGATGGCTCAGATGAGCATGCCCATGTCCATGGTTGGGCAACCATCGATCCGCGTTCTGGTGGGTTTTTGCAGAACAATACGCTCAAGATTGGCAGTGAGTGGTTTTACCCCATGCATTACCACTTGAACTGGTCATGGCTTCACCTGGGCTACTGGCTGGTGGGTCTGGCTGGTTTCACCATGCTGGTGGCGCTGGTTACTGGGGTGATTATGCACCGCAAGATCTTCCGTGAGTTCTTTACCTTCCGTCCGTGGAAACGCACCCAACGCAGCGCGCTTGATCTGCACAACATGACTGGCGTGGTGGCATTGCCCTTCCACTTTTTCTTTGCCTTCACCGGGCTGGTAATCTTTGCCGGTACGCTTTACTTCCCGGTCGGCCATACATTACTCAAACCGCTGCACAAGCAGCACGAGGTGCTGGAAGCGCAGCGCACTGGTCTGCCGCACGAACCGGCTGACGTCCCTGCGCCGCTGGCTTCGGTTGATGCGATGGTAGCGGAAGCCAAGCGCCGCTGGGCGGCGCGCGACATGCCGGGCGAGGTGGGGCTGCTGACGATCAATCATCTGAACGACGCTAACAGCTACGTCAGCCTGTACCGCGCCGGCAGCGATCAGGTGGCCCTGGTCGGCCAGGCCATCCACTTCAAGGCCAGCACCGGCGAAGTGCTGCGTGAGGAACCGCTTCCCAGCGCGGTGGGCAGCATCAACGAATTCCTCACTGGCCTGCACCTGCAGCACTTCGAGCACTGGCTGCTGCGCTGGCTCTATGTGCTGGGCGGGCTGCTCGGTTGTGTGTGCATTGCCACCGGCTTCATCTTCTTCGTCGAGAAGCGCAAGCGTAAGCACGCCGAAAGCGGCAGCCAGGGTAGCCGCATCGTCGATGCGCTGGCGGTGACCACCGTTACTGGCATGATCATCGCCACCATCGGCATGCTGGTGGCCAATCGCCTGCTGCCGGTTGATCTGGCCGGCAAGGGCGACTGGGAGAAGCTGGCCTTCTGGGGATTCTGGATCGTGGCCTTGCTACACGCGCTGGTACGCAGCGCACCGGTGACGCAGGCGCGCATGAACCCCGCCTGGCGCGAGCAGTGCTGGGGGATTGCCGTGCTGGCCGTGGCGGCGGTCGGCTTGAACGGGTTGACCACGGGCGATCATTTGTTCAAGACCATGTTTGCCGACCCCTACTGGGCGGTGGCCGGGGTCGATCTCAGCCTGCTGGCCACGGCTGGCCTGGCCGTGTGCTCGGCGCGCAAGCTGGCGCAGCGCCAACAAACCCCCGTGGCGGCGATGACATCGGAGGTGGCCCATGGCTGAAGCCCTGACGCTGAGCCTCGCGGCACTCCTTTCGCTGACCGGCATGGGCTGGCTGGCACTCAGTCTGGAAGTCCATTGGCGGCAGATTTTTGGCCGCAAAGCGGTGCTGACCGCCAGTGTCGCCAATTGGCTGCGCCTGGCCGGTTGGACCGGGCTGCTGCTGTCGGCCATCTGTTGCTTCATCGCCGACCGGCCTTCCATGGCAGTGCTGGTCTGGGTCATGCTGCTGGCCGGCGCTGGCACGACGATTGCCCTGCTGCTCGCCTGGCGGGCGCACTGGCTGCGGGGGCTGGTGTTCTGGGCCAACAAGTCATAGGCAAAGTGTGGGCTGTCTGGTCATGATTACCCACATATTCCGCACGAGTTGCCTACCGGTGCTTCTCCTCGCCATCAAGAAGACCCATTTGCTGATTGCTAGCCTGACGCGGCAAACGAGAATTGTTATTATTAACTGGCTAACTCCCTCCGTTCTCTCTTTCCGTTCCGGAGCACGTCGTGCCAGTTGCCCCTACCGTTACCGAACTGTATCTCGATCACCACCGCTGGTTGCATGCCTGGTTGCGCAAGAAACTTGGCTGCACCCACCAGGCAGCAGACTTGCTGCATGACACGTACTTGCGCCTGCTTCGGCGCGATGAAATGCCTGTACTGGTTGAGCCGCGTGCTTTTTTGCTCACCATCGCGCAACGCGTGCTCTCTAACCACTGGCGGCGCGAACAGATTGAACGTGCTTTTTTGCAAACTTTGGCGCAGTGGCCAGAGGTCGTTGCGCCATCCGCAGAAGAAAAAGCCTGCCTGATCGAAACCCTGCTTGAGATTGACCGCCTGCTTGACGGCCTTCCAACCGTGGTCAAGCGCTGCTTTCTGTATGCTCAACTGGATGGTATGAGTCACGCCGACATTGCCGCTAAGCTGAAAATTTCGCTCAGTTCGGTCAAGCGTTATCTGATCAAGGCTGGGGTTCAGTGTTACTTCGCGCGGGCGGTTGATTGACGATGCGCCATTCTTCTCCTTCGCGTGCTACCGACGGTGTTCTGTCTGTTGATGGCATCAAATCCGAACCGTCGGATATTTCTCCGGATGTGGCCCGGCAAGCGGTGACGTGGTTAGTCGAACTGCAAGCTGCGGCACCCGGCAGCGGCATTGAGCAAGCCATTGGCGACTGGCGTGCACGTGATCCTGCGCATAACGCCGCCTGGCTACATATCGAAGCTGTCAATGCCCGGCTTGGCGGCCTCGCTTCACCGCTGGGTTCTGCGTTGGCGCAAACGGCGCTGAGTCGACCGGCTTCGCATGGCCGCAGACAGGCTATCAAGCTGTTGTCCGGTGCGCTATTCGCCAGTGGTGCACTGCTGGCCGCGCACCAACACACGTCGTGGTCAGTCTGGCAGGCCGACGTGCGTAGCGCCACGGGTCAACGTCAGCAGTTGCAACTGGCCGACGGGAGCCGCTTGTGGCTCAATAGTGAGACGGCGGTCAACATGGTTTTCTCGGCAAAAACCCGCCAAGTGCAATTACTGCGCGGCGAAATCCTGATTGATACCGGCCGTGATGAAGCATATCTGCCCGCCCGCCGCTTTCTGGTGACAACGCCGCATGGTGAACTGACCCCAATCGGCACCCGCTTTGCGGTGCGTCTGCATGAAAATCGCACGCGCCTGGATGTTTTTGCTGGCGCAGTCCAAATCCGGCCTGCCGGTGAAGGCAGCGTGCTGACCCTCAATGCCGGCCAGAACGCTGCCTTCAGCACGCAGGTCATTTTTGACATCGGTAGCACTGACGAAGACAGGGTGGCCTGGCAAGACGGCATGCTGGTTGCCAGCCAGATGCGTTTGGCAGATTTTATTGCCGAACTCGACCGCTATCGGCCTGGGCGGCTGCACTGTGACCCAGCCGTGGCTGAGTTGCGCCTTTCTGGTTCTTATCCATTGGCCGAACCGGAACGCATCCTGGATGCGCTGCGCAGTACATTGCCGGTCGAGATCCATTACCTTACCCGCTACTGGGTCACGGTAATCCCGGCGCGCCCTGGGTAAAAAATATTTTTGCTGGGCTGAGCTGTTTGCCAATCTGAAGAGACATGCAAGACAACACCGGTGTGCTCACTTTTTCAGGATTTCATTATGGCTCAACATCACCCCTTTCAGCCCAAACTGCTCAGTGTTGCTATCGCTCTCGCTGTCTGCGCTGTTTTGCCTCCCACGGCGCAGGCTGACGTCGCCGCCAGCAGCGCGGCCAGTGCGCGCAAAAAATATGACCTTGGCCCCGGTTCGCTGGAAAGCGCACTGAATCGCTTTGGCCGTGAAGCTGGCATTTTGCTTGCCTTTCCCAGTGAGTTGGTCGGCCATCTGAACAGCGCCGGTTTGCGTGGTGTTTACTCCCCGCAGGAAGGTCTGAATCGCTTACTGGAAGGTGCTGGTCTGGAAGCTATTCGCGATGCCAGCGGTAAATACAGCCTGCGCCGCATTGCTCGGCCAGTCGCTGTGGGCGGCGAAGCCACCTTGCCGGCTGTGCGTGTGACGGCAGGGCTGTATGGCGGCAGCGCTGCCAGCCCTGGCAGGGTTAATGCCAAAACGCTGCAACGTTACGCGGCGAATGATCTGGAAGATATGTTTGCCGGCCAGCCAGAAGTCGCTATTGGCGGTGGTCACGGCATTGCCCAGAAAATCTTTGTGCGCGGGCTTGAAGATACGCTGGTGAATGTTTCTATTGATGGTGCTGTGCAAGGTAATCGCGCTTTTCACCATGCCGGTCGGCTACAGCTTGAACCTGAGTTGATCAGCCGTGTCGAAATCATGCCTGGTCTTGTTGACGCCACTGCCGGCCCTGGGGCGTTGGGTGGCGCGGTTCGTTTTATCACCAAAGATCCTGAAGAACTGCTCCGCCAAGGGGAACGCATGGGGGCCTTGGTCAAGGGTGAGTACTTCAGCAACGCCGAAGGCCACAAAGCCCACGCGACAGTGTTTGGACGGTTGGGCGACAACTGGTCGGCCATGGCTTCGCTGACCCGCCTGGATCAGCACGACTACCAGGATGGCGCAGGCCGACAGGTATATAGCACGGGCGCCGAACAGACATCCCATTTTTTCAAGGTTGTCGGTAAGTTAATGCCTGAGCAGACATTGCGTTTGACTTATGACCAGCATGACAACCAAGGCATGCGTAACCAGCGCCCACAATGGGCCTGGAGTTCGTGGAACCCTGCTTATCCGATGCGCAGCGAGCGAAAAACGTGGAATGCCGGGTATACGTGGAAATCAGACAATCCGCTACTTGATCTGGCTGCCAATGTGTACGATACCCGCACTGATTTTGAGCAAAATGTCACCAACCGCTGGGGGCTTTATATTGCGCAAATGCAATCCAGCGGTGTTGACCTGCGCAATACCAGTAGCTTTGCCAATCATCGCCTGACCTACGGCGCTGACTACCGCAAGGACAAAGTCAATGCCGGTTCGTCTTCTCATCCAAATGAAGAGCGTGGCCATGGGCAGGTGTGGGGATTTTTTGTTCAAGATCGCATCCAGTTGGCCGAGCCGCTACACATGGATATCGGGGTTCGTCATGACCGTTATCGAGTGACGGATGACAGTGGTTTGACATTAACCGCCAGTGGGTATAGTCCAAACATCGGCTTTGGCTATGCTGTTACGCCCGAGCTGATGCTGCTTGCTGGCCATTCACGCTCACTGCGCGGCCCCGGCAATATGGACGCATTTAAGATGTCGGTGGCAAGTAATGCTCCAGGCTTGAGGGCGGAGCAGGCGCGCTCGTCTGAGTTTGGCGTTGAGTATGAAAGGGATGGCCTCCGCTTGGGCGGCAAGGCATACCATACACGGATCAATCATGCCATTGCAGACCCGTTTGGTGGGCCAAGTCGTTACGAGAACGTAGGGTCCTTGCTGTCACGCGGCCTCTTATTGCATGCAGATTATCGCTGGAAGCAAATCAGTATGGCGGTTAATTTTCATCGCAACCTGCTTAGCCTGAATCATCTACCGCTGAATGGTTATACGAACAATGGGCTTGGCGTGAGTCAGGGGAATACGGTGACAGCCAGCCTGGATTACACGATGAGCGAGCACCTGGAAATGGGATGGCAGGGGCGTTTTGTGCGGCGAATTGAGGATCAATGGACCAGCGTGGGCAAAATCGACAAGCCAGGGTATGGTGTTCATGATCTGTACGCCCGCTGGCGACCGACTGGTCGCGATGATTACATCATTACCGTGGGTGTGCGAAACCTGTTCAACAAGGATTACCTTGACCACGCCACCACTGAGGACTTTCAGCACCTTCCTGGATATGCTGGCGTAGTGGGTTCTCGTGAGCCTGGCCGGGAGTTCCGTATCGGTCTGAGCGCTCGTTTCTGAAGCTAAGTCATGCTGCGCCAACACTTTAGTTTTGGCGCATTACTTTGTTGGTTTGGCGATGGCTGTTTTTTGGGCCATCGCTGGCCTGAATAGCCATTGACTGGCTTGTTTTTATCAATAAGCGGTGTCCATTTTTATGTGGCCAATCTGTCTCATGAGCTAAAGGTGTCAGCGCTCAATGTGCCGTTTTATCTGGTACATAGCATTGATTGCCAGCGCCAGCAGGCTGGCACATAGCATTCCACCTACCCAAGTTATCACTTGAGTCCACCAGTGATAACGCTGAGCCGAATTACTATTACCGCCCTCTATTCTATCTTCCTGACTTCACCGCGCTGGCGTCAACCACGGCAGGGCCGCCCGTTCGTACTGGCTGTAGCGAAAACCAATGCTGCGCCGCCATTCCGCCTGTGCTTCGCCCCATTGGGCAAACCGGGCCGGGATGGGCAGTTGCATCACCTCGGTGGCGGCCAGCCCGCGCTCGGCGGCCTGGCGCAGGGTGTCGTCCAGCCAGGTCAGGTAGTCGCGGGTGGCTTCAATGGGTTTGGCGTCCCGGCTGACCGGGCCATGGCCGGGCACCAGCAGCTTGAATGGCAGCGCCTGCAAGGTGTTGAGGGCATTGTGCCAGTTGGCCAGGTTGGCGTTGGGCAGGGTGGGGGTGCGCTGGTTGAACACCTGGTCGATGGCAAACAGCACGCCAGTGCTGTGGTCAAGAATGGCAATGTCCGACTGGGTGTGGCCAGGAACAGACAGAAACTCCAGCCGGTGGCTGCCAATCGTGCGCATGCCCAGCGGCAGCGGGGCGGTGGGGGCCAGGGCTTCGGTGCCGCGCATGCCATCCCCCACCAGCCGGTACAGGTTTTCCGCCAGCCCTTCGCCTTCGGCGCGGATCATCGCGGTGGTGGTGGCGTCGGCGCGGATGGG
>RRZT011583992.1_pt1 | contig 12510 bp, 9 predicted proteins | sample 2165551 | NCBI WGS metagenome assembly RRZT01 (sample SAMN10456910, study PRJNA506462) | wastewater metagenome | biome: wastewater; feature: sludge; material: wastewater sludge; isolation source: wastewater sludge with Escherichia coli K12::gfp cells carrying plasmid... | place: USA: Moscow, Idaho ... | reverse complement strand
TAGGATTTTTTAGATATAGTATTCAGCAGAATCTACAAGTCCAGCCCTTAATGCATACTTTGTTGCTTCATGCGCATTATTAACGCACAATTTCCTAAATATATTCTTTCTATGAGTATTAACAGTATGAAAACTAGAGATGCGCTTTTCGGCTATTTCTCTTGTCGTCATTCCCAAAGCTATATCTTTAAGTATCTCTGTTTCTGTCTTAGTGAGATTTATCTCCTCTTCCAATTTATTTGGAGCAAGCAACATCTCTGTCATTCGCTGGCAGATAAAGCGATTGCCATTTATAGCAAACCATAAAGCTTCATTTATCTCCTGCATACTACTTTCCTTAAGTAGTATACTGAACTTTGTTGATGTCGCAATAATAAGCCTTGTAAAATCAAGACTTAGATCTTCACTGAATATGAGCCAACGCGTTTTTGTGAAACGCTGATTGAGAATACCTAGTTCGGCGGCATCATTAATATCAAACATTGTATAGTCTAGAATAACCACGCAATCCTGATCTTCTTTCAACGCCACAAAAAGTTCTGCCTTATCTTCTATATATTTATATTCCACACTTTCCATGGAATCAATAATATACATCAGCCCGGCACGTGTTATATCTTGCTTGTCTGCTAAAAGGATTCTCATATTTGCTTACATTTTAGTGCAAAAGTAAGTATAATAAATGAAAAATGACAAATATTTCATCTATATTTGTCATTTTTATTATTATTAGAATGTCATTCTTAACATAAATCTAATTCCATCTTTCTGTGCTGTAGGAAGTCCGGTATAATTGCATCTGTGTACATACTCCACATGCAGTATCTTAAAGATATTATGTATTCCGGCAATAAGCTCCACATACGGTCTGTTTGGATCCATGATATAACATCCTCCTGGGAAATACATAAGTGTATTATCCATTGCATTTTGAGGCAAAGTTGGATTGTTCTTATCTGTCAGTTTTCCCCACAGAGTCTTTACACCTATATACTCACGCCATTTCAATTTCTTAAGTAAAGGTATTCTATTGAATATCTTTCCGTTAAGATCCCAACTCATGTCAAGACTAGCATAACGGTCATTCAGGAATTCCATATTGTTAATCAAGTTGAATGTTTCGTCCTCAACAATATAACTCAAGTTAGCAGCTGGCATAATCAGCAATGGATAAGGAACTTTATTCCATTGTGCTCCAGCTTTCAGATACATGTCAATCTTTCCCCAACTGTTCATCCAAAAGCGTTTATATATGCCTGCTTCAGAAAAGTTATAAGCATAGTCACCGCCAAGAAATCCCTTCACACCCATTGTATGGTTCACAGAGAATACAGGTGAATCAAGGTTGATTGGTATTCTACGTTGCTTTGTATTAATATAGGTACGACCTGGTGACAGTTGGAATCCTATATTGAATTCTGTTGTGCGTATTTTTCCATTGTGAATAAAACTACCCACCTGACTATCATCAAGTGCACTAAGCTCTGCTGTCATATTATTCCCACTGCTCAACGGCATAAAGAACAGACGGCCTGCAGCCTCATTTTCCTCAGTTTTCAAGCCTATGGTAGTTTTCATTCCCCACTCAGACTCCCATTCAAAATCCAGTCGCTGAGTGTTGTAGAACATCATTTTATCTACCGTAGTCCATTTGAATGCAGTAAACACATTATCCTTATCTGTTTGCATGAACTTGTCTGACGGTGACATTATATCATACGTTGAAGACAATGTTATGGTTCTCTTTGGAAATTCTCTCGGCAGATAGTCTTTTTTGTTAAAAGAATATGTAACAGTTCCCTCATAATAGTTTTTCTTGCTGTCCCAACCACGTGCTAAATATCCAGAAAAGAATAGATTCTTATTCAGATTAGCTGTTGTCTGTGCACTTAGACGTGTACGCAGTCCATCAATGAAATTTGAGGTTATCATTGTGTTTACCGGACCTAAATCTACTTTACTAGGATGATTAAGATCACCTGTTTCGACAAAGTTCTCTGCCAATGCCTTCACGCCGAATATGATATACTTAAATCCTTTAAGTTGCTCTATACGGTGTATGAAAGCATCCATACTGCTTTCTCCTTTCGTAAGCCCTACCGTTCGATATTGATTCCAGAAAGCCTCGTCACGCATCATTGCATTTGACTCGCGCTTCGTTGCGGCTTTACCCTTGAACAACTGTTTCGGCAACGGATCAAACGCATAGTCACTGAGTCGTGTCGTTCGTGTGACTAGCATTTTAGACAAAAAACTAGCTACTTTCATTTCCACAATCATATCGTCAACGCTCAAAGCCCACTCTCCGTTTGGCAGTTTTGTATATTCCTGTGTCACATTAAGATTTTCCACAAAGTTCACATCACTGCGCTTTGGTATGGTCAGTTCGCATTTTTTTACATGCAATGACGAATCAGCCAGAACATACAATTCACCACGGAATCCAAAATCCTGTTGGTTATTTGGAAGAAATTGCAGATGATAGCACAAATCACGATCTACATATACTGTGTCTTCGATATAATATCTATAAAATTCAATTGCATTCTTGCCAATAGGACTTGTAAACGGATATTGAAGCAGACGTATTTGGTCATCATACAAGTTTACATCAGTAAACACATCTTTCAACGTTGTATTTAGGATATCACCCGTTTCCAACAACTGGTTAATTCCGTTGCTCTGCTGACCAATAATAATATCTTTTTCATTCTTAGGGTCCTTTCTGTAAATATGCTGTGTGACTGTCTCGTCTACTGATAAAGGCAATATCAGTTTATGATTATACTGACTTGTCTCTATCTGGTCAACAAGCCATTGTTTTTTGGCAAAGAATCCACTATCTATATCGGCTTTTTGGATATCATTTACCGCCAAAGTTATCTTTTGATATTTATTATATTGATAATAATCATGATTGCTCAAGTTGGTTTTTTGCTTTGCTGCTATCACACGTCTCATCAATTCCACAGCAGGATTTTCTTTCCTGGTATATCGTTTTTTCTTTGTCTTCACCACGACTTCCTTCAATGTTTTTGTGTCGGGTTTCAACTTCACTCGCAGTACATCATGCTGATCTGCTTTCAGATTATAAATCTTTGACTGATATCCCACTGCACTGATAGTCAAAGTCCAACCATTGTGGTATTCGATGATAAACTTTCCTGTAGCATCACCACTCACCGCAATATGCTGTCCCTTATATGAAGCACTTGGATACGATATCGTATCACCGGTTATTGCATCGGTGACAAAACCTACAATCTGGGCTTTTGCAAATAATGTTATAAGCAAAAGCAGAATAGTTGCGTATGTCCTGTATAGTCCTTTCATCCTTAATATCTTTCTTATTATAATAGTTGAGCAATGTCTGTTATTATCCTGTCAGGCAATGTCTCATCATATACTTTATCTGTCCATCCTTCACCTTTAAACCAAATCGTCTTACATCCTATTTTGTTTGCTGGTTCAATATCCTTATAAAAGCTATCACCCACAACAATTACTTCTTCAGGTTGCAATCCAAGTTTTTCAACACCTAATTTGTATATACGTGGATCGGGCTTGCGAATCCCTACAGTTGCACTTTCTACTATATCAAGAAACAGGTGGTCTAATTTAAATTCTTTAATAACCACCTCTACATTACCATAGAAGTTGCTTACAAGCACCATTGGATAATTGGCACGAAGTTTTTCCAACACATCACGGCTGTGGTCTGTAACCTTCTTCACGTATGAATATACATCATCAAGTACAGCCTTTTTCATGCTCATCAACTCGTCTTCTCCTGCATCCCAAAAGCCAGAGCTGCACAAATATTCCATCTCCAATCTCAACTTTGTGTCCAATGTCTTATAAAAAGTATAATCGGGCTTTATGATTGGCAGATTACCCAAAGTGCGCTCTCCGTACACGTAAGCTTCACGAAACTGCTCCTCCGTAACAGGCACATTCTGCCTTTGGTATGAATGCCACAGCACCTTACCCCAATGGTGTCCCTCTGTATCTAGTGTGCCACCGTAGTCAAATATGTATCCCTTTATCATATTTATTTCAATTTTTCAATAAGTGACGCGCACAATTTCTCGTGCTTGCTGTGCATGTATATATACATACAACTCATGACTACAATCTCAAACATCGGATAAATCCATGGATGGTTTATCAGGCATGAAACATAGCATACAATAGCTCTAAGATTGAATGTCAGCAAGTTTGTATATGGCATAAGTGGACGTGAACCAGCAAGGAACTCTTTCTTAACCTGTTCTCTCTTTTCGCTGTATTCCTCATTGCTTGCAACTTCATGCCATTGCTTAAAGAACTTTTGGAATTCAGGCGTACGCTTTTCCTGACTGTGACAATACTTAGCGTAGTTAGAATAAAAGGCACGTGCCCAGAATGATCCTTTTGCAGGCAATTCCGCCAACACCTTCTGCTGTCCTTCATAACTATCCAGTTCACTTCCGCTTTTCCCTTTCAGGAAGAATAAATGTATCTGACGGTAGTAATCAGACAATGAACTTTGTGGTGAATGGCACAGAATACCAGCAACAACAATGACTGCCCAAATCCATACTCCCCATTTCATATCTGTATTCGGTATGTTTTGATTCATCAATCTAAATGCTATTGCCAGATATATGCAGGCGAACCATACGTCACCAGAAAATCCATCAAGCATTCGTCCTACTAATGTCTTCTTTCCTGTAAGTCTTGCCATCTGTCCGTCTGTTGAATCACAGAAATTAGCAAAAATAAGCAGCACGACTCCCATTATATTATGTTGTGTATCTGGATAATAGAACATGTATCCAGCCGCAGCTCCTAAGAATATAGATAATACAGTAATAGCATTTGGATGCACATTGAATTTATTCCAAAACAATGCAAATACCAATCCAATAGGACGTGTAAAATGCACATCCAACCACTCTTCTGTATCATTTGACTTAAAAGATGCCTGTAACAATTCATTAAAACTACTCATTCTTAATATTATATTTTTATTATGTTTAAACTATTTTTCTTATTTGTCAACTTCGCTATCGCGTCTGCTGCAATGTCTCTGCAACGAGAAAAACTAGGCCAGTCGTTAAAGTCGATAATATAAAAGTTACCATCTTCAGTTATTATAGCGTCACCACCATAAACATCTATGCCTGTTATCTGAGCCACTTTATCAGCCGTTGCCTTCAAAAGATGTTCATCGAAAGCATAATGACATGCATCACCATTCAGTTTTTCGTCACCAAACTTCGACTCACCATCATCGCTTGGATAGAAATATCTGAAGAATCCCCCTTTTACGGCATAGAATTTCACCAAATCTCCCAGCACATGCCCCTGAATAATCCAGTTTGTTATCCCTCGTATCACAAAGTCAGCCTCCTTTTCGGCAAGAGTTGCCCTATCTTTACAATACACTACGTCACTTTTAGACTGAGCTGCCGCGTCACCACGTTTAAGCCAATATCCCGAATCTCCATCTGATGGAGGAACAGATATATTGTTGTCACGCATTAAATTGTCAAGTCTTCCGCGTTCGCATGCTTCCACACCATAAGCAGAATTAACGACAACGGCTCCTGCATCTTCCTTAGCTTTTAGCAAATTCAATGTTTCAGGAAGCCTTGCCATTGATAGGAATATGTCGGCTTCATCATTTGCAGACAGTTTACATTCATCAATCATGACAACCTCATACGGCAATCTGTCGCATACAGCTTGCAATATAGCCCTGTCTTTCTCCACTGAGTTTGGAGAGAATCTATCATCACGCCTAACGGCTATTATCTTCATAACTAGTATAGTTAAGAATATTACTTCAAAACTTGCGATTCTTGTCCCAAGAACAGCTCTGCCTTCACAATATCTTCAGCATGGTCTATATCCATAACTTTTGAAAAAGCAAAAGCTTTCAGTTTTCTTCCGTCTCTGATAAGTCCACGTTGGAAATTTCGCATTCTGCTTTCGCCACGTTCCATGCAGTCATTCAGAGTATCAAGTGCTCTAGCGTTTAATCCGTATATTCCACCTGATATATAGTTGCAACCGTTTTCATTATCATCAAAAAATCCGGTTACATTCATATCTTTGTCACAACCTACATAAAGAGGCTTTTCATCATCTATGAAATCTGTTACTCCCATCAATCCGTCATAACCTGAATTTATACAGTGACGGAATTCTGATATATACTTTCCAAACTCTTCCGCCTTGAATATTGTATCAACAGTAGTCATGACAAAAGGCTTTTCATCAAGAAGTTTGCTTAGTTCATAAAAGCTGTGCATAGAACTGGGAGTTGTCTTCACAATAAAGTTCAATGGAACAGGCCTACCATTTAATCCATCTTCCTCCAACTTCAAGAGATGCTGACTAACCTTTGTTGTCAGGTTATTACATATAATAGTTATTTTCTCAGCATCGTTATCCATGAAAACACGTATCAAACGGTCTATAAGATGCTCATTCTGAACTTTCACCAGCGGTTTAGGTTCATTCACACCTTCTTGTGCCAAGCGTGACCCTTCACCTGCTGCAATAATTGCATAATTCATCTAAATATTTTTTGGTAGCTACTAAATACGTAGCAAAAGTACATATTATAAATTAAAACAGAAAACTTTTTTGCACAATTTTGTTTTTTGCATCTAACAATAGTACAAATGTTTCTATTTCTTAATATCAAAATACAAATTATAATATTGAATAATTCAGTAAAATCAACTAGATAAAAATCAATCCGATATAGAAATATAGCCAATATTATAATAAAGAAACACAAACATTTAATCGTGAAAAAAGAAAACGTTTTGTCGTGAAAGCACTTTCAATAGAACATTAAAACATTTTTTAAACAGACTAAAATACCAAATAAGATGCATATTTATCAGTTGTCTACAATATAGTTTTAGGTTGTATTTGCTTGTTGGTTTGTATTTATATATCCAAGTTATCTCCTTTGTTCTACGGTTCTTCGTTAATTTAGGGGGGCATCTTTCATAAATGGGCTTGAACAAGGACAACTCTACCAGAAAAAGTTTTTTTAATGTCACTAATGTCATAATGTCACAAACCCTTTGTTTATAAGGGCTGAGCGAGTGACATTAAGTGACATTATCGGGGCAAAAGTGACATTAAGCCCTAAAGTAAACCTGTTTTTAGCGTTTTTTTCGCAATTATGCTATTTGCATAATACATAATTTGTGCTTATGGAGTTTTGGCGAACATAAAGGCAGGCTTCTTGAACAATATGAATAGTTAAATATCAACTCCCTACATGTATATCAACATGAGAGAATGAATTTGAAGGATGCAAATATATATTGAAACTGAGTGCCCAAACTATTACCTAAATTTCCACAATTTTTGTGTAATCCGATTACATCAGTATATGTGCAATTCTATTACATTAGCATGTGTGCAATCCGATTACACAACGTGTGTAACCGTGTTACACAACGTGAACAACTCGATTACACACGTTGTGTAATTGAATTGCATAACGTGAAAAAGGAGATTACTTAGCACAGGTAAACGAATGGTTATCAATAAGACTACAAGAATAGGATTGATGGTAATTACCATTATTTTATAGTTGGGTTTTGAGATAAAAACTAAACATATAGCGAAGTATAGCGCACATAATGACAAGTACAGACTATCAATAAACGAAAAAGTGTCTATACATGTACAGCATATTTGATAAAAAATCGCCAAAAACAGGTGTGATTTGCAGTTTAATGCCACTTTTAGCCCGATAATGTCACTTAATGTCACTCGCTCAGCCCTTATAAACAAAGGGTTTGTGACATTATGACATTAGTGACATTAAAAAAACTTTTTCTGGTAGAGTTGTCTTTGTTCAAGCCCATTTATGGATGATGCCCCCCTAAATGGACGAAGAACCTGTTCTACACAGATTCTTCGCAAATACAAGCGTCCAAACTACTATCTTCTGACTATCAGCAAGTTAGAATATAGCAACTTAGACGCTTGTGTATCGAAATATTATTATAGTTTGCGCGCGAGCACGTACATTAAATGTAGAATAGAAATAAAAGAGAATCTATTTTTAGTTCACATGATATGACATATCAGGATTACTGTCTATATAATTCAACAAATCTTTCTTAATCTCTATTGAACGGTTGTTTGAGCGCAGCATCATGCTCACATTATGTTCCTGGTCCACTACTTGGATATATAATTGAGTCTTGCCAGCAGCTTTCTCAACCATTGTAGAAATATCGGCAACCACCGTCTCGTCTATAGCATCGCTGTTAATCGTTATAGTAAACTTCTCTAGACGATTAGCCTTGACGGTCTGCATATACTGAATATCAGAAATGCGGAAATCATAATAATCACTATCACGATACTTCTGCTGGCACTTGGCTTTGATATACACGATGCAACCCTCAGTAAGTAATCCTCGCCATTTACCCCAGTCCTCACCAAAGAAAGCTAGTTCACCGCTGCCTTCAAAATCTTCTATCGTGACAAAGCCACATGGTTTTCCTGTCTTGGTAAACTTTGATTTCACTGCCGTAACAATACCGCCCATGGTAATTTCTTCTTTCTTTGCCAACTCTTGCTTATTGTCTAGTTCTGAACAATGGGTGTTGCACATTGTATTCAATATAATACTGAATTCATCAAGCGGATGCGCACTGATATATATTCCCACGAGATCACGCTCACGATTCAGCTTTTCAATGTTACTCCAACCTTCTGCTTCTACTGGTTGCGGACGTGCTATCTCTACAGCTTGCTCTCCACCAAAGAGAGAGTTTTGAGCTTCACGCTGTTCTGTCTGAAACAGCTGACCGTAACGAACCAACACATCAAGGAATGTCTCATTTTTTTGGTTAGCTGCCAAATACTGTTCACGCTGAAAGCCAAAGCTATCAAAGCCACCACTTAACGCAAGAGACTCAAAAGCCTTTCTGTTTACATTACTGTAATCTACACGCTCTGCAAAATCATATATATCCTTGTAGGGTCCATGTTCCTCTCGTTCCTTCACGATAGCGAGAGCAGATCCCTCTCCCATTCCTTTTATGGCAGACAGACCGAAACGAATTTCACCTTTCTTATTTACACCAAACTTAGAGTAACTCTCGTTTACATCTGGTCCAAGAGTTGCAATCTTCATATTCTGGCACTCCTCCATCAACTTAGTGATTTCGGTAATCTGACTGAATCTACGAGTCATCAGCGCAGCCATGTATTCAGCTGGATAATGAGCCTTGATATAGGCAGTCTGATAAGCTACCCAAGAATAACAGGTGGCATGAGATTTATTAAAAGCATAAGAGGCAAACTTCTCCCAGTCAGTCCATATCTTTTCAAGAATCTTTGGATCATGACCGTTCTCCTGTCCCTGCTTGATGAACTTAGGCTTCATTGCATCAACAATAGCCTTCTTCTTCTTACCCATCGCCTTACGCAGCGCATCGCTCTCACCACGAGTGAAACTAGCCAACTGACGAGAAAGAAGCATCACTTGCTCCTGATATACAGTAATACCGTAAGTATCTTTGAGATACTTCTCCATACATGGAATATCATAAGCAACAAGAGACGGGTCATGCTTTCTCTTGATGAAGTCTGGGATATAATCCATTGGTCCCGGACGATAAAGAGCATTCATGGCTATAAGGTCCTCGAATACGGTAGGATGAAGTTCACGTAGATACTTCTGCATACCCGGAGACTCAAACTGGAATGTTCCGATAGTACGTCCTTCCTGATATAGTTTATATGTCAATTCATCATCAATAGGAATCTTGTCCAGATCTATATCATCACCAACTGTCTTCTTGATAACTTTACACGCCTCCTTCAACTCGGAAAGAGTCTTCAATCCCAAGAAGTCCATCTTGATAAGACCAGTAGACTCAATCACGTGTCCGTCATATTGTGTTACAGCTGTTTTCAACCCAGGGAAATCAGGGTCATCGGCAGTAGAAACAGGAACCCAGTTACTTATAGGGTCACGGCAGATGATGAAACCACAGGCGTGAATACCAGTTCCACGAACTGTACCCTCTAGCATCTTGGCGTATTTAAGAGTGTTACGCTCACGTGTATCCATCGAAACTTCTGCCTCCCTCAATTCAGGAGTACATTTAATGGCATTTGTAAGATTCATCTTCAAGCCATCTGGCAAACGGTCGGGAATAGCCTTACAAAGCATATTAGACTTTTCCAACGGCAATTTTTCAACACGTGCGACATCCTTTATAGAGTTCTTTGTCGCCATACTTGCATAGGTAATAATATGCGCGCAATTTTCATGACCATACTTGTCCATAACCCAGCGAAGCACCTTACCACGACCGTCATCATCAAAGTCGGTATCAATATCAGGAAGGTTAACACGGTCTGGATTTAAAAAACGTTCAAACAGCAGGTCGTATTTCAATGGGTCTATCTTGGTTATTCCCAAGCAATAAGCAACAACAGATCCGGCTGCTGATCCACGTCCAGGTCCTACCATAACGCCCAATTCTGTACGTGCAGCTTTGATAAAGTCCTGCACAATGAGGAAGTATCCTGGGAAACCCATTGTCTTCATGACATGAAGCTCAAAATTGATGTGCTCAACGACATTATCAGGTAAAGGATCACCGTATAATAACTTAGCACCATCATAAGCCAATTTATCTAGATAGTCGGATTCAAACTTGATACGGTATATTTTATCATATCCGCCCAATCGTGCGATAACCTTCTGTCCTTCTTCTTCCGACAACTGATTATTTCCGTTCTCGTCAGAAGTAAACTCCTTATAAAGTTGTTCCTCTGTAATCTTATGCCTCCATTCCTCTTCAGTACCAAAATCCTCTGGTATCGGGAAAAATGGCATGATAGGTCCATGCTCAATACTGTATATTTCAACTTTATCAAGAACCTCAAGAGTATTAACCATAGCTTCGGGGACATCAGAGAATATCTCGTTCATCTCAGCCTTAGTCTTAAACCACTCCTGCTTACTATATCTCATACGATTTGGATCATCCAAATCCCTACCTGTTGCCAGACAAAGCAAATGGTCATGAGCTTCAGCTGTTTCCTTATCCTCAAAGTGGACATCATTAGTGCAAACAAGCTTTATGCCATATTCCTTAGCAAAATCCATTAGCACTTTATTCGCTTTCTGCTGAAGAGGAAATGCTCCTCTGTTTGCCAATAATGAAGGATCTTTCACCTCATGACGCTGCAACTCCAAATAAAAGTCGTCACCAAACACACGATGATACCATTCGCAAGCCTCACGCGCTCCTGCTAAATCACCATGAAGAACCTTTGATGGAACTTCACCAGCAATACAAGCAGAACAAACAATAAGGTCCTCATGGTATTTCTCCAGTTCAAACTTATCTGTACGTGGTCGATAATAATAACCGTCAACCCAAGATCTACTGACTAGTTTTATTAGATTTTTGTAACCATTGTAATTCTTTGCCAATACAATAAGGTGGTAACCAGAATTGTCACCATTTTCCTTTACCTTATCTTCCAATCTATGGTGGGCAACATACATCTCGCATCCAAGAATAGGTTTAAAAGGCTCAAGACCTTCAGCCTTGCGTTTCTTATTGACTCCGGCACAATAATCAGATAACTCTTTGATGCCGAACATCACACCGTGATCGGTGATTGCCATTCCCTTCATGCCGTCTTTGATAGCCTTGTCTACAAGTTTGGGTATCTTAGACTGACCGTCAAGAATAGAATAATTAGTATGTACGTGTAAGTGGATGAAGTCTTCCATATAATATTTTTCGTTTTGAGTTGCTAAGTTACTGCAAATAGAGCAAAACACAAAATAAAAAGTCGTTTTTTATTCTTATATTTGCGGAAACGATAAAAAATAATTATCTTTGCATTCAATTAGTACTATCCTAATTTACCTATGATAAAAAGAATTAAGAAATTTAAGAAAATACGCATTCACAGTGAGGGTACAGATACACTACTCTACGGCATTATTATATTGGCCGCAATTGCTTTGTTGCTAAATCGTTTAGACAACAAGCTCTTCTTTTGGAGTTTCCTTGTGATTTTCGGTGTTATATATAGTATAGTATTAAACTTCTATCGCTGCCCAATTCGCAGATTTTCAGAAGACGATGATACAGAAAATATTGTAGTCGCTCCTGCAGATGGCAAGATTGTGGTTATAGAAGAGGTTGAAGAAAATGAATATTTTCACGATCGCAGACTCATGATAAGCATATTCATGAGCCTTTTCAATGTTCATGCCAACTGGTTTCCTGTTGACGGTAAAGTTAAATTTACAAAACACAAGGACGGAAACTACCATAAAGCATGGCTTCCTAAAGCCAGTGAAGAGAACGAACATGCCGACATTATGATCGAAACTCCCGACGGACAGGAAGTGTTGTGCCGTCAGATTGCCGGAGCTCTGGCACGCCGTATTATAACATATGCAAAAGAAGGTGAAGACTGCTATATTGACGCGCATTTAGG
>RRZT010316434.1_pt1 | contig 12510 bp, 10 predicted proteins | sample 2165551 | NCBI WGS metagenome assembly RRZT01 (sample SAMN10456910, study PRJNA506462) | wastewater metagenome | biome: wastewater; feature: sludge; material: wastewater sludge; isolation source: wastewater sludge with Escherichia coli K12::gfp cells carrying plasmid... | place: USA: Moscow, Idaho... | reverse complement strand
AACTTTTTATTCAAATACTTACAAAAATCTCTGAAATCCAAAATGTTGTCAAGGATAATAAAGATTTACTTCAAATTATTGCAGTGATAAGTGCTTTCACTCAAAAAGAGTTAGGTTTTATGTGCGAAAGTTGAGTAATTAATAAAAAGAGGCATTTTTTAATGCCTCTTTCTACAATTTTTATTTTCTACATAAATTAGCTACTTTTTTTAAATAATATATGGATGAACAATCTACACGAAAGGACAAAGAATGGCTGTTGAGAAGGGCAGGAGAGACTTTATTGGTATGGCATTTGCTGGGTTTGCAGCGGCAGGTGGGGCTGTTTCATTGGTTGCAATGAAAAAGAGTTGGGATCCACTACCAAGCGTACAATCTGCTGGATTTATCACCGTTGATCTTTCACCAATGAAAGATGGCGATATGCAAACAATTCAGTGGAGAGGTAAACCTATCTTTATTTTAAAGAAGGGTAGCGATATCAAGAAGAATGAAAAGAGAGATGTAGTAGTTGGATCAAGTGCATTTACTGTTGTTATAGGTCTATGTACACATCTTGGTTGTATTCCAACATGGTTACCTGCAAAACAAGAGTTTTTATGTGCCTGTCATGGAGGACTCTTTGATGCAAGCGGTATAAATACATTTGGACCACCACCTCGTCCAATGGATATTCCACCTTTTAAAATCGATGGCGAGAAACTCGTCTTAGGTGAAGAGGGTGAAGAGTATAAAAAACTAACCGCTAAGAAAGCATAAAGGAGGCAGATATGGCAGAGATTAAAAAAGCCGATGGCATTATCGATTGGTTAGACCAGCGATTGGCAGTTAGAACACTTACTAAAGTGTTGATGACAGAGTATTGGATTCCAAAGAATATAAACTTCCTCTGGGCAATGGGCGTTGTCTTGATGGTATTATTTATGATATTAATTGTTTCAGGTATCTTCTTGTTGATGTACTACAAACCAGATATCAAACTTGCATTTGACAGTGTTAACTACACCATTATGCAAGAGGTTGAGTATGGTTGGCTATGGAGACATATGCACGGTGTTGCAGCCTCTTTAGTTTTCTTAGTGATTTATATCCATATGTTTACAGGTATCTATTATGGCTCTTATAAAAAAGGTCGTGAGATGATCTGGATAACAGGTATGCTTTTATTTGTAACCTTCTCAGCAGAAGCCTTTAGTGGCTATATGCTTCCATGGGGACAGATGAGCTACTGGGCAGCACAAGTTATTACAAACCTTTTTGGTGGTATTCCATTTATTGGTGATGCATTGGTTGTTTGGATTAGAGGTGACTTCTTGGTTGCTGATTCTACATTAACTAGATTCTTTATGCTTCATGTGCTTTTACTTCCACTTGTTATCTTGTTGGTTATCGCACTTCACTTCTACTCTTTAAGAATCCCACATGTAAACAATCAAGAAGCAGAAGAGTTTGACTTTGATGTTGAAGCTAAAAAGTATCTTGATGGTAAAAAGAAAGAGTCTAAAGTTGTACCTTTCTGGCCAGTTTTCTTATCTAAGGATTTCTTTGTTGTAGGTGTAGCTATGACGCTATTCTTCTACCTAGTCTGTTATCACTATGCGTTTGCTCTTGATCCAATTAACTTTGATCCTGCAAACAATATGAAAACACCAGCTCACATCTATCCTGAGTGGTACTTCTTGTGGAGCTATGAGGTATTAAGAGGCTTCTTCTTTGATATTGGTGGTATTGCTGCTATGGATATTGGTTTGGCTGCATTTGGATTTGCTAACGTTGCGTTCTTTATCCTTCCATTCCTAGATAGAAATACTAACCATGTAGCACCTGCTCATAAAAGACCAGCTTTCTTTATCTGGTTCTGGATTATGCTTGTTGATATGATAGTTCTAACAGTCTATGGAAAACTTCCTCCAACAGGTGCAAATGCATGGGTAGGCTTCTTTGCGGCTATTACATTTATTGGACTTTTCATTGCCCTTCCTATCATCACAAAAATTGAAGCGAAGAATATAGGAGGTGCAAAATGAGAGAGTTAAAGATATTAGCAGTTGTATTGTTTTTTACAGGTCTTGTTTACTGGGGAGTTGAACCGTTTGCACATTCACAACTTCACCCTCATGTAGCACCTGCAGACTTTGCATTTAAAGATCTAGAGCCTAACACAAAAACAGGCGATGCAACAAGAGGTGCTGAGGCGTTTATGGGTGGTGGCTGTATAGGCTGTCATGGTGTTGCAAGTGCAGGTATGCCTTCACCTATGGATGATGCAAGTGCAGCAGCTGCATTTGGTGTTGTTGCACCAGATCTAAGCAGTGCTACTTTGATATATGATAAAAACTATCTAGCAGCACTTATTAAAGATCCAACAAAAGCACTTAAAGTATCTCATAAGTTCAATGAATCTCACCCACATCCAATGCCAGCATTTGCAGGCTTGGGTGGAGATATTGATCAAGAGATTGCAGATATGATTGCATACCTTGATAGCATTGCTCCTAAAGAGCCATTAACAGACAAGCAAGTATATGCAGATGCATGTCAAAGATGTCACGATATGAAATATGATAAATTCATGATGACAACAGACCATACAAGTATTCAAAACTATATGGGAACATTGCCACCTGACTTATCTATGATGATTCGCTCAAAAGGTTATGACTATCTAACAACATTCATCAATAATCCACAAAAGCATCTTGAAGGTACTTCAATGCCTCGAGTTGGTCTAAATGAGAAAGCTCAAAAACAAGTTATCTCATATATGGAAAAAGTTGGTGATAGAAAAAAACCTGAGAGAGATTCACTTGGTCTTAAACTTATTGGCTATATGGCACTCTTTACACTCCTAGCTTACCTATGGAAGGTTAAGATTTGGAGAGAGGTGCATTAAGCTTCTCAATTCTAATTGATGCCCATATTTTGGGCATCAATCTTATTTTGTATTACGCGTTAAAATTATTTAAAAAACTAACAAAGCATTTTAATATTTTTTAAATATTTAACACTACAGACACTTTTTAGACTCTTTTTTCTCCTATACTTTCTGGTGTATTTAAAAAACCATTGTTGAAAGGATAACCAGATGAGTATCTCAAGAAGAGGCTTTCTAAAAGGAAGTTTGGCAGGTTCAGCAGCAGCTGTTGCGGTTGGCGCAAATGTTGTAAATGCAGCAGAGTTGACAGGCGAGGTTAAAAAAATCCCTCACGCTAGCCACTACGGTGCATTTTATGCGCATGTCCAAAATGGCAAAATCGTAGATATCACTCCACAAGAGTCAGATAAAAACCCTACATCACTTGTAAGAGCATTTGTAGATAGGAACTTTGCTCCTTCACGAATTAAATATCCATATGTAAGAAAATCTTACCTAGAGGGAAAAGCTGGAAACGGTGCACTTCGTGGCGCAGATGAGTTCGTGCGTGTCAGTTGGGACAAAGCACTTGAGCTTGTTGCAAAGAAAATTAAAGATACACCAAGAGACAATATGTACAACGGCTGCTACAGCGGTTGGTCACATCCGGGTTCTCTTCACATTTGTCCAACGCTTGCAGGTAAACTTTTCAACGTTGCAATCGGTGGCGCAATCGGTACAGCTGGCGAGTACAGCAACGGCGCAGCAGGTCCAACAAACCCAGGTATCGTAGGAGATTTGGAGGTTTATTCACTTCAAACAGCTCATGAGCAAATCCTAGAGAATTGTGAAGTTTATGTTATGTGGGGTGCAGATCTTTTCAAAACAAACAAAGTTGACTATGGTATCGCTAACCACGGAAATGATCCATACTACCTAAAATACAAAGCTTCAAAAATCAAGTTTATCTCAATTGACCCAATCAGAACAGAAACAGCAAAAGCATTTAACGCAGAAAACATCTACATCAGACCAAACACTGATATCGCTTTAATGCTTGCTATGATGAATCACCTTTATACAACTAAAAAATATGACAAAGCATTTATCGATAAATATACACACGGCTTTGATAAATTCTTACCATACCTTACAGGAAAATCTGACGGTATAGCTAAAACTCCAGAGTGGGCAGCACCTATCACAGAAATTCCAGCTAAAAAAATCAAAGAATTAGCAGAGTTGTTTGTTTCTAAGAAAACTTTCTTAGCAGGTAACTGGGCAATGCAAAGAGCAGCGCACGGCGAGCAAGCTGACTGGGCACTTATCACTCTAGCATCTATGATCGGACAAATCGGAACACCAGGTGGCGGTTTTGGTTTCTCTATGCACTACTCAGGTGGCGGACAAGCAGCATCAGGTAAAGCAGGTCTTGGTGGTTTCTCACAAGGAAGAAACAGAGTTACAGTTTCTATCCCAGCATCAAGAATTTCTGAGGCTATCTTAAATCCAGGTAAAGAGATTGATTTCAAGGGTGCTAAAATGAAGTATCCTACAATCAAAACTATGTTTATCGCTGGTGCAAACATCGTAGGTCACCACCCAAATACAAATGAGCTTATCGAAGCGCTTCGAACACTTGACACCTTTATCGTTCAAGAGCCATGGTGGACACCAACAGCAAAAATGGCAGATATCGTTCTTCCTGCAACAACTTCACTAGAGAGAGATGACGTTTCTATGGGCGGAAGCTATTCAGGCGACTATATCTATGCTATGAGAAAAGTTGTTGACAATCCATATGAGGCGAAAGATGACTATGAAATCTTCTCACTTCTTGCAAAACAATTTGGTGATGATGTTTACAAAAAATTCACAGATGGCAAAACACCTATGCAACACCTAGAGGCATTCTATGCTGCTTCTGATGGCGCAAAAGTTAAGAGTTTTGATCAATTCTGGAAAGATGGTTTTGTGAAACTAGAAGTTCCAGCTGCTGCATACAAATATGTAAGACACGCTGACTTTAGAGCAGATCCAGTTAAAAACCCACTAAAAACAGAGAGCGGAAAGATCCAAATCTTCTCTGAGAAATTTGCAAGCTACAACTATACACATTTCAAAGGTCATGTAATGTGGAATGAGCCGTATGAGTATCTAGGAAGCAAAGATAAAGTTGCAAAATATCCATTGCATATGTTATCTCCACACCCAACATACAGACTACACTCACAACTTGACAACACAGCTATCACAAAGCTTTACAAGATTGATAACCGTGAGCCAGTTAGAATTAACCCAGCAGATGCTAAAAAATATGGCATTGCAAATGGTGACACAGTAGAAGTTTACAACGATAGAGGTAGACTACTTGCTGGTGCTGTTGTAACTGCTGACATTCGCCAAGGTGTTATCGCTATCGAAGAGGGTGCATGGTATAGTCCAGAAGTTCCAGGTCAAAAAGGTACAAGATGTAACAGCGGTCACTGCAATGTTGTAAGCTCATCTATCCCAACATCTCAGTTCGCTCAAGCAACATCTGTAAACAGTACACTTGTAGCTATCAAGAAAGCAACAGATATTAAAGGTGCAAACCAAGCGCATATGGCACCAAAAACTATAGACGCGTAAGGAAAAAGTTAGATATGAAGCAACTAGTTAAATTAAGCCTTGTTCCGCTTTTGGCAGCTAATTTGTTTGCATCATCTTTCATTTTTGTAGAGGAGGGCGTAAGCCTTCCTCTAGCTGATGGCAGTGTTGTTTATAGTGGCACACCTGTTGAAGTTATTGGAAATGAGGGTGACAATGTCAAGGTAAAAGTAAAAGGCGTGGTTGGCGATAAAGAGCCGTCAAGCGTTTACGCTACTAAAAATCTAGTTCTTATTTTGGCAAAAGCAAAAGATGCAGGTATGATTAAAAAAAGTGGCGATGAGGCAACTGTAGAGTTACTTGTTCCTGCAAAAAATGTTACAGATAGCCAAGATAAGGCCTGGGATAAGAGTGCGGATAGATACTATGAGAAATGTACACAATGCCACGCTGGTAAAGTTATCGTAGAGCACACAATGCTTGAGTGGGACGCACTTTATGGAAGTATGAAAGAGTTTGCAAATCCAAGCGAAGAAGATACCGCTTTAGTTATGCGCTATCTTAGAGCTTTTGCAAAAGATGGTATTTTAAAAGACTAGTTTTTAAAATACAAACCTTAAGTAGCTTCTTAAATTATAATATTAAGTAAGATTGCTAAAGTTTTTTACTAAAGATACGATTTTGTTCTTAGTTTATTATAAATTAAGAAATAATTCGTGTTAGTGTTTGCTAGTTTTCTATATTGTTTATAGATTGTTATATTTTAATTTTAAAACCCATTTTATAAGGAGGTAATATGAAAAATCGTTTAAGTTTGGTGCTTTCAGTAGCACTTCTAGGTTCAGTTTCTGCATTTGCTGCAGATAGTTTACAAGATGCACTTAAAGGCGGTAAGGTATCTGGTGATGTAGCGGTAACTTATGAGAAGAGAGATATTAAAGAGAAAGATAGTATTGATAAAATTTACTATCAAGATACAGCATATAGCGTAGGCTCAATTGGCCTTAACTATGAGACAGGTAGCTTTTATGGTTTTAGTGCAAATGTTGGCATGAGAGCATATGGCAAACTTTGGGAAGATGATAAAAAATCTACAACATATCACGGAAGAGGCGATGCGAGTGAGCGTTTTTACGAAGACGGTCACAATAGAAGTGTAGATTTGGCAAATGCTTATCTTGCATATACTCTAAAAGATGTTATGACTGTGAAAGTTGGTCGTCAAACTGTTTCAACTGAGTGGTTAACAAAGTATATCGACGGTGTTACTGCGATAGTGACTCCAGTTAAAAACCTAGAGTTAGAGATGATTTATGCACAAAACAGAGGCAGAATCTATGCAAGAGATTATCGTCCTATGGAAGAAATCAATGACAATGATGGTATCTATAAGCTAGGTGCAACATATACAATCGTTGATGGCGTAAAAGCTAAAGTTTATGGCATGATAGCTCCTGATAGCCATGATATTTATGGTGGAAAAGTAAGTGCAGATCTTAAAGCCGGAGATGTTGGATACGGTGGTCTTGTTCACTATGCTAAGTCTGATGAAGATAAAGATAAGCATAAGGGAAATGAAGATGGCAAGGTGCTAGAGCTTGTTGGTTACGCAAGCTATGCAGGTTACAAAGGCACATTAGGTTATGTTAAAACTGGCAAGAAAGCTGGCTGGGGAAGTATGGCAGACTATGGTGATACTGTAGTGCAATTTGAAGAAGGTGATGCAATGTACGAAAGAGATGCTAGAACTCTCTATGGTATGATCTCTAAATCATTCTTTGATGTTAGCTTGACAGCTCTATATGGTCAAACAAAATACAAGCTTGCAGCAGTTGATTCAAAAGACTATAAGAGCAATGAGCTTAGCTTCTGGGCAGGCTATGGATTTACGAAAAACCTTAGTGCAGATCTAGGTTACTCTTATATTAATACAAGTGACAACGATACAAACAAGCTTCCAGATTTGAACCAAGTTAATCTTACTTTAACTTACAAATTCTAATTCTACGAAGAGGGTGGCATAGCTGCCCTCTTTTTTCTAATTTCTCACTCTTTTTTAAATTGTTCTTCGCTATTATGTAGCCTTCAATGCGTTGGAGGTATTTGATGGACAAACTGCTATTGGAAAAACTAAAAACCCTTACTATTTTGTATGCTGAAGATGAAGAGGGAATTCGTAAAAATGTAACAAAAACACTTCAATATTATCTAAAACGAGTAGTTGAGGCTTCGTGTGGTGATGAGGCGCTTAAGCTTTATCATAGCGAAAAACCAGATATTGTATTTACGGATATTATGATGCCCGGCTCCATAGATGGTGTTGAGTTAGCAAGACAAATTCGCGAGATTGACGCTAGGATTCCCATTGTTATTATTACAGCATATACCGATAAAGAGTACCTTTTAAAGGCAGTAAATTTGCATTTAGAGCAGTATATTGTTAAGCCAATCAATCTAAAAAGCCTAAAAGATACGCTTGTAAAATGCGTAGAGGTTATCTCCGCTCAGCGCTCTATTGATATGGATTTGCCGTCTGGTTACTCTTATGACTTTGACAATAAGCTTTTAAGCTTTAATGGCGAGGAGATAAAATTAACTAAAATGCAAATAGCTTTTTTTGAGATTTTGCTTCAAAATAGACATCGCATCGTAACTTATGATGAACTTCAAAGTAGTGTTTGGCAAGACCAAGTTATGACTGACTCAGCACTTAAATCACTAGTAAAAAACCTTCGTCAAAAATTGCCAAAAGAGTATATAGTCAACCTCTCAGGCGTTGGATATAAGCTTTGCTAGCAAGAAAGTTTGTTTTATTTTGCATATTTGCTTTGACTTTAGTAGCAAATGACAATATTGTAAAACCGATTTATTATGTAGAAGATAACTTAAACAATCATCTTTTTAATGAGCGTGTTACCAACTCTCATATAAAAGTTTTTATCCCATCTATCCCCTATCATTATGTTTCAAAATTGATTAACGGAACACTTTTGCGCATTGCAGATACCACGATTGGATGGGAGTATATGTTGGCAACCAATTATGAAAAAGTTGATGAGCTAACTTATGACTTTACATTGCGAAAAGAGGTTTTATTTCAAGATGGCACACCTTTTAATGCAGATAGTGTTGTTGAAAACTTTAAAGCTTTTATAAACCAACCTTACACCTATACAGATGTACACAACAGGTTAAAAAGCGTTGAAAAACTTAATGACTATAAAGTGAGATTTCACCTTCACAAGCCATACGGAATGTTTTTTCATGACCTTGCGGCGATCAATATTTACAGCAATGAGTATCTAAGAAAATTTGCATGGAAGGGCGGCGCAACGGGTGCCAATACGCAAGAAGCAGGTCCATATGGGCTAGGTCCATATATCTTGGAAGATGGGTATGCAGTAGGGTTAAAACAAACTCCACTTGTTAAACTTAGGGCAAATCCTTATTATTACGAGAGAGGAAAGCCTTATATAGAAAATATCACGATCTACACGCAACTTACAACAAATAAGGCGGTAGATATGGTGCTAAATAATGAAGAAATGCTTGATATTACGCCTATTCCATTCAATAAAAAAACAGAAGCGACACTTTCGCCTTATGCAAAACTTCTTACAATGCCATCAACAAATAATATTGTAATTTATTTTAATTTGATAAAACCGCAAGGAGTTTTAAAAAACAAACATATAAGAATCGCCCTAAATAAAGCCATAAATCAGCCTCGTCTTCTTAATTTTATCTATAAAAATGAGGGCAAGCCTGCTCCAACGGAAGCCTCAGTTAACTACACTTGTATAGCACGCTCAACGGCAGGAATGGATACTTATGGTGGATATATTTCAGATTTTGAGCAGATGGAGCTAAAAAATATTTTATCTGGAATTGAGTTAAATGTTGTAACGCAAGATCGGTTTATGTTTTTATGGAAGGGCATAGAGTACCAGCTTGCTAAATATGGCGTAAAGTTAAAATACAACATTACAACAAGCGAAAAAGATATTTATGAGATGCTCCTAACAAATCGCAAAGAGCCAAAAGAGTGGGATATGCTTACTTGGGGAAATGATGATTGGTATGGCAACCATCCATGGACGACATTTTTTAGTTATCGAACAAATAGTGAGTGGTCGGCGATTGACCAAGATGAGGTATTGCAAGAATATATAGAAGCATTTTTCTACCATCCTTTGGGTAGTGCAAAATTTCAAGAATCCGTAGATAATATCGTTAGACAAGTTTATGACAATGCTTATATGCTTTTTTTGCCTTCGCCAAATTTAGTTTTAGCCATCAATAAAGAGGTTTACTATACGCCCTCCTCAGTGGCTATTATGCCTTTATGGGAGGCGAAAATCAGTAAGCACCATTGGTCGGTACGCGAAAATGAGTACCCAAGAGAAAGACTACTCCCAATGAAACCACAAAAGGTTGTACGATGATACAGTACTTTCGTATTCGTTATAAATTTTTTATGATGGCTGCACTAGGTGTTATTGCCATTGTACTGATGTCACTTTTGGCTCAAAGCATCTCAAAAGATGGCTTTGGTCGTCTTAATAATGTTTTTGATGACTCGAAAAAAGTAGAGTACATTCAAAGGGATTTTATTGCGCCACTCTTTAAGCTTCGAGAGGTGACTCTAGCGCTTGTGACAGCCCCAAACAACGACTATCGACTGGAAATTCGTAAAGACTTATTGCCGTTAATGCAAAAGCTTGATGACTCGTTTCCTCAGTTAGCAGATCAAGAGATCAATGAAATTTGGCAAAATTATAAGAAACTGATTTTGTTGACAGACGAATATATGCAAAGTGGCTTTGAAGAAGGGGCGTTTACCAATGTTAATAACCCTGAGCGAAAGCAGTTTTACATCCTAATTTCCAAGCTTGACCAAATTCAAGAGATACAACTAAGCAACTCTAAGGCAACTTTCCAAAAAGCTGAGGACAATTTTTATGCCAAACAGCAACTGATACTCTCAGGAGCGGGAATTGTCGTTTTTCTTACACTCATTTTTGGTTTTCTAATTGCCAAAAATATCGTCTTTTCAATCGAGAGTGTACAAAAAGGGCTTGACCAATTCTTTAACCTTTTAGGACGAAAAATCGACAAAGATGAGAAGATAAGCATCTCACTCAAAGGCAAAGATGAGTTTGGTGAGATGGCGAAAAAGATTAACACCAATGTGGAGATTTTGCGAGATAACCTTAAAAAAGATATTCATATTATCGAGAGTGCGACCAATGTTTTGGATGAAATCAAAAAAGGAAATCTCTCGAGTCGCCTCAAAGAGTTTGTGGGCTCAGAAGAGCTTAACCGCCTTCAGCAGGTGATGAATGAGATGTTAGATAACCTCAATGAGCGAATTATGGTTGAAATTAAGGAGAGAACCAAGCAAGAGCAACTGCTTATTCAGCAAAGTAAACTCGCTTCTATTGGCAATATGATAGGCAACATCGCCCATCAGTGGCGACAACCTTTAAGCGAGATTAACGCTATTTTGATGAGTATGCAAGTGCAAAAAGAGAATAATGATTTGAGCGATGAGCGTTTTTATGCCATGCTTGAGGAGTGTGACATTGTGCTTGAGCATATGTCAAACACGATTAACGATTTCCAAAACTTCTTTAAGCCTTCAAAGAGTAAAAGCAAATTTAGCCTTCAAGAGGCGTGCAAGAGTGCTAGTTTTATCATCGAATCATCTCTTAAATACAATCGCATCGATTTTCAAATGGATATGGCAGAAGATTCGGAGGTCTTTGGTTACCCAAGGGAGTTTGCGCAAGTTATTTTAAATATTTTGTCCAATGCAAAAGATATTTTAGTAGAGCGAAAAGTCAAAAATGCCTATATTAGGCTCTCCCTTGCAAGAGGCGATAAATTCGCCCTCATTAAAGTCCAAGACAATGGCGGAGGCATTCATAAAGATATCATTGAACGCATTTTTGAGCCATATTTTACGACCAAACACGCCTCGAGGGGAACAGGCATCGGGCTTTATATGAGTAAAATCATCATCGAAGCCAATATGCAAGGCTATCTAAATGTACGAAACACCGAAGAAGGGGCACTCTTTACAATAAAACTGAGTTTGGACGAATAGTCAAGTTTGGGCAAACCACTTGAAGTGATATGCCCAAATAAGCATGAAAGAGGAGGTTAATACTCCTTTCTTAAGACACGACTAGCGTTTAAGACCGCAATAAGAGCGACACCTACATCGCCAAAAACAGCTTCCCACATTGTAGCAATGCCAAAAGCTCCCATGATTAAAATCACGCCTTTAACGCCGAGTGCAAAAATAATGTTTTGCCAGACAATTTGATGTGTTTTTCGTGCGATTTTTATCGCTGTTGCCACCTTGGAAATTTCATCGGTCATAATGACCACATCCGCCGCCTCAATCGCCGCATCGCTTCCCACACCACCCATAGCAATGCCGATGTCTGAGCGTGCAAGAACAGGTGCGTCGTTGATACCATCTCCAACAAAAAGCGTTTTACCACTTCCTTTTTTACTTGCCATAATGGCTTCGAGTTGTTCCACTTTTTGGTGTGGTAAAAGTTCGCCATAAACACTTTTTATATCAAGTTGATCGGCAATATTTTTGGCAACTTCTTTGTTGTCGCCTGTTAGGATTGTTATATTTTTTATGCCAAGCTCTTTTAGCATTGAAACCGCTTTTTTGCTATCATCTTTTAGCTCATCTGCAATTACTAAATAACGGGTGCAAACCTACAAAGGGACTTTTTTCCCTATCCGTTTTAAACCAAGCTTAAACTAGCTCTTAGAGCTCCTACAAATCATTTTTCCATTTCAGTCTCGCCCATTGATACTGATAACGCTTTTATCGCTTCCATATCGAATTCATCCTCAATTAGCTTTTCTGTAAAGTCATATTCTCCGTAAAAATTTATGTGCTGCCAGTGAATGATGGAACCATTTTTGAGAGAGTTTATTATTTTGGTTTGCAGTTCCGGGTCTTTCTCTTTGGCGATTAGGTCTGAGAAATAAAGATAGTTCCAGCAGATGATCGAATTTTGGATCAGGCGAAGGGCGTT
>RRZT012802836.1_pt1 | contig 12511 bp, 13 predicted proteins | sample 2165551 | NCBI WGS metagenome assembly RRZT01 (sample SAMN10456910, study PRJNA506462) | wastewater metagenome | biome: wastewater; feature: sludge; material: wastewater sludge; isolation source: wastewater sludge with Escherichia coli K12::gfp cells carrying plasmid... | place: USA: Moscow, Idaho... | reverse complement strand
TAAAAGCATTAATAGCACCAAGCACGGCAAAGATAGTCACGATATAGCCAAGCGGCCCCAAATCCACTTCATAGTTGAATAAAATATGACCCAAGCTCTTTAAAGAGAGTCCGGCGGCGAAAATCATCGCGCAAGAGATCAAGATCTGCACCACTAACCTGACGCGATAATCAACATCATATTTATCATCGATTGCTCCCATCATCACCAAGACGGAGGAGCAAAGCACATAAATATCGGAGTGGATCAACAGACCAGGTTTATACCATAAGGCTAGCATCAGCGTCAGATATATCGAAATCCCCCCAACTAACGGAACCAACCCCTGATGTAACTTACGTTCATTAGGTCGGTCTACCAAATTTATTTTTTGCGCTACTTTTCTTGCAAAAAACAAGATTAAAAAAGATGCAGAAAAAAGTGATAAAAATTCCACCGTCTGACTCCATAACGACAATTAAAATTAATGTGTAAAGAATCAATTCATATATGATTCGGTATCATTAATGCCTTATGCTTATTTAAGGAATTCCTGAATTATGGCGAGGTGACACTCAAAAAAATACAATAACACGTATAAATTAAAAAATATTTAATAATAAAACAACAGCCAATGCTAGTTTGTCCCGAACTCTACGTCTTAATTTGTTAATATTTATTAAAAGATAGAGATTGCCGACATAACCATTTATCAATCCAGTTTTAACAACAGAACTATCTTCTAGCCCTAATATGGTGGCAATATTAATAACTTGATGTCTATACCACTTATCATTAATCAATCGCAGTCTCTTTTTCGCCGCGGCGAGATTATTATTAGTTCCTACCTGATTATTCTGATGCTGGCGATAGCGCATGCCAGGATTCGGATCGATATACCAGCTATAACCATTATGTCTGGCAAATGCGTATATCAGCCAATCATGTAAAGACACCTTACTTGCTATTACTTCATGATGCCTTCTTAACCATTCTTGGAAAACAAGACCTAACTCTCGTTTGACGACATAAGTACAACCCGGCCCCGCGGCTTCAAATAAATAATCCCAACTCTGTTGCGGTTGCGCCTTATCGATCAGAGCTTCGCGACCATCCTCCCAAAAAGCAGTCACATTGGAGGAATAGCAATCGTACAGCTGTAATTTTTCAATGGCATTAAGCAATTTATCTTTATGCCAGATATCATCCTGATCGCTAAAGGCTATGTAATCAAAGCTTGAAAATTCACAATCTTTTACTAAGCGATAAAAATTTTTTCCTGCACCACCGAAGGATTCACCATACGGTAATACATTTACATTTCTATTTTCCAATGCATATTTTTTACAAATATCTAATGTATTATCCGTAGATTTATCAACACTTATATATATATCAACTAGAACATCTTTCTGGCACAATATACTATTTAGTTGCTCCTCTATCCATCGCTCACCATTATAAGCAGCAAATAAAACTGCGATTTTCTTATTCAAAATAATAAACCTTATATATTTTTGTTGAACATTTTTTCTAAAAACACCTTAGCCTTCCTAAATGGTGGAAATAATGCTGCAATGCCTATGATATATTTTGGATTCTTTTCAGTAAAGCCATGCATAATTAGAAACGATGTAATTTCTATAAAATTCTTCCATGCCTTGTCAAAAGAGGTAATTTGCCCCTCATGCCTTCTATAACAGAATAGATTTTCATTAACATTATGAAATTTCATGCCCGCACGTAACATCCTTATGAATAGTTCATGATCTTCTGACATGAAACCAAATTTATAACCGCCAACTGCAATCAAATCTGATCTCTTAAACATAAGTGCAGGATGGCACATCACATTTCTTATCGGCATACAGCTTCTAATATCAGCATCGTTTTCTACATACTTAAATTTTTTAGTTAAAAACTGCCCATTCTTATCAATTAAGGCTACACGACAGCCAACTACTGAATGGTCGGTATTCTTTAAAAGAAAATCGACTTGCTTTTCAATTCTAGCGGGAAGACTAATATCATCACAATCCATTCTAGCAATATACTCTCCAGAAGAATAATGAATACCCATATTCAGTGCATTAATTAAACTCTTAATGTCTGTTTTATATACAACAATTCTTTCATCCCTTGAGCAAATAGAATGAAGCTCAACAAGCTCTGTCGCACTAAGTCCATTCGCCATTACCAGCACTTCAATATCACGATAAGTTTGGTTTATTATACTATCTAGCGCCGACTCAAAGTATTGATCAACTTTACTGCAAGGAATAATGATTGAAACAAGCATAGTTACCTTCTACTTATTAATATACTGCATTTTTATATTTTTAATTAATGGTTAATTTCACTATAACTATATTTTTTATCAAAAACACTTACAGTGAAAAACAATGCTAACACTGAGGCTAAATCTGCAAACCCTTTAAAATTCAAAATTAATATATATAACAGAATAACAATAAACAATGTATTTCCGTGTGGAACTCCTTGCGTAGAGGTTAATAACATCAAGACTTGTAGAGTGATAAAAGATAATATACCAAAGACACCGAAATAAAATAGTAAACGCAAGTAGCCGACATCAGTCCCCATATAATATAGTCCACTATCAACTGTGTACAGCCCATCACCAATAAAATAAGTATATATATTAGTAGGAAATATATACATTGTCGCCAACTGTGATGTGGATTCTGTAGTCAACGAACCTGACTCAAAATAATTTAAGAACATCTCCAGTGCAAAATTAAAAAGAGGGGTTAAAGATGCAATTGTTTTTGGAAAAAGAATATACACGGATATAAAGGCCAGTGACATGAGGGCGCTAACCGAAAGCAATAACATCACATTACGTTTAAACAATGCCAGATTGAACTTTAATAATCCAGAACAGGGGAGCAGTAATAAGAGTGCTATTCCAAAGCCGATAAATGTTGTCCTGGCCATACCAATACCAACAGCGAAAATAAATAAAAACATAGCTGAGGCTTTCAGCATAGTGGAATCATATTCGCCAACTCTAATCAAATAAGCGAGGATAATCAACGCCAATCCATTTGTTATTCCAGCGCCAAAATATTGAGAACCGAAACCAATTATTCTCATCTCTGAGAGAGATGACATTTTTTCTGCTTCATCGATTGAAATAACCTGCATAGATGTCATGAGTTCATAAAAACTAGGAATGACAAACATCAGTACAGCGACAACACATTGGGTAAATACAACACTAACAAATAATTTTGCGATGTAATTAAAATTACATGGGATATCCATCATCTCAAAAATACGAACCAATGCATAAGCACTGAATAATATAGCGATAATAGATACTGGGTATTTTATGAACTCAAAATCAGAGGTACCGTTAATAAATATTGACAGGCAGCTCAAAGAAAAAATAAAAAACAATATAGACAGGACAGGTAGATATTCCTTTGCCAGCACTGAACTTTTACAGCAGATCCCATACAAGACCAAAATAATAGCAATAAAAGAATATAGCAGTCTTGTAGACACGGGTATTCCGACAAATAAAATAGGGTATATATAAAAGAACAGCATAGCCAGAGCTAAACACCTCTTCATTTATACTCTCCAGTCAGAAGGTTCTTATATAAAGATAAATGTTCTAGTGAAAACCTTTCCAAACTAAATTGCTCGGCTACTAATCTTGCTTTTTCCCCCATCAACTGACGAAGGGGTGCATCGCAATATAGAGATGACATTGCATTTAAATAGCTATCGGCGTTAAACATGGGGATTAGATAAATATTTTCCCCATGAGTGCTTATCTCACTAAAAGCCGGTATATCATGCGCAACAACGGGAAGTGAAGAGGCAAAATATTCTAACAAGCTTATACTAAACCCCTCATAACTAGACGGAAAAAGAGCAACATTCGCACTAGCTAAAACATGTCTCACATCAGATATGTGCCCTAAAAACTTCACACTATCATGTAATTTTAAATTATCAGCGAGATGCTCCAACATATCTTTTAATTCCCCATCCCCCACTATCAGCAATTCTGCATTTTTGTGCTCCTTGATAAAATAAGACCAGATATTTAGTAAAAAATCATGATTTTTTCCATCAACAAGCCGAGCTAAATAAATAAATATAGTTTTCTTATCCTTGGTATTCCTATTAATTTCATAATAATAAGATGATATATCTATACCATTGTATATCCGAAACAACTTATTAGTATAGGAGTTGAAGAAATGAATATTATTCTCATGAATTTGTTTAGATATGCCGATAACGGATAAATCTGAAAGTTTTGCTGCAATTTTTTCACTACCAAGTCTCACCCTATTTAAAAAGGATGTTCTTTCTTCATAAAAAAGCCCAGACGTATGCACGGTTCTCACTTGTTGAGCTGATATGAAGAACAGCTTAGATATCAGGGAACATAGTAACAATCTAAAGGCATATAAATGGTAATGTATAATATCAGGTTTATTTTTTTTAATATAAAGGCCTAATTTTGCATAGGTTATAGGATTTAATGTAAATCTGCCATTATTTAAGATATTAAATTTTTTATATAGAATCCCCACTTCGAGATTTTTCACATAATCCGATTGCCCCCCATCCAATATCAATACAGTCACAGTATGACCAGCTTTAAAACAACAATTGGCTAAATCTGAAATTACTTTCTCTCGGCCACCAGAATTAAATACATCTATCACAAATAATAAGTTCATAATACATACCCAGCGAGATAATAACTGGCCAACTTAAGCATGAAAATACATAAAGATTACTTTTGGCGCGTAAATCCAAATAATAGATTGAATAACTAGGCACCTCTGGATAATAGGGTACTCCGTATTTTATCCTTTATAAAACTACAGGTTCTTACATGCTTAGGTGAAACCAAGTATATAAGGCGCATTATGAAAACTGATAAGCCATTTCTTTCATTGCTAAATATCTTTGCAACAAAAAATGTCAGCATTCTAGTTAACTTTATTTGCAATAACAACGCACGGTTGTTTTTTAACTTTGGATATACACATGCAGCATAAACATTGTTAAGGCTAGAAAAGAAATTAAAATTAACCAATCTTGTCACATTTGAGGATAGCGAGTCTGATATACGATAATATACTGTTTTTTTATCTAGAAAATTTAACTTGTATCCGCTACTTGTTAGTTTTAGCCATAGAGGATAATCTTCAATCAACTTAAATCGCTCATCGGCAAAGCCAACGTTTTCAAGCACATTTAAATTAAGAAAACTGGACGGTGCAGGGACAAAATTCCCAATGCATAATTTTTTAAATTGCTCAGCAGCAGGTAAGTCAAAAAAAGATTTAACCATCTCTGTTGGTGATGTGGCAATAATATTATTTTCACCATTGCCGTCTACTTTAAACAACTCCATCTCTGAGAAAACTGCACATGTATCTTTTGTTTTTTTTATGTAGTTAATATTATCACATATGCAACTAGGAAAAAGAATGTCATCACCAGCTATCGTTTTTACCCATTCAGAAGTAGCTGTCTTCCACGCGATATTAACATTCCCTGAAACACCTAAATTTATAGTATTCTTAAAAAAAAGAACAGAGTAGAACGAAGAACCATGCTTCTCTAGCCAATCTTCAATTACACTCGTGGTATTATCTACTGATGCATCATCACTAATTATTAACTCTATGAAGTCGGCTCCATATGTCTGAGAAACAATACTATTTAATGTTTCAACCACTGTTTTTGCCGAGTTATAAGTAATGACCGCAACAGTAACAACCGTCTTACATACCATTATTTAAACCTTTTGACATTTTTAAAGGTACGAACTCACCATTATCAATTCTATGACATATACATCAGCAGGAAGATCTCTACTCACAACTACGCCAGAGCTAATCACACTATTATCGCCAATAGTAACACCGTGCAAAATTTTGACATTTTGCCCCGATAAATACATTGCGGCCTATAGTTACTGGCTTTCATTTATAGTCACCCGTCACGCGCTTATCTGGATTAAGTGAGTAGAAATTGCTATCAAAACAGGTAAAGCCTGAGCCAATTAAGGTATCATCAGCAATGCTAATCTGACTTTCATCAGCAATGATTGTTGTATCATTATTGATAAAAACACGATCGCCAATAACTTTTTTCCTCCGGATGACGGGCCTCAAGATAGCATGCGCCATGATAAAGGTTGGGTGATGGATACACACCAAGTGAACAATAATGCCCCAATCTTATTGAACCACAGCCTTATAAATTCAATGAATGCACCACTCTAACGTCGCCTTGGCAACTCACATTAGGATGAATACCTAATCGATGAGTCATATTAAAGCATATTGTACGCAATTTAATTGTGGTTAGTGGGCGAATTTTCTTACATTCAAGAAGATAACAAAAAAATATATGAAATAGTTCACCAAATAAGCTATTGTCACACCTTTTATTCCGGCATAACTAACAAATATGTGGGTCAAAACCACGAAGGATAAGGAGAATACGACTTCAGTTCCGATAAACCACTTCGTTGCACCACGGGATAACATTGGATAGGCATACAACCAACTGGCTATTTTAATCACGTCACCACAGAGTTGAACGGCAAAGAGATCACGGGCAGCATTAAATTTTGGGGTAAATAGCAACCAGATAGCGACATCACGCAGCAGATAGACACTCAATGCCAAGATGGCAACAATAGGCAATACAATGCGAGCTGTTTTATGGATTTCACTCACAATGGCATCAGGGCCCACCAATGATGAAAGACGCGGTAAATAATAGGTACCCAACGCCATGGTGATCACGCCAAGGTAAACCTCTGATATTTTCCATACCGCCTGCCACTGACCAGCAGCTTCCCAACCAACTTGGTCGATCAGAATATTTCTGACCAAGATCAGTGATGTCGGAACCGTCAATGCAGTGGTGATGGCCATCAGCATATAGCCACCGATCGCTTTTCTGGCTTCCCTATCGGTCGTACCCCACCAATAACGCAATTTAAACCAGGGTTGACGCAGGTTAGCTGCCAACATGATCACGCCAATTAAAGCGGCCTGTACCGCCGTCGCCAGCAAGGCGCCTTTGATATTGGCCTGAACGATCATGGTCAACATGACAGTGCCAGAGATCAGGACTGATAGCATCCCGAGGCCAACATAGCGGCGATACTGTTGTTGACCATTGACCACTGAAATACACAGCGTACCTATTGCTGAAAGCGGCAACACCGCCACGGTGACCATTACGATCCAGGTCAGAGTTGTATCTTGAAATAGCCAGATAGCGATATGGTCAGCTAGCAATAATCCAACAGGTATTATGATTGTCGAGATGATCAGAACCCATTGCAGCGATGCTCGCCACCAAGGGGCACAAGCCTCAAATCCCTCCTCTTTTTTTTCGGCGGTATAGCGAACAATGCCACTGCCCACAGGTGCATTGATAATGCCATTGAGGCTCGTCACCATGCTTTGAACTTGACCTAGCATGGCCATGCCAGCGGGACCGGTATACACGGCCACCACCTTGGCAATCACAAAACCCATCGCCATTCTGAGCAACGTTAGCAACCCAGTCATGGCGGTCACTTTTAACAAACGCTTCATGCCTTAAAGCCGTTTACCGCATTGATCACTTTTACCACAGCCTCATCGCTCATGGTGGGATCCATAGGAAGCGAGATTACCTGTTGGTGAATTTGTTCGGTCAGCGACAACTGACAATCACGAAGTAGTGGATAAGCTTGCTGCTTATGAGGAGGAATGGGGTAATGGATCAGAGTCTGGATCCCTTGTTCAGTAAGCCACTGCTGTAATTGCTCACGAATGTCACTGCGTACAACAAACAGATGCCAGACATGGGCACTTTCTGTAGCTACTTGGGGCAGTATCACTAACGGATTATTAATGCCAGTGCGATAAATTCGAGCAATCTCTTGGCGACGTGCAGTTTCCTTTTCCAGATAAGGCAATTTAACCCGCATCATCGCAGCCTGAATCTCATCCAGACGACTATTCACCCCTTGATAGAGGTTTTCATACTTCTTATGGGAGCCGTAATTGCGCAGTGCCTTCAGTGTCTGGGCCAGCTCGTCATTGTTAGTGGTCACGGCCCCGGCATCGCCAAGTGCGCCCAGGTTCTTGCCGGGATAGAAGCTAAAACCGGCTGCATCGCCCCAATTACCAGCGCGCTTGCCCTCAATTTCTGCTCCGTGGGCCTGAGCGCAATCTTCGAGCACCAACAAGTCATGCTCTTTAGCAATGGCCATCAGCTCAGGCATGGGGGAAAGCTGACCATAGAGATGCACCGGCAGGATTGCTTTGGTATTAGGAGTGATGGCAGCGCGAACCAACTCGGGATCGAGGTTATAGGTATCCGCATCAGGCTCAACCAACAGGGGTACCAGATCATTTTCGGTAATGGCGAGCACAGAGGCAATATAGGTATTGGCCTGCACAATCACCTCATCACCGGCCTTAAGCTTGCCCAGTTCTTTCCAAGCTCTCAGCACCAGGATCAGTGCATCCAGACCATTGGCTACACCGATGGCATGTTTGACACCACAATAAGTGGCGAATTCAGTTTCAAACTGAGTCAACTCGTTGCCCATAATGTACCAACCAGAGTCGATAACACGGGCACAGGCATCTTTCAGTTTTTGTTGATATTGAGCATTAACAGCCTTCAAACTCAGAAATTCAATCATTTTTAGTTCTCTATATAACGAATGACTTTAGCTGGATTGCCAACAACGACGGCATAATCGGGGACATCTTTGGTTACGACTGAACCGGCACCAACCATGGCATAGCGGCCAACCGTAATCCCTGGCAACAAGGTTGCATTTGCCCCTATAGAGCAATTTTGCTTTAGATGAATGCGAGAAAATTGCTCAGGATATACTTTGGAACGGGGCATTTTATCATTGGTGAATACAACACAAGGACCAATAAATACGCCATCCTCGATCGTTGTGCCATCCCAAATATAAACACCCGATTTGACGGTAACTCTATCACCTATAGTCACATCATTCTCAACAAGAGTGTGAGCACATATATTGCACTCGGCACCTATTTTGGCATTTTTTAAAATGACAGAAAACTGCCACACTCTTGTTCCTTCACCTATTTTATTGGATTGAACATCGCTGAGAGGGTGAATATACAATTTTATTAACCTCTACTTAACTCTATAAATTTTTCATAATCCCTAATATAGTCTGACTCGTCATATAACTGATCTGCCAATACCATCAGCACACAATCATCGGAAAAATCATGCATTTCCCGCCACATAAAGGACTCAATCAGCAAACCTTGAGCTGGGTTGTCGAGTAATACCTCTACTCGCTCCTTACCATCGTCCAATACAAAGCGGCAAGATCCACGAACGGCAATAGCCACTTGTTTTAATGCTTTGTGGGCATGAAAACCACGGCTTACCCCCTCTCTCGTATTGAACAGGTAATAGACACGTTTAACTGGGAAGGGGATGTTTTTACCCTCTTCTAGCGCGATTAAAGAACCACGTTCATCGCCATGGGCTTGGAGGGGAATTAGTTTAATTTGCATGCTATAAAGTCTGCTCGAATTGTAAAAAAGGCTGAGCGTTGCGATCTTTTTCAGACAACAGCGCACCTTCAACAGGCCATTCGATATTTAATTCAGGATCATTCCACACGATCGCACCTTCACTGAAGCGATAATAATAATTGGTGGCTTTATATAAAAACTCTGCAGTTTCACTTAAAGTAACAAACCCATGTGCAAACCCTTCCGGGATCCATAGCTGGCGTTTATTTTCAGCAGATAAATTTACTCCCACCCATTGACCAAAAGTTGGCGAACTTTTACGAATATCAACGGCGACATCAAATACTTCGCCAACGACACAGCGCACTAGTTTCCCCTGCGCATGGGGAGGCTGTTGATAATGCAAGCCACGCAATACGCCTTTGGATGATTTTGAGTGGTTATCTTGTACAAAGATCACGCTATGGCCAATGGCGGCTTCAAATTGTTGATGGTTGAAACTCTCAAAGAAAAAGCCACGGTCATCGCCAAAGACTTTCGGCTCAAAAATCAACACATCGGGAATATTGGTTTTAATCACATTCATCATGAATACCTGGTGTATAAATGGGGCCGATAGCCCCATGGTAAAAATGATTACTTCAGCATCTTCAGCAGATATTGACCATAAGCATTCTTTGCCAACGGAGCCGAGAGCTCGCGAACTTGGTCGGCAGTAATAAACTTCTGGCGATAGGCGATCTCTTCCGGGCAGGCGACTTTCAATCCCTGACGGGTCTCGATGGTCTGAATAAAGTTGCTTGCTTCAATCATGCTTTCATGGGTGCCGGTATCAAGCCAGGCATAACCACGGCCCATCATCGCCACCGACAGATTACCTTGCTCCAGGTAGATACGGTTCACATCTGTGATCTCCAGCTCACCACGCGGTGATGGCTTCAGGCTCTTGGCGATCTCCACCACACTGTTGTCATAGAAATAGAGGCCGGTGACCGCATAGTTGCTTTTGGGCTCCAGTGGCTTCTCTTCCAGAGAGATAGCAGTGCCCTCTTTATCAAATTCCACCACCCCATAACGCTCAGGGTCATGTACGTGGTAAGCAAAAACGGTGGCGCCGCTCTCTTTGGCCGCGGCCGCCGCCAGCTGTTTCTGCAGGTCGTGGCCGTAGAAGATGTTGTCACCCAGAACCAGTGCACAGGGATCTGAACCAATAAACTCTTCCCCTAGAATAAAGGCTTGTGCCAGGCCATCCGGGCTTGGCTGCACCTTGTACTGCAGATTCAAGCCCCACTGACTGCCATCACCCAACAGTTGCTCAAAGCGGGGGGTATCTTGCGGCGTACTGATGATCAAAATATCACGGATCCCCGCCAGCATCAGAGTGCTCAACGGGTAATAGATCATTGGCTTGTCATAGATGGGTAGCAACTGCTTGCTGACGGCCATGGTAACCGGATAGAGGCGGGTGCCTGAGCCACCGGCCAGAATAATACCTTTACGTTTGGTCATAATGCTTATTTCTAATTTTTAAACAGCAAAATAAAAGGATGGCCTGATGCCACACCTTTACGATTTATCCCTGCCGACAAGGAATACGTTCAACACACCCTTGCTAGTGATTTACTTGCCTAGGATCTCGGTCAACATCCGCTCCACACCGACTGTCCAATCTGGCAGTACCAGATCAAAGGTGCGCTGGAATTTGCTGGTATCCAGGCGTGAGTTATGTGGGCGCTTGGCTGGAGTCGGGAAGGCGTTGGTTGGTACGGCATTGAGTTGGGTGACCGCCAGTTCAACACCTGCTTCCCTTGCTTTGGCAAACACCAGCTGGGCGTAATCAAACCAAGTAGTAGTGCCAGAGGCGATCAGATGATAGAGACCCGCCACCTCAGGCCTACTTTGCGCCGTGCGGATCGCGTGGGCTGTGCAGTCGGCCAGTAATTCCGCGCCGGTCGGCGTACCAAATTGGTCATTGATGACTGACATCTCGCTGCGCTCCTTGCCAACGCGCAGCATGGTCTTGGCGAAGTTGGCGCCACGGGCGGCATACACCCAGCTGGTACGGAAGATCAAATGACGAGAACACAAGGCTGCGGCGTGTTCACCAGCCAGCTTGGTCTCCCCATAGACGTTGAGCGGCGATGTCTGATCGCTCTCAACCCAGGGGCGTTCGCCACTGCCATCGAAGACATAATCGGTGGAGTAGTGGACCAGCCAGGCCCCCAATGCCTCAGCTTCTTTGGCAATCGCAGCCACGCTGGTAGCGTTGAGCAGTTCGGCAAACTCCCGCTCACTCTCAGCCTTGTCCACTGCGGTATGGGCTGCTGCATTGACAATCACATCCGGCTTGAGCAGTCGCACCGTTTCGGCCACGCCGGTCGGGTTGCTGAAATTACCGCAATAGTCGGAGGAGTCGAAATCGACGGCAGTGATGCGGCCTAAGGGGGCAAGCGAACGCTGTAGCTCCCAACCAACCTGACCGTTTTTGCCAAACAGCAGGATATGCATCAAGCACGCTCCTCATAGTTTTGCTCGATCCAGGACTGATAGGACCCGCTCTTGACGTTGTTGACCCACTGCTGGTTATCCAGATACCACTGTACTGTCTTGCGGATACCGGATTCGAAGGTTTCTTGCGGTTGCCAATCCAGCTCGGTGCTCATCTTGCTCGCATCGATGGCATAGCGGCGATCATGACCGGGACGGTCGGTAACGTAGGTAATTTGATCGCGGTATGAGCCAGCCTTGGGTACCATTTCATCCAGCAGATCGCAGACGGTGTGCACCACCTCCAGGTTCTGCTTCTCGTTGTGCCCACCGATGTTGTAGGTCTCGCCCATCACACCTGTGGTAACCACGGTATAGAGTGCACGGGCGTGATCTTCTACATAGAGCCAGTCACGGATCTGGTCGCCCTTGCCGTATACCGGCAGCGGTTTGCCATCCAGGGCGTTGAGGATCACCAGCGGGATCAGTTTCTCGGG
>RRZT011728889.1_pt1 | contig 12511 bp, 10 predicted proteins | sample 2165551 | NCBI WGS metagenome assembly RRZT01 (sample SAMN10456910, study PRJNA506462) | wastewater metagenome | biome: wastewater; feature: sludge; material: wastewater sludge; isolation source: wastewater sludge with Escherichia coli K12::gfp cells carrying plasmid... | place: USA: Moscow, Idaho... | reverse complement strand
GGGGCATCTTCCTCTACCAGATCAGCGATACCCTGGTCGAAGGACGCATCTCCGGCGGCAGCGACGACGGCAAGGTCGCCTTCGCCGTGGCCATCGACGCCGACACCGGCTATCTCTCCCTCGCCCAGTACGCCTCGCTCGAACACCCCGACGACACCGATTCCAACGATCTGGTCACCGTCGCCAGCGGCGTGCTGTATGCCGTGTATGGCGTCACCGACGGCGACGACGACAGCGCCAATGCCGAAGCCGTCGACATCGGCGCCAGCGTCGGTTTCCTCGACGACGGGCCGCTAGCCCTTCAGCCCGTCAGCAGCTCGATCAAGAACGCCGTTGGGGAGTCCGTCACGGCCGCACTGGACAACGGTTCGCCGACGCCCTTCTCCGCCAACTTCGGCTCGGATGGCCCCTTCGCCAGTTACGGAGGCCTGGTATTCACCGGCCTGAATGGCGATAACGACGGAGGCACAGGCTGGGTGAATGGCGACACACTGAAGGATGCGAGCGGCAACGCCCTCACCTCCAACAAGCAGTCGATCTACCTCTCGGGCTTCGGGACCAACGTCCTCACGGCCTACGTCGGCACGGATCCGGCAGCGACAGGCGCCAAGGTGTTCACCATGACACTCAACAGTAACGGCACCTACACCATGGAGATGTTCGCCAAGATCGACGACGGCTCGTTCGACTTCGACAACTTCGCCACCGCCAGGGCGGGCAACTTCACCTGGCTTGGCGTATCCGGCGACGAGTACCCCGAGAAGGATCTTCTGGTCACCGGCGGCGTACCCAACCTGACGGAGGTGAACAACGATTCCGATGACCTGGCGGCCAACAACCAGTGGATCGACCCGGTCGATCCGGACGATCCGAGCGCAATCGGGGAACTGCTGCGCCTCGACTTCGTCAACCTGGGGATTTCGACCAACCGGGGCGGTGCCGACATCAGCACCATCCCCACCGCCACCCACTACGACGCCAACAATGTCGGCTTCACCATCATGCAGACCCTGGCCGGGCGCGCGGTGGATGTACGCATCTCGGCCTTCGATGTGACAGGTGGCCTCGGCGGAGCCGACATAGCCACCGATCTGACCACCGGCACCCTCGACAAGATCCTTGCCGTCACGGTGATCAGCGACTCCCGGCTCGCCCCGACTGGCGACCCGGACGGAGTCACCTACCTGCGTAGCGCGGGGGAAGTACAGACGCTCAACGGGGTGACCCGCTGGGTATCCAAGGACACCAACGGCAACGTCGTGGTCGTATGGGACGAGAACTATGACATCAACAATGCCGACGAAGTCGCGCAAAACGGCGACCAGGCCTATGTGACCGTGCTCAATCTGGAAGGGGCGGTATCCAGCCGATCCTATCTGCGCGACAAGGTCTTCGTCAGCACCGCCGATGGCTTCAATCGCCTGGAAATCATGAACGCCGAACAGAACGGCAGCAAGGATGCCTTCGCCATCGGTGATATCGAAGTCGGCGCAGTGGGCCAGGAGATCGATCTCGCCTTCAACGGCAAGATCGTCGATGGCGACGGGGATGCCAACACCATCGGCCTGATCGGCGTGACCCTGACACCGGATGTCCTCGGCTGACGCGCTGCATCCGGTAAGCAACATGGCCGGCGGGGATGAGCGCCCCGCCGGCCTTTTCGTCTCTGCGTGGGCTCAGTGGCCGCTCGCCACCGGCGTGCCGACCATCGGCGCCGCCGGCACGCCCCAGATGCCGCCCAGGCTCTGCAGCAGCGTCCCGGCCAGGCCCTGGCCGGCGAGGAACTGCAGGAGGATCTGGCCGAACGGGCCGACCAGGCTGGAATCCATGCCCAGCAGCGCGAAGGCCTGGTCGACGCCGGCCCGGCTGTCGAGCGGCGCTGGCGGCGGCGCGGCCGGCGCGGGGCTGGCGCCGAGCAGGCCGCCCAGTGCGCCCAGTCGGCCGAGCACGCCGCCGGCGCCATCGCTCGCCTCGGCAGCCTGACCGGCAGAGCCGCCCAGCAGCTCCAGTCCCGGCACGCTGCCGGTCAGTTGCGCGTACTGATCCGCCGCCAGCTGGCTCTGCGCCAGGCCGAGCAACGCGCCGACCCCGCCCAGCGCCTGCTGCGGGGTGACCTGCAGGGCGCCCAGCTGGTCGAGCAGGGCCAGGGTCTGCGGATCGAGCAGAGCGCCAAGGGCGGCGGCGCCCGCCGGCAGTCCCGGCAGGCCGGGGACGAGCGGCGCGCTGCGGGCCTCTGCCGGGGTCTCTGCCGGGGCCACGGCGGGGACGGTCGGCAGTGCGGGAGCGGTTTCGACGGCCGGTGTCACCTGCAGGGCCGGCGCTTGCGGCGCCGCCAGTGCCTCGGCGCCGGGCTCGGCGGCGGAGACGCAAGCGCTGGCTGCCAGCAGCAGGGCGGACAGGCTGAGGGGGCGAAGCGGAAGCATGGGGCGAACCTCGAAGAAGGGATGCAGGCCGGGTTATGACCTGCGCGGCCGGGCAAATGCTGCGCGACGCAGCGAAGAATCCGGCGAACGGTGCGCGCGGCCCGAAGCGCGCCGGTAGCCGGATGCTTCGTCGCGTCGGCGGGCAACCGCGCAGGGCATCGTCGGCGCAGCGGGCGGGGGCGGTTCGGCGAGCGGAGCGCGGGCGCCTGTCGCCGCGATGGCCGAGGCGCAGACACAAAAAAGCCGCCTCGCAAGGGGCGGCTTTTTCGCGACGGCGGCGAAATTACAGGCCGGACATCTTGGCGATGGCGCCCTTCAGCTCGTCGTCGGAGCAGTCGCCACAGGTGCCTTTCGGCGGCATGGCGTTGATGCCGGAGATGGCGGTGGCCAGGATGCCGTCGATGCCGCCCTTGGCGTCGGCACGGGCTTTCCAGGCGGCGGTGTCGCCGACTTTCGGGGCGCCCAGCACGCCGCTGCCGTGGCAGGCGTTGCAGTGCTTGGCGACGATGTCGTCGGCGCTGCGCGCGCCACCGCCGGCGGCCGCAGCCACGGCGCCCACGCCCTCGCATTCCTGGCCCGCGATGCACACCTTGCCCACCGGCTTGAGGCGCTCGGCAATCGCTTCGTCGGTCGCGGCCTGGGCGCCAACCGCCCACAGGGCCAGCACGGCAGCCTGGGCTGCCAGGAGTTTCTTGATCAGGTTCACCCTTACACCCTCTATCGTGGCTAGTCACACCCGGGGCGATGGGCCGCGCGGGCGGCGGCAGTATAACGGCAAAGCCGAAGCCGCCGAAACAACCCCGATGGTCGCAGGGGCTTGGCGCCAAAGGCGCGGGTCGCAAGCCGCGCGCGGGCGGCGCTCAGAAGTTGGCCGGGGTGGTGGCGCTGATCAGCCGCGCCGGCGCGTCGAAGGGATTACGGAAGCGGTGCGGGCGCTCGCTCCTGAAGTAGTAGCTGTCGCCGCATTCGAGGACATGCACCTCGTCGCCGACGGTCAGCTCCAGACGCCCCGCGACCAGCACGCCGGCTTCCTCGCCGTCGTGAACCAGCATCTCCGGGCCGGTGTCGGCGCCGGGCGGGTAGGTTTCGTCGAGCAGCGACAGCGCGCGGTTGGGGAAGGCGCGGCCGACCAGGCGCATCGCCACCTCGCCGGCGCCGATGTCGACCAGTTCGTCGGCGCTGTAGACCACCTGCGGCTGGCTGGAGGGCGGCAGGTCCTGGGAGAAGAATTCCACCAGCGACATGGGGATGCCGCCGAGCACCTTCTTCAGCGAGCTGATCGAGGGGCTGACGCTGTTCTTCTCGATCATCGAGATGGTGCTGTTGGTCACCCCGGCGCGCTTGGCCAGCTCGCGCTGGGACAGGCCCTTGAGTGTGCGGATGGCGTGCAGACGGGCTCCGACGTCCAAGGCGGGCGTCCTCCTCGATCATTCGGTGGATGGCGGGGGCGTTGTGTATAGCTTGGCAACGCTGTGCAGTATTTTCAACGAAACGCCCGTAGCCGGTCGAGCCCGCCGCCACGGGGGCGGCTACAGGCCGGCGCCGCGATAGTGGCGCGGCACCCGCTTGAGGTTGCACAGCAGCTGGTAGGGGATGGTTTCGGCGGCGGCGGCCAGCGCGGCGACCGGCACCTGCGCGCCCCACAGCTCGACGCGGCTGCCGAGGCCGGCCTGTGGCAGGTCGGTCAGATCGACGGTGAGCATGTCCATCGACACCCGGCCGATCAGCGCGGCGCGCACGCCGTCCACCGCCACCGGCGTGCCGTCCGGCGCGTGGCGCGGGTAGCCGTCGGCGTAGCCCATGGCCACCACGCCGACCCGGGTCGGCCGGGCGCTGACGAAGCGTGCGCCGTAGCCGACCGGCTCGCCGGCGGGCAGTTCGCGCACGGCGATGATCTGTGACTCCAGGGTCATCACCGGCTTGAGGCGCGCGGCCGCCTCCTGGGCCTGGGCGAACGGGCTGGCGCCGTAGAGCATGATGCCGGGTCGCACCCAGTCGCTGGGCACCTCGGGCCAGCCGAGCACGGCCGGCGAGTTGCGCAGGCTGACCTCGCCACCGAGCCCCGCGCTGGCGGCGCGGAACGCGGCCAGCTGCTCGGCGCTGCGCGGGCAGTCGAGTTCGTCGGCGCGGGCGAAGTGGCTCATCAGCACGATCTTTTCGACCTTGCCGCCGGCCTGCAGGCGGGCGTGGGCGGCGCGGTAGTCGGCCGGAGCGAAACCGACCCGGTGCATGCCCGAATCCAGCTTCAGCCACACGGTCAGCGGCCGCGCCAGGGGCGTGCGTTCGATGGCCTGCAGTTGCCAGAGCGAATGCACCACGCACCACAGGTCGTGCTCGACGATCAGCGCCAGCTCGTCGGCGTCGAAGAAGCCTTCCAGCAGCAGGATCGGCGCGCGGATGCCGGCCGCGCGCAGCTCCAGCGCCTCCTCGATGCAGGCCACGGCGAAGCCGTCGGCCTCCGCCGCCAGCGCCTCGGCGCAGCGCAGCGCGCCGTGGCCGTAGGCGTCGGCCTTGATCACGGCCAGGGCGCGGGCGCCGCCCAGTTCGCGGGCCAGGCGGTAGTTGTGACGCAGGGCGTCGAGGTCGATCAGGGCACGGGCGGGACGCATGGCGGGTCTTCTGCTGGTGAAAAAAGCCCGGCGAACCGGCCGGGCCAAGCAAGGGTCAGGGCAGCGCGGCCACCACGGTCATCTCGACGCGGGCACGCGGGTCGTACAGTTTCGCCTCGACGCAGGTGCGCGCCGGCGCGCAGCCGGCCGGCAGCCAGGCGTCCCACACCGCGTTCATTCCGGCGTAGTCGGCCAGGTCGGCGAGGTGGATGGTCACCGCCAGCAGGCGCGACTTGTCGCTGCCGGCCTCGGCGAGCAGGCGCTCGATGCTGGCCAGGGTCTCGCGGGTCTGCTGGGCGATGTCGCCGGCGTAGTCGTCGGCCAGCTGGCCGGCCAGGTAGACGGTGCCGTTGTGGACGACGATCTCGCTGTAGCGGGTCTCAGTGCGCAGGCGCTGGATGGGCATTGGGGGTGTTCTCCTTGGAAGAGCCGTAGCGGGAAATGTCCAGGCCCTGCGGGCTGATCTGCGGCCGCTTGTTGGCCATCAGGTCGGCGAGCAGGCGGCCGGAGCCGCAGGCCATGGTCCAGCCAAGGGTACCGTGTCCGGTGTTGAGGAACAGGTTGCGGTAGGGGGTGGCGCCGACGATCGGGGTGCCGTCCGGAGTCGCCGGGCGCAGGCCGGTCCAGAACTCGGCGCGCGCCAGATCGCCGCCGCGGGGGTACAGGTCGGCGGTAATCATCTCCAGGGTCTCGCGCCGGCGCGGGTCGAGCGACAGGTCGAAACCGGCGATCTCGGCCATGCCGCCGACACGGATGCGCTTGTCGAAACGGGTGATCGCCACCTTGTAGGTCTCGTCGAGGATGGTCGAGGTCGGCGCCATGGCGGCGTCGACGATCGGCACGGTCAGCGAGTAGCCCTTCAGCGGGTAGACCGGCGCGCGGATGCCGAGCGGCTTGAGCAGCTGCGGCGAGTAGCTGCCGAGGGCCAGCACGTAGTGGTCGGCGGTCTCCAGCCGGCCGTCGATCCACACGCCGTTGATCCGCGCGCCGGCGTGGTCGAGGCGCTCGATGGTGCGGCCGAAGCGGAACTCGACGCCGAGGCTGCGGGCCATCTCGGCCAGGCGGCTGGTGAACAGGAAACAGTCGCCGGTCTGGTCGTTGGGCAGGCGCAGGGCGCCGGCCAGCTTGTCGGCCACCGCCGCCAGCGCCGGCTCGACGCGGGCGATGCCGGCGCGGTCGAGCAGCTCGTAGGGCACCCCGGCCCGCTCCAGCACGGCGATGTCCTTGGCCGCAGCGTCGAGCTGGGCCTGGCTGCGGAACAGCTGGGTGGTGCCGAGGCGGCGGCCCTCGTAGGCGATGCCGGTCTCGGCGCGCAGCTCGTCGAGGCAGTCGCGGCTGTACTCGGCCAGGCGCACCATGCGCTCCTTGTTCACCGCGTAGCGCGAGGCGGTGCAGTTGCGCAGCATCTGCGCCATCCACAGGTACTGGTCGAGGCTGGCGGTCGGCCTGATGGCCAGCGGCGCGTGGCGCTGCAGCAGCCATTTCAGCGCCTTCAGCGGGATGCCCGGCGCGGCCCAGGGCGAGGCGTAGCCGGGCGACACCTGGCCGGCGTTGGCGTAGCTGGTTTCCAGGGCGACGCCGGCCTGGCGGTCGACCACCACCACCTCGAACCCGGCGCGGGCCAGATAGTAGGCGCTGGCGGTACCGACCACACCGCCGCCAAGGACCAGAACTCGCATGCTTGCCTCCCGCACCCGCCACCGCGAATGAGCTGTTGTCGTGGCTTTCGATGGCCGCAGTATAGGAAGGCCGCCGCAGAGGTATTCACTGTTCTTGTGCCCGTTACTGGCGATAATTCCCGGCAAAATGGCTTTTCACGGAGAGGCATCCACCATGAACGACCGCGGCAAGAAGGGCCGGCGCGATCTCGACCGCACCGACCGCCAGATCCTGCGCATCCTCCAGCAGGAGGGGCGGATTTCCTTCACCGAGCTGGGCGAGCGGGTCAACCTGTCGACCACCCCGTGCACCGAGCGGGTGCGACGCCTGGAGCGCGACGGGGTGATCCTCGGCTACCACGCCCGCCTCAACCCGCAGCAGCTGCGCGCGGGCCTCTTGGTGTTCGTCGAGCTGAGCCTGGACTACAAGTCCGGCGACACCTTCGAGGAGTTCCGCCGCGCGGTGCTCAAGCTGCCGCAGGTGCTGGAGTGCCACCTGGTGTCCGGCGAGTTCGACTACCTGATCAAGGCGCGCATCTCGGAGATGGCCTCCTACCGCAAGCTGCTCGGCGACATCCTGCTCAAGCTGCCGCACGTGCGCGAGTCGAAGAGCTACATCGTCATGGAGGAGGTCAAGGAGACCCTGGAGCTGCCGGTGCCGGACTGAGTCCCGCCGCCGGGCCCGATGGCCTATCCTGCCCGACAGACTCCCGCCGAGGCCGCCGCCATGCCGACCCCGACCCACAGCCGCGAACACGCCCCTTCCTGGTACGCCGCCAGCGCCGCGCCGGCTCCGGCGCGGCCGTCACTGGAGGGCGAGGTCGTCGCCGACGTGTGCATCGTCGGCGGCGGCTACACCGGCCTCAACTGCGCCATCGAGCTGGCCCGGCGCGGCTACGCGGTGGTGCTGCTGGAGGCGCGGCTGCTCGGCTGGGGCGCCAGCGGGCGCAACGGCGGCCAGCTGATCCGCGGCGTCGGCCACGACATAGAGCGCTTCCTGCCGCTGCTCGGCGCCGACGGCGTGCGCCGCCTCAAGCGCTACGGTCTGGAGGCGGTGGAGCTGGTGCGCCGGCGCATCGACGAGTTCGCCATCGACTGCGACCTGCGCTGGGGCTACTGCGACCTGGCCAACCGTCCCGAGCATCTCGACGGCCTCCGCCGCGCCCGCGACGAGCTGCTGGAGCTGGGCTACCGCCACGAGCTGCGCCTGCTGCAGGCGGGCGAGATGCACCGGGTGGTCGGCTCGACGCGCTACTGCGGCGGGCTGATCGACATGGGCTCCGGGCACCTGCACCCGCTCAAGCTGGCGCTCGGCGAGGCGCGGGTGGCGGAGCGCCTGGGCGCGCGGCTGTTCGAGCGCTCGGCGGCGACGCGCATCGACTACGGCGCGCCGGTGCGCGTGCACACCGCGCGCGGCGCGGTGCGCGCCGAGCGGCTGATCCTCGCCTGCAACGCCTACCTGGACGGCCTGCAACCCTGGCTCTCCGGCAAGGTGCTGCCGGCCGGCAGCTACATCGTCGCCACCGAGCCGCTCGGCGAGGCACGCGCGCGGCAGCTGATCCCCGAGGACATGGCGCTGTGCGACCAGCGCGTGGCCCTCGACTACTTCCGCCTGTCCGCCGACCGGCGCCTGCTGTTCGGCGGCGCCTGCCACTACTCCGGGCGCGATCCGGCGGACATCGCCGCCTACATGCGGCCGAAGCTGCTCAGGGTGTTTCCCCGGCTGGCGGACGCGCGCATCGACTACGCCTGGGGCGGGATGATCGGCATCGGCGCCAACCGCCTGCCGCAGCTCGGCCGCCTGCCCGGCCAGCCCAACGTCTGGTACGCCCAGGCCTATGCCGGCCATGGCCTCAACGCCACCCACCTGGCCGCCGAGCTGCTGGCCCGGGCGATCCACGGCGAGGACGCCAGCGGCTTCGAGCTGTTCGCCGCCGTGCCGCACCCGACCTTCCCCGGCGGCCCGCTGCTGCGCGCGCCGCTGCTGGCCCTGGGCATGCTCTGGGAGCGGCTCAAGGAACGCCTGTAGCGCCGCCCTACTCCGCCGCGCCGCGCAGCACGAAGGCGTCGCGGCGCGCCGCCAGCGCCAGCAACAAAAGCGCCCCCGCGGCCATCGACCAGGGCAGCACATGGCCGCTCAGCCACTGGCTGCCGGCGCCGGTGGACAGCGGCCCGAGCAGGCAGCCGATGCCCCACAGCAGGGCGATGTGCGCGTTGGCGCGCACCAGCGCGGCGTCGCGGTAGCGCGCGCCGACCAGGATCAGCGCCAGGGTGTAGAGGCCGCCGGCGCTGGCGCCGAACACCAGCAGCAGCAGCCAGACCAGCGGCGAGTGCAGCAGCGCCGGCAGCGCCAGGCTGCTGGCCAGCAGCAGCAGGGCGCAGCCGCGGAACAGCGCGGCGCGCGGCAGGCGGTCGGCGAGCAGGCCCAGCGGCAGCTGCAGCAGGGCGTTGCCGACCACCACCGCGCTGGTCATCTGCAGCACCCGGGCCTGGGGAAAGTCCTCGCGCAGCAGGTAGATCGGCAGCAGGGTGAGCACCATCGCCTCGAAGGCGGCGAACAGCACCACCGCCCAGGCGATGGCCGGCTGGCCGCGGCAGAAGCGCCACAGCCCCTGGCCGGCGCCGGCGTGCCCCGCCACCTGCGGCGCGCCCTCGCGCCCGGCCAGCAGCCAGGGGCCGAGCAGCAGCAGCGCGCTGGCCACCCAGAAGCCGGCATCCCCGGTCGTGCCCAGCACGCCGAGCAGCAGCGGCCCGCACAGCTGGCTGACCGCGAAGCCGGTGCCGTACAGCGCCACCAGCCGGCCGCGCCAGGCGTCGCTGACCAGCTGGTTGATCCAGCTCTCGCCGAGCACGAAGACCACGGTCAGCGACACCCCGAGCAGCAGGCGCAGCAGCAGCCACAGCGGGTAGGACGGCCACAGCGCCAGCCCCGCCACCGACAGCGCGCTGAGCCACAGGCACAGCTGCAGGCTGCGCCGCGTGCCGCACAGGCCGGCCAGCGGGCCGGTCAGCCGCGCGCCGAGCAGCACGCCGAAGGCCGGCATCGCCGCCATCACGCCGATGGCGAAGGCGCCGTAGCCCCAGGCGTCGAGGCGCAACGACACCAGCGGCAGGCTCACCCCCATCGCCAGGCCCACCAGCACCACGGCGCAGGTCACCGCCCCATAGGTCATCCACTGCACGGTCGTTCTCCTCTGCAACAAACGCGGCGGCCGGTCCCCCTCGCGGAAGACCGGCCGCCCTGCCCGGCCGCACCCGGCCGGAAACCCCGGATCAGAGCCTGATCCAGGTCGCCTTGATCTCGGTGTACTTGTCGAAGGCGTGCAGCGACTTGTCGCGGCCGTTGCCCGACTGCTTGAAGCCGCCGAACGGCGCGGTCATGTCGCCGCCGTCGTACTGGTTGACCCACACGCTGCCGGCGCGCAGGGCGCGGGCGGTGCGGTGCGCCTTGGACAGGTCGGCGGTCCACAGCGCGGCGGCCAGCCCGTAGGGGGTGTCGTTGGCGATGCGGATCGCCTCGTCGATGTCGTCGAAGGCGATCACCGAGAGCACCGGGCCGAAGATCTCCTCGCGGGCGATCCTCATCGCGTTGCTCACCCCGTCGAACACCGTCGGCTCGACGAAGAAGCCGCCGGTGTCCTCCATGATCCGCCGGCCGCCGCAGCGCAGCGCAGCGCCCTCGGCGTGGCCGGCCGCGATGTAGCCGAGCACGGTGTCGAGCTGCTGGCGGTCGGCCAGCGCACCGACGTTGGTGGCCGGATCGAGCGGATGGCCCGGCTGCCAGGCGCGGATCTCCTCCAGCAGCATGGCCATGAAGGCCTCCTTGATCGACGCCTCGACCAAGAGGCGCGAGCCGGCGGTGCACACCTCGCCCTGGTTGAAGCAGATCGCCCCGGCGGCGGCGCGGGCCGCGGCGCGCAGGTCGGGGGCGTCGGCGCAGACGATGTTCGGGCTCTTGCCGCCGGCCTCCGTCCAGACCCGCTTGAGGTTCGACTCGCCGGCGTAGATCAGCAGCTGCTTGGCGGTGCGCGTCGAGCCGGTGAACACCAGGGTGTCGACGTCCATGTGCAGGGCCAGCGCCTTGCCCACGGTGTGGCCGTAGCCGGGCAGCACGTTGAGCACGCCGGGCGGCAGGCCGGCGTCGACCGCCAGCTGGGCGACGCGGATCGCGGTGAGCGGCGACTTCTCCGACGGCTTGAGGATCACCGAGTTGCCGGCGGCCAGCGCCGGGCCCAGCTTCCAGCAGGCCATCAGCAGCGGGAAGTTCCACGGCACGATGGCGGCGACCACCCCGACCGGCTCGCGGGTGACCAGGCCCAGCTCGTCCGGGCCGGTGGGCGCTACCTCGTCGTAGAGCTTGTCGACGGCCTCGGCGCACCAGCGCAGGCAGCGCGCGGCGGAGGGCATGTCGATCTTCAGGGCATCGCGCACCGGCTTGCCCATGTCGAGGCTTTCCAGCAGCGCCAGCTCCTCGCGGTGCGCGTCGAGCAGCTCGGCGAAGCGCTGCAGCACCGCCTTGCGCCGCACCGGCGCCAGCCGCGACCAGACCCCGGACTCGAAGGTGGCGCGGGCGTCGCGCACCGCGGCATCGGCGTCGGCGTCGCCACAGCTGGCCACCGCCACCAGCCGGCGGCCGTCGATCGGGCTCAGGCAGTCGAAGGTCGCGCCGTCCGCCGCCGGCACATAGGCGCCATGGACGAAGGCGCGGCCTTCGATGGTCAGGTTCTGCGCGCGCTGTTCCCAGTCGGCGCGGCTCGGCATGCTCATGGGCGATCCTCCGCTGTCGGTGATGGCCCATCATGGCGGCGCCGAGGGCCGGGCCGCAAGCCGCGACGCCGCGGGCCGGCCTCCGCACCCGACCGCGGCGAGGCGCCGGCGCCGGACGCGCCGGCCACGGCGCAGGGCGCCTTCGGGGCGGCGGCAGCGGCCCGGCAGCACCGGCCGGGCTTGCGGAATCTTTGACAGATCGCCGGTAGCGGCGCTATATCGTGCAGGATATCGAACACCGACCACGCCCGATTCCTCCCGCACGCAGGTCCCGCCATGTCCATGGAAGCCACGCTCCCCGCGCTCGACGATTTCTGGATGCCGTTCACCGCCAACCGCCAGTTCAAGGCCAGTCCGCGCCTGCTGGCAAGCGCCGAGGGGCTGTTCTACCGCAGCGTCGACGGCCGGCAGATCCTCGACGGCTGCGCCGGCCTGTGGTGCTGCAACGCCGGCCACGGCCGCGCCGAGATCGCCGAGGCGGTGAGCCGGCAGATCCGCCAGCTCGACTACGCGCCGAGCTTCCAGATGGGCCACCCGCTGCCCTTCGAGCTGGCCAGCCGGCTCGCCGCCATCGCCCCGCCGGGGCTGAACAAGCTGTTCTTCACCAACTCCGGCTCCGAGGCGGCGGACACCGCGCTGAAGATCGCCCTCGCCTACCAGCGCGCCATCGGCCAGGGCACCCGCACCCGGCTGATCGGCCGCGAACTGGGCTACCACGGCGTCGGCTTCGGCGGCATCTCGGTGGGCGGCATGGGCGGCAACCGCAAGGCCTTCTCGGCCAGCCTGCTGCCCGGCGTCGACCACCTGCCGCACACCCTGGACATCGAGCGCAACGCCTTCAGCCGCGGCCTGCCGCTGCACGGCGCCGAACGCGCCGACGAGCTGGAACGCCTGGTGACCCTGCACGGCGCGGAAAACATCGCCGCGGTGATCGTCGAACCGCTGAGCGGCTCCGGCGGGGTGATCCTGCCGCCGCTGGGCTACCTGCAGCGCCTGCGCGAGATCACCCGCCGGCACGGCATCCTGCTGATCTTCGACGAGGTGATCACCGGCT
>RRZT010400243.1_pt1 | contig 12511 bp, 16 predicted proteins | sample 2165551 | NCBI WGS metagenome assembly RRZT01 (sample SAMN10456910, study PRJNA506462) | wastewater metagenome | biome: wastewater; feature: sludge; material: wastewater sludge; isolation source: wastewater sludge with Escherichia coli K12::gfp cells carrying plasmid... | place: USA: Moscow, Idaho... | reverse complement strand
CGGCGACGACACCCCGTGGTCGAAGGCGTTCCTCGCCTCCAGCTACGCGTCGCGCGGCCTGAAGATGCGCTTCACGTCGGGCACCGGCTCCGAGGTGCAGATGGGCTTCGCCGAGGGCATGAGCATGCTCTACCTCGAGTCCCGCTGCCAGTTCATCACCAAGGCGGCGGGCTCGCAGGGAACCCAGAACGGGTCCGTCAGCTGCGTCGGCGTTCCCGCGGCCGTGCCCCAGGGCATCCGGGCCATCCTGGCGGAGAACCTGATCGGCATGATGCTCGACCTGGAGTGCGCGTCGTCGAACGACCAGTCGTTCACACACTCGGACCTTCGTCGCGTCGCCCGCTCGCTGATGCAGTTCGTGCCCGGCACGGACTTCATCTGCTCCGGCTACTCGTCGGTGCCGAACTACGACAACATGTTCGCCGGCGGCAACTGGGACGCCGACGACTTCGACGACTGGCTCATCCTGCAGCGCGACCTCCGGGTCGACGGCGGCCTGGTGCCGGTGGTCGAGGAGGACGTCGTGGCCATCCGCCGCAAGGCGGCCCGGGCCATCCAGGCGACGTTCAGGGAGTTCGGCCTCCCCGAGATCACCGACGCAGAGGTCGAGGCGGCCACCTACGCCCACGGCTCGAAGGACATGCCCGCGCGCAACGTCGTCGAGGACCTGAAGGCGGCAGACGAGCTGATGAACCGCGAGGTCACCGGCCTGGACGTCGTCCAGGCGCTGATCAAGGGCGGCTTCGAGGACGTGGCCGAGGCGGTCTTCAACCTGGTCAAGCACCGCATGGCCGGCGACTACCTGCACACGGCGGCGATCTTCGACGAGCAGTTCCGCGTCGACTCCGCCGTCAACAATCCGAACGACTACGCCGGTCCGATGACGGGTTACCAGATCTCTGACGAGAAGTGGGAACGCATCAAGACGATCCGCCAGGCCGTGCGCCCGGAAAGCATCTGAGGTGACTGTCATGGACCAAGCAACCTTGAAGGACCTGATCGCACAGGTCATTCGCGACGTCGTGGCCGAGTCCGCCGCACCCGCGGCGGCACCGGCCGCCGCGGCGGCGCCCGCGGGTGGTGGAGTGGCGACGATGTCGCCGACCGCCGTCGGCGAGCTGCGGATCGCGGAGGCGGGCGACGCCCAGCGCGGCACCGACCCCAAGGAGGTCGTCGTCGCGTTGTCGCCCGCGTTCAGCACCACGCTGCACGAGACGATCATCGGGATCCCGCACGCGATCGTGCTGAAGGAGATCTGCGCCGGCATCGAGGAGGAGGGCATGAAGTACCGCTTCGTCCGCCTCTACAAGACCGCCGACGTCGGCTTCCTCGCGCACGAGGCGGCCAAGCTGTCGGGGTCGGGCATCGGCATCCAGTCTCGCGGCACGACGGTCATCCACCAGAAGGACCTGCCGCCGCTGTCGAACATCGAGCTGTTCAGCCAGTCGCCGCTGATCGACGCGGCCACGTTCCGCGCCATCGGCAAGAACGCGGCCAAGTACGCCAAGGGCGAGACCCCGCAGCCCGTCCCGGTCCGCAACGACCAGATGGCCCGGCCGAAGTACCAGGCCATCGCGGCGCTGCTGCACAACAAGGAAACCACCCTGTGCGACCTGTCGAAGAAGACGCAGGCGCTTCAGGTGAGCATCGGCTAGGAGACGAATCATGAACCAAGACGACCTGATTCGGCAGATCATGGCCGAGGTGATGAAGAATCTTGGCGGCAACGACCAGGTGGCGTTCGAGAAGACATGGGCCTGATCGCCGGCATCGACATCGGCAACGCCAGCACCGAGGTGGCGCTCGCCGAGCTCGACGGCGACCATCTGCGGTTCGTGGCCAGCTCGACCATCCCCACCACCGGCATCAAGGGAACCGACGCCAACCTCGTCGGCATCTTCCAGGCCCTTCAGGTCGCGCTGAAGAAGGCCGGCCGCGTCACCGCCGACCTCGAGCTCGTGCGGATCAACGAGGCGGCCCCCGTCATCGGCGACGTGGCCATGGAGACCATCACCGAGACGATCATCACCGAGTCGACGATGATCGGCCACAACCCCGCGACCCCCGGCGGCCTCGGCATCGGCGTCGGCACCACCATCGCCATCGACGACCTCGCCACCGCCGCCCCCGGCGTGTCCTACATCGTGGTCGCCGACCACACGCACCCCTACGACCGGATCGCGAGCGCCCTCAACGAGGCCGGGGGGCGCGTGGAGATCACCGGCGCGATCCTGCAGCTGGACGACGGCGTGCTGGTCCACAACCGGCTCCGCAGGAAGATCCCCATCGTCGACGAGGTCGGCCTGATCGAGAAGGTGCCGCTCGGCATGCTCGCCGCCATCGAGGTGGCGGAGGCCGGGCGGATCGTCGAGACGCTGGCCAACCCGTTCGGCATCGCCACCCTCTTCGGGCTCGACGCCGAGGACACCAAGCAGGTCGTCCCGCTCGCCCGCTCGCTGGTCGGCAACCGGTCCGCCGTCGTCATCAAGACCCCGAAGGGAGACGTCCAGGAGCGGCGGATCCCCGCGGGCAGGCTCACCGTGCACGGCGCGGGGAGCAGGGCCGAGGTCGACGTCGACCGCGGCGCCGAGGAGATCATGGCCGCGGTCGCGAAGGTGCGCAGGCCTACGCCCGCGTCGTCATCCTCAAGCCCGAGGGCATGGTCCCGCTCGACCTCAACCTCCCCGTCGAGACCATCCGCCAGGTGCGCATCCGCGCCAAGGAGCGCGTCTTCGTCACCAACGCCCTGCGCGCCTTGCGCCGGGTGAGCCCCACCGACAACGTGCGCGACATCGACTTCGTCGTGCTGGTCGGCGGCTCGGCGCTCGACTTCGAGATCCCGCAGCTGGTCACGGCCGCGCTCGCCGAGTATCGCGTCGTCGCCGGCCGCGCCAACATCCGCGGCACCGAGGGCCCCCGCAACGCGGTGGCCACCGGGCTCGCGCTCAGCTGGGCGGACCACATATGAGCCCCGCGAAGCCCACCCCGCCCGCCATCCTCCTGCACGCCGACCGGCGCACCCCCGAGGGTGCCTTGACGACGCTGCTGCTCGGCATCGAGGAGGAGGGGGTGCCCGTCGAGGTGCACCACCACGACGAGGCCAACCCGTTGGTGCTCGCGCACGACGCCGCCGTGGCGTCGCGGCTCGGCATCGGCGTCGGGGTGGCGCTCGAGTACGTCGTCATCACCACCGAGAAGCTTCCCGAGGGGCGCCCGTACATCGCGGTCCTCCTCGGCGAGGCGGACCGGATCGTCGGGTCGAACGCGGCCCGGATCGTCAAGCGCATCCCGCTGCGCCAGGAAAGGAACCGATGATGCAAGCACTGGGACTGATTGAGGTCGTCGGCCTCGCCGCCGGCTGCGAGGCGGCCGACGTCGCCTGCAAGACGGCGAACGTCGAGTTGGTGGGCTACGAGCTCGCCAAGGGTGGCGGGTACGTCACCATCAAGGTCCTCGGCAACGTGGGCGCGGTCAACGCCGCCGTCGACGCCGCCGCCACCGCGGCCGGGCGGATCAACAGGGTCGTGAGCCGGCTCGTGATCCCGCGGCCGAGCGACCAGGTCGAACCGCTCGTCTTCTCCCCGGCCACGGTCGGCTACGAGGCCCCCAAGCCCGAGCCCGTCGTCGCCGACGAGCCGCCCGCCGAGCCGGCCAAGGCCCCCCGCGCGAAGCCCGCGCCCAAGGCGTGATCATGACCGAGACGCAGCTGATCTCGACGATCGTCGACCGGGTCCTCGCCAAACTGGACGAGGCCAACCCCGCGCGCGTGATCGTCGGCATCTCCAACCGGCACCTCCACCTGAACGACGAGGACTTCCGGGTCCTCTTCGGCTACCCGGAGCCCCGGGTGCGCAAGTACGTGCGCCAGCACGGCGAGTTCGCCGCGGAGGAGACGGTGACCCTGCACGGGCCGCGGGGGAGCATGCAGCGCGTGCGCGTTATGGGGCCGAACCGGTCCGCGACGCAGGTCGAGCTCAGCCGCACCGACTGCTTCGCCCTCGGCGTCAAGGCCCCGATGGCGCAGTCCGGCCACCTGGACGCCGCGGGTCCCATCCAGATCGAGGGCCCCGCGGGCCGGGTGACCAAGGAGCACGCCGTCATCGTGGCCGGGCGCCACATCCACATGGGCCCGGATGACGCCGCCAAGCTCGGCCTCGTGGACCAGGACCGCGTCAGCGTCGTCTTCGACGGCGAGCGCGGCGGCCGCCTCGACCACTTCCTCGTGCGGGTGAAGGACTCCTACATCCTCGAGCTGCACCTGGACACCGACGAGGGCAACGCCATCGGCGCCAAGACCGGCGACTACGTCACGATCTGCCGAGGCTGATCCCCATGCCGACCCCCGCGTCCTCCCTCGCCCGGTTCGCCCGCCAGGTGCGCACCGGCAAGACGGCGACGCCCAAGGGCGCCGTCCGCCTCGGGGTGGACCTGGGGACCGGCAACATCGTCCTTGCCGCCGTCGACGCCAAGAACCGGCCGGTCGGCGGCGCCTGGGTGCGCTCGACGGTGGTCCGCGACGGCGTCGTCGTCGACTGGGCGGGAGCCGTCCGCGCGGTCGGCCGGCTTCGCGACGACCTCGCCGGGCGCCTCGGCGTGGCGTTCCGGGAGGCCGCCGTCGCCGTCCCGCCGGGCATCGACGCGGGCACCGCGAAGGTGTTCACCAACGTGCTGGAGGCCTGTGGGTTGGAGGCGGCCGAGGTCGTCGACGAGCCCGTGGCCGCGGCCACCGCGCTCGGGGTAGCCGACGGCGTGGTCATCGACGTGGGCCACGGCACCACGGGCGTCTCGGTGCTCCGCGACGGGGCCGTCGTCCGGTCCGTCGACGAGGCCACCGGCGGCCACCACATGACGCTGGTGCTCTCCGGCGGGCTGCGGATGGAGTACGAGGAGGCCGAGGCGCTGAAGCGGGAGCCCGCGCGGGCGGGCCTGGTGATCGGCCTCGTCCGCCCCACGCTGGAGAAGATGGCCACCATCGCCGCCCGCGCGACGACGGACCAGGCCGACCTGCCCGTCTACCTCGTCGGCGGCTCGAGCTCCTTCGCCCAGGCGCCGTCGATCTTCGAGGCGGTGCTCGGGCGGCCCGTCAGCCGGCCCGACGAGCCCCTTTTCCCCACCCCGCTCGGTACCGCAATGAGGAGGAACCGTGACTGAGTCAGAGCTCAGGGAGCTGATCCGCGGCATCGTCGCCGAGATGCTGGCCGCGCAGGCGCCGCGCCCGGAGGCCCCGCGGCCGAACGCGCTGGTGCTGTTCAGCGGCGCGCTGCTCGGCTTCGACACCGCCGTCGCGTCGCTGAAGCGGCTGGTCGGCGACGTGAACCTCAACTGGACGCAGACGCCGAGCGCCGAGCGCATCCTCGACCAGGCGAAGATCGCCGAGATCGGGATGGTGCACGCGTCGGAGTCGCTCGTGCAGGCCCACGACATGCTGATCCTCCCCAACGCCACCGTGAACCTGATCGCGAAGGTCACCCACGGCGTCGGGGACTGCCTGGCCTCCAACGTGCTCGCCGAGTTCCTCATGAGCAACCGCCCCGTCGTCGTCGCCGTCAACGCCGCCTGCCCGGACAGCGCGGACAAGCGCGGATGGTTCCCCGAGATGCCGGCGGGGTACCAGGAGATGCTGCGCGCGAACCTGGCGACGCTGAAGTCGTTCGGCGCGCGGCTCACCACCACCGAGCGGCTGGACCACGCCGTCCGGACGGTCCGCCGCCCCACCGAACAACTGCGCCCCGCGACCGCGGAGGCGGCCGCCGCGCCGCCGCTCGCGGCCGCCGCCGCAAGCCCCGCCGACGCCTGCGCCGACTGGGTCGGCGACTACCCCGACGAGACCATGGCGCACCCGCCGGTGGGGTGCACCGCGCGGGTCGTCGACGAGTCCCTCATCCGGGGGACCGCGCCGGGCAGCGTGCTGTGCGTCGGGCGCGCCGCGCTGGTCACGCCGTTGGCCCGGGAGGCCGCCGCCGCGCGCGGCATCACGATCGAGAAGGTTGGCTGAGATGTATCTGGCACAGGTGATCGGCACGGTGGTGTCGACGAGCAAGGACGAGCGCCTCGTCGGGTTCAAGCTGCTGCTGACCCGCAGGCTGACCGAGGAGGGGCTGGTCACCGGCACCCCGGAGGTGTGCGTCGACACCGTCGGCGCCGGCAACGGCGAGACCGTCATCGTGACCAAGGGGTCGTCGGCCCGGTTCGCGGCCGACCGCCGCGAGGCGCCGATCGACTCCACGATCGTGGGCATCGTGGACGCGGTCGAGATCGGCGGGCGTTAGCCATGCCCGCCGTCTACACCCGCACGGGAGACAAGGGGGCGACCGGCCTGTTCGGCGGCTCCCGGGTCGCGAAGCAGAGCCTGCGCGTGGAGGCCTACGGCACCGTGGACGAGGGCAACACCGCCCTGGGCGAGGCCAAGGCGGGCCTGGAGCCGGGGCCGTGGCGCGACCGGATCCACGAGATCCAGCAGCGGCTGTTCGTGCTCGGCGCCGAGCTCGCCTCCGACGAGAAGGGCGCCGCGATACTGGGCAACAAGATCTCCGACCGCGACATCGAGCGGCTGGAGCGCCTGATCGACGACTGCCTGGAGATCACCGGCCCGCAGCGCGCCTTCGTGGTGCCCGGCCGGGACCCCGTCTCGGCCCGCTTCCACCAGGCCCGCACCGTCGTGCGTCGCGCGGAGCGCCGCACTTTGACCCTCTCGGAGCACGAGGCGGTCCGGCCGGAGCTGATCAGGTACCTCAACCGTCTCTCCGACGCGGTCTACGCGCTGGCCCGGCTGACCGAGACCTGGCACGACCAGGCCCGGGTCGAGGCGGTCGTCCGGGCCGCCGTCGAGAAGTTTGCCCCGCGCGTGCCGTCCGCGCCCTCATCCTCGACGCCGCCCGCCCGGTGGGGCGCGATGCGCGAGCACGCCGAGCTGGGCGGCGGCGAGGTCGCCCTCGCGCTGGCCCAGCGCCTCGCAGCCGCGGCCGAGGAGCGCGCGGCCGCCATGGGCGTGCCGATGGTGATCGCCGTCGTCGACACCGCGGGCAACCCCGTGCTGCTGCACCGCATGCCGGGCTCGCTGCTCGCCAGCCTCGAGATCGCGCCCAACAAGGCGTGGACCGCCAACGCGTTCAGGAACACCACGGCCGCGCTCGGGGCGCTGGCCGCCGAGGGCGGGCCGCTTCCCGGCCTCGCCAGCGGGAACTCCGGGCGCGTCGTCCTCTTCGGCGGCGGCGCACCCCTGACCGTCGACGGCGCCGTCATCGGCGCCCTCGGCATCTCCGGCGGCACCGTCGAGGAGGACGTCGTCGTACTCAACCACTGCATGGAAACCGTGATAGGAGCAAGGAAATGACGATCGACCCGGCACTGCTTGAGGCGGCCATCCGCGAGATGCTGGCCGCGATCCCCGCGGCCCAGTCGGCGGCCCCTGCCGCACCGCGGGGCGACGGCGTCTTCGCCGACATGGACGGCGGCCTCACCACCGTCGAGTACTCGGCCTACGGCGTCATCGGGGCCATCACCCCGACGACGAACCCGACGGAGACCGTCACCTGCAACGCGATCGGCATGCTGGCCGCCGGCAACGCCGTCGTGTTCAGCCCGCACCCGCGGGCCAAGAGCTTGACGCTGTGGCAGGTCCAGACGCTGAACCGCGCGCTGCGCGAGGTCGGCGCGCCCGACAACCTGATCGTCACCGTCGCCGAGCCGTCGATCGAGAACACCAACAAGATGATCGCGCACCCGGGGGTGAAGATGCTGGTCGCGACCGGCGGCCCGGGCATCGTCACGACCGTGCTCAGCTCCGGCAAGAAGGCCATCGGCGCCGGCGCGGGCAACCCGCCCGTCGTCGTCGACCAGACCGCCGACATCGCGCACGCGGCCAAGTGCATCGTCGACGGCGCCACCTTCGACAACAACGTGCCCTGCACGGCGGAGAAGGAGATCATCGCGGTCGACGCCATCGCGGACCTGCTGAAGTTCAACATGCTGAAGAACGGCGCCTACGAGGCGACGGCCGACGAGGTGCGGCGCCTCGAGGGGCTGGTGCTGAACGCGAAGGGCACCGGGCCCGACACGGGCTGGGTCGGCAAGCCCGCGGCCGAGATCCTGCGCGCCATCGGCGTCGAGCCCCCGGTGGGGGTGCGGCTGATCGTCGCCGAGCTGCCGGCCGACCACCCGTTCGTGGTGCACGAGCTGATGATGCCGGTGATCGGCCTGGTGCGGGTGCCGGACGTCGACGCGGCGATCGCGCTCGCCGTCGAGCTGGAGCACGGCAACCGGCACACGTCGATCATGCACTCGCGCGACGTGAAGGCGCTGACCAGGATGGGCCGGGAGATCCAGACGACGATCTTCGTCAAGAACGGCGCGTCGTTCAACGGCCTGGGCATCGGCGGCGAGGGCTTCCCGACCTTCACGATCGCCGGGCCGACGGGCGAGGGCCTCACCCGCACTCGCAACTTCGCGCGCGTCCGGCGCTGCGTGCTTGTCGACGACCTGAACGTCCGCTGATGTCCGGCAGCCCGCTGCGGGTGGCGGTCACGGGGGCCGCCGGGCAGATTGGCTACGCGCTGCTCTACCGGCTGGCCTCGGGAGACCTGCTCGGCGACCGCCCCGTCGAGCTGCGGCTCCTGGAGGTGCCCGGCGCGCTGAAGGCGCTCGAGGGCGTCGTGATGGAGCTCGACGACTGCGCGTTCCCCGCGCTGAGGGGGATCGAGATCGGGTCGGACCCCCGCCGGGTGTTCGACGGGGTGAGCCTCGCCATGCTGGTCGGCGCGATGCCCCGCAAGGCGGGCATGGAGCGCGCGGACCTGTTGCAGGCCAACGGCGCGATCTTCTCGGAGCAGGGGGCCGCGCTCGCGGCGTCGGCGGCCTCCGACCTGCGCGTCGTCGTCACGGGCAACCCCGCCAACACCAACGCCTACATCGCTTACCGGAACGCCCCCGGGGTCCCCAGGGAGCGGTTCACGGCGCTGACGCGGCTGGACCAGAACCGCGCCGCGGCGCAGCTGGCCGCCAAGGCGCGCTGCCGCGTCGGCGACGTCACCCGGATGACCATCTGGGGCAACCACTCGGCGACCCAGTACCCCGACGCGTTCAACGCGCGCATCCGTGGCATGGCCGCGGACAGGTGGATCGCCGACGACGCGTGGATCAACTTCGACTTCATCCCGCGCGTCGCCAAGCGCGGCGCGGAGGTGATCGCGGCCCGCGGGCTGTCGAGCGCGGCGTCGGCGGCGAACGCCACCATCGAGCACGCCCGCGACTGGCTGCGCGGCACGCCCGCCGGCGACTGGGTGTCGATGGGCGTGCCGTCGGACGGCTCCTACGGCGTGCCCGACGGCCTGGTGTCGTCGTTCCCCGTCACCTGCGCGGGCGGCGACTGGAGCATCGTGCGCGGCCTGCCGCTCAGCGCGTTCGCCCGCGCGAAGATCGACGCCTCCGTGGCGGAGCTTCAGGCCGAGGCCGTAGAGGTCGCCGCCCTCGGCCTGCTCCCCTGAGTTACTGCACGTCCTGCACGAGCTCGACGGGGGTGCCGTCGGGGTCGCGGAGATAGGCGACGATGTTGCCCGCCCACGGGCCGCTGGGCACGACCTGCGGCTCGGAGTTGAACGCGACGGTGTCCTTCAGCCGCTCGTAGAGCGCGCGGACGTCGTCGACGTTCAGCGCGATGTGCATGGCGCCGACGTCGCGGTTCGGGCGGTCGTTGGCCTTCTTGCCCTCCGGCGTCTTGTACTCCAGCAGCTCCAGCACCGTGCCGTCGTCCATGGTCAGGAAGGCGACGTCGATGACCGCGTCCTTTTCGGCGACGAGCGCGCTCAGCCAGTCGCCCTGGATGGTGAACACCCAGTCGGCCGGCGGCTCGCCGAAGCCGAGGCTGGTGTAGAACGCGATGGAGCGCTGCAGATTGCCTACCGTGATTCCCACGTGGTTGAGGAGACCCATGAGGTTGTGCCCTTCCTAGCGACGTCGATGTGAAGCGTTTTAAGTGTAGTGCTCCGTCGCGCTCGAAGGTGCGGATCGGGACGGGGCAGTAGACGGGATGAGTGACGACCCCGTGGCGCCCTCTTGTGGGTGGCGAACGCTACCCTCGGGTGTCATGACCCGGCGGATCCTGCACCTCGACCTGGACGCGTTCTTCGCGGCCGTCGAGCAGCGCGACAAGCCGTCGCTGCGGGGCAAGGCCGTGGTCGTCGGCGGGGCCGGGCCGCGCGGCGTGGTCGCGACGGCGTCCTACGAGGCGCGCCGGTTCGGCGTCCGCTCGGCGATGTCCGGGGCGGAGGCCCGGCGGCGGGCCCAGCACGCGGCGTTCCTGGGCGGGCGGTTCGAGGCGTACCGGGAGTCGTCGCGGATCGTGATGGGACTGCTGCGGGAGGTGTCGCCGCTTGTCGAGCCGCTGAGCCTCGACGAGGCCTTCGTCGACCTCGCTCCCGCGGGCTGGGCGGAGGACGAGCTCCCGGACCGCGTCGCCTGGCTGCGGCGCGAGCTGACCGAGCGCACGGAGGGGCTGACGGCGTCGGTGGGGGTGGGGACGTCGAAGTTCCTCGCGAAGCTCGCCAGTGAGGCGGCCAAGCCCGACGGCGCGCGCATCCTGGACCCCGCCGACGAGCTGGGCTTCCTCGCGCCCATGCCGGTGCGGGCGATCCCCGGGATCGGGCCGGCGACGGAGCAGCGGCTCGTCGCGATCGGGTGCTACACCGTCGAGGACCTGCGCGCCGCGGACCGCGCCGAGCTGGTCCGCGAGCTGGGATCGGCCGCGGGCAACGGCCTGGCGGAGCTGGCCTGGGGGCGCGACGACCGCCGGGTCGAGTCGCGGCGAGACCCCAAGTCGATCTCGACGGAGGACACGTTCGCCACGGACCTCACGGACCGCGCCCAGCTGGAGGCGATCCTGATGCGCGACGCCGCGGCGGTCGCCGGACGCCTGACCCGGGCCGGCCTCTTCGCCCGGACGGTCACGATCAAGGTGCGCTTCCCTGACTTCTCGACCCGGACCATCGCGCGGAGCCTCGGCGGGGCGACGGACGCCGTCGACACCATCACCGTGGTGGGCCTCGGCCTGTTGCGGGAGGTCGACGTCCGCGTCGGCGTCCGCCTGCTGGGCATCGGGGTGAGTGGGTTCGCGACGGCGGCCCAGGAGAGCCTCTTCGGCGAGGAGCCGGAGCGGGCGGAGGCGTCGTCGACCACGCGGGAGTCGGCGGAGCTGAGCGGCGTCCGCGGCCACGGCTGGTTCCCCGGCGCCGACGTCGTCCACGACGACCATGGCCGCGGCTGGGTCTGGGGCGCCGGCCTGGGCCGGGTAACGGTCCGGTTCGAGACGCGGGCGTCCGGCCCCGGCCCCATCCTCACGCTCGCCGCCGACGACCCCGCCCTCCACGCCGTCGGCATCGAGCCCCTCGCCCGGGCGCTGGACCACGGCGACGAGCAGGACGAGGCCCTCGCAGACGAGGACTGACGCTAGACTTGGCGGGCCCGATGCGGGCGAGCCGAAGTGGTGGAATTGGTAGACACGCAGGATTTAGGTTCCTGTGCCCCCGGGCGTGAGGGTTCAAGTCCCTTCTTCGGTACGGGCGAGGCTACCTTGCCCAAGTGGGAATCGGCCGACGACGTCGTAGTGGCGGCCGACCTGGCGCGACTCGATCAGCACGAGCTCCTCGGCCGTCCACTCCCACACCGGGAACGACGACAGCACCTCCAGCCAGCGCTTGGCGGCGACCCCTCGGTGGTGCCGCGCGAGCGTCAGGTGGCCGACGTAACGGGCGCCGTCGACCTCGACACCGGCCCGGGTCGCGGCCGTCCGCGACGCCGCAGCCAGCGCGCCCAGCGCCTCTTGTCCCGTCCCGACGGCGAGAGCCAACACCCGCGCCTTCATCGGGTCGGGGAAGGTGACGCCGCCCGCCAGGGCGAGCGGAAACGGCGCGGCTCGCGCCGCGACCTCGGCCAGGTTCTCCTCGAGCGCGTCCAGCCGGTAGCGGTCGACGCTCGCCATGAACGCCGTCGTCACGTGCCACCCGTCCGGGCGCGTCCAGCGGAGGGAGGAGTCGGCGTCGCGGCGCGGATCGAGCAGCCTGTCCAGCTCGTCGACGACCTCGCGCGGAGGAAGGACGGCGGTGAACATGCGCGCTCCCATGCCCCTCAACCTACCGGAGGAAACTGACGGATAACTGCGGCGAGATGCTCCGCACACACCCCTTTTCGCCGGAATCCCGAACTGGCCGCACTTTCCCGTCACGCATAGTCGGTCCAGCGCTCGCCGACGGGGGTGGCGGTCAGTGCCCCGGCGGAGAGCGTGGCGAGCGCGGTGTCCAGCTCGTCGGCGAGGGCCGAGGGGACAGCGACGGCGATGTGGGCGCGGTCGGTCCACTCCACGCCGTCGACGATCACGGGCGCCCCGCTCGGCAGCACGAGGCCGCGGAGCTGGTCCTCGACCTGGCCCGCGGCGGCGAAGTCGACGTCGACCCGGAACAGCCCGGTCAGCCGAACCTCGCGCGTTCCGACGGCGGACGCGGCCTGCGCGACGGCGTCGGTG
>RRZT012408285.1_pt1 | contig 12513 bp, 11 predicted proteins | sample 2165551 | NCBI WGS metagenome assembly RRZT01 (sample SAMN10456910, study PRJNA506462) | wastewater metagenome | biome: wastewater; feature: sludge; material: wastewater sludge; isolation source: wastewater sludge with Escherichia coli K12::gfp cells carrying plasmid... | place: USA: Moscow, Idaho... | reverse complement strand
CGCCGCATTTTTCGCATATAACACCACGATGTTTTAAACGCTTATATTTTCCGCACAGACACTCATAATCTTTGACTGGACCGAAGATCTTGGCACAAAACAGACCATCTCGTTCCGGTTTGAAGGTGCGATAATTAATCGTCTCAGGTTTTTTTACTTCGCCATAAGACCAAGAACGAATTTTCTCTGGAGAAGCAAGGCCAATTTTGATGGCATCAAACTCTTCTTTGTGAGTAACTTGTTTAAATAGATCTAGCAGTGCTTTCATTTGTCACTCCTGTAAATCAGAGGGCAATAAAATTTTGATGAAATTTATGTGATATACGTAATAAGAGGATAGATTCAAACTAATCACCCAATCTTTGAAACGCTTAATTTTGTTCCAAATCGATATCCATACCCAGTGAACGTATTTCTTTTACCAATACATTAAATGACTCCGGCATTCCAGCATCAATCTTATGATCCCCTTTAACAATACTTTCATAAACTTTAGTGCGTCCCGTGACATCGTCCGATTTGACTGTCAGCATTTCCTGCAAGGTATATGCGGCACCATATGCTTCCAACGCCCATACCTCCATCTCACCAAAACGCTGTCCGCCAAACTGCGCTTTACCACCTAATGGTTGCTGTGTTACTAAACTATAAGGACCTGTTGAACGCGCGTGCATTTTATCGTCCACCAAATGATGAAGCTTCAGAACATGCATATAACCAACGGTAACTGGTCGATCAAATGCCTCTCCTGTTCGACCATCGTATAATGTGATTTGACCCGACCTTGGTAATTCGGCAAGCTCCAACATGTCCTTTATTTCTTTCTCCGTTGCGCCATCAAAAACGGGCGTGGCAAAAGGAACGCCTGCTGTTAAATTTTCAGCCAATGATAAAATTTCTTTATCTGACAAAGAGGAAATATCTTCTCTTTTACCACTCTCATTATAAATCTTATCGAGAAACTCTTTAATCTCACTTACATTTTTCTGTTTCTTTAGCATTTCATCAATTTTCTTACCAAGACCTTTCGCTGCCCACCCTAAGTGCACCTCAAGAATTTGCCCTACATTCATTCGCGAAGGAACTCCCAGCGGATTTAATACCACATCAACAGGCGTTCCGTCGGCCATATAAGGCATATCCTCCAAAGGTACAATCTTAGAAATAACACCTTTATTACCATGCCGTCCTGCCATTTTGTCGCCAGGTTGCAAACGCCTTTTAACTGCGATATAGATCTTGACCATCTTTTGCACGCCAGGTGCTAATTCATCACCTTGAGTAAGCTTTTTCTTTTTTTCTTCAAACGCAACATCAAATGCCTTACGTTTTTGCGCCATACTCTCACGCACTTGCTCTAATTGTATGCTCGCATCCTCATCAGCCAAACGAATATCAAACCAGTAGTGAGGGTCAAAGCTTTGTAGATATTCAGCAGAGATCTCTTTCCCTTTTGCCAGTTTATTGGGGCCTCCTGTAGCCATTTTACCAATCAATAAACGCTCTAGACGAGCAAATGCATCTTCTTCCACAATACGCATCTGGTCCGCCAAATCTTTTTTGTAGCGATCAAGTTCATCATCAATAATATTTTGGGCTCTTTTATCACGCTCAATACCTTCACGAGTGAACACTTGCACGTCAATCACAGTTCCCGAGATTCCTGATGGAACCCGAAGTGAGGTATCTTTTACATCCGATGCCTTCTCACCAAAAATAGCTCGTAATAATTTCTCCTCCGGAGTTAACTGCGTTTCACCTTTTGGTGTAACTTTTCCAACTAAAACATCCCCTGCTTCAACTTCTGCACCAATGTAAACAATACCTGACTCATCGAGACGCCCTAACTGATGCTCGGATAAATTTGGAATATCTGCAGTTATCTCTTCCGTACCTAGTTTGGTATCCCGGCTCACAACCGATAACTCTTCTATATGTATGGAAGTAAAACGATCTTCAGCTACGATCCGCTCTGAAATTAGGATAGAATCTTCAAAGTTATACCCATTCCATGGCATAAACGCCACCAGCATATTCTGCCCTAAAGCAAGCTCACCCATATCAGTGGACGCACCATCAGCAATAACATCGTCTTTACTGATGCTATCACCAACTTTAACTAAAGGCCGTTGATTAATATTTGTATTCTGATTAGAGCGCGTATATTTTATGAGGTTATAGATATCAACTCCCACTTCTCCCATGTGTGTCTCAATATCATGCACACGAACCACAATTCGACCCGAATCCACATAGTCAACGACCCCGCCTCGTTTGGCCCGAACAGTAGTACCGGAATGTATCGCTACAACCCGCTCAATTCCCGTACCTACGAGTGGCTTCTCCGCACGCAAACAGGGAACGGCTTGACGCTGCATATTTGACCCCATTAATGCACGGTTTGCATCATCATGCTCTAGAAATGGTATCAGTGACGCTGCTACCGATACAATTTGTGCTGGCGCCACATCCACGTATTCAATTCGATCCGGCGAAGATAGCGCAAATTCGTTTTTGTGACGACAAGAAACAATCTCGCTAATAAATCGGTGATTGTCATCAAGCTCAGCATTAGCTTGAGCAATCATGAAATTACCTTCCTCGATTGCCGACAGGTAGTCAATTTCATCAATCACTTGGTTATTTTTCACTCTGCTATAGGGCGTTTCTATAAATCCATATTCATTAGTTCGTGCATATAATGCCAATGAATTAATAAGACCAATATTAGGCCCTTCGGGTGTCTCGATTGGACACACCCTGCCATAGTGTGTTGGATGCACATCGCGCACTTCAAAGCCAGCTCTCTCTCGTGTCAACCCACCGGGCCCTAGTGCTGAAATACGACGCTTGTGTGTTATTTCAGACAATGGATTCGTCTGATCCATAAATTGTGACAACTGACTGGATCCAAAGAATTCTCGAGCTGCTGCAGAAACAGGTTTTGCATTAATCAAATCATGAGGCATTAGATTTTCTGATTCTGCCTGACTCAAGCGTTCTTTCACCGCGCGCTCTACGCGCACCAATCCAGATCTAAACTGATTTTCTGCCAATTCGCCAACTGAACGTACGCGCCGATTACCAAGATGATCAATATCATCAATTTCCCCGCGCCCATTTCTCAGCTCTACCAGAATTTTTATCACCGCGACAATATCTTCATTCGATAGTGTTGGGGATCCTGTCAACTCAGTTCTTCCTACTCTACGATTAAATTTCATCCTGCCTACAACGGATAAATCATAGCGCTCTGGCGAATAGAACAAGCCCGCAAATAATGCCTTAACCGCATCTTCTGTCGGTGGCTCACCAGGCCGCATCATGCGATAAATCGCAACCTGCGCATTCATTTCGTCGGTTGTTTCATCAATCCTTAATGTCTGAGAAATATATGCGCCATGATTAAGATCATTGACATATAATGTATTAATTTTCTTTACACTTCCTATACGAAGCTTTGCTATTGTTTCTTCACTAATTTCATCATTAGCAAGCGCTATAATTTCACCTGTTTCCGGATCAACTATATTCTGTGCCAACACTCTTCCCAATAAAAAATCTTCAGGAACTTCTAGCTGATCAATCTTAGCTTCTTGCATTTCTCGAATATGCTTAGCTGTAATCCGCTTATCTTTCTGAACTATTACTTTTTTGCCTTTGGCCAGAATATCGAAACTCGCCACCTCTCCACGCAAGCGATCGGGCACGAGCTCAAACCGTATACCTTTATCCGAAAAATGAAAACAATCGAAAATAAAAAATTCTTTCAATATTTGCTCGGAGGTACAACCAATTGCCTTCAGTAAAGTAGTCACTGGCATTTTACGACGCCGATCTATTCTAAAATATAGACAATCTTTAGGATCAAACTCAAAATCTAACCATGACCCACGATAGGGAATAATCCGCGCAGAAAATAGCAATTTTCCCGATGAATGAGTCTTACCACGATCGTGTTCAAAAAATACCCCAGGAGAACGATGTAATTGAGAGACGATAACACGTTCAGTTCCGTTGATAACAAAAGACCCTGTCTCCGTCATCAAAGGAATTTCACCCATGTAAACTTCCTGCTCTTTGACTTCCTTAACAGTCGGTTTGGATATTTCCTTGTCCATAATAGTCAGCCTTACCCTTGCACGTAAAGGCGATGCATAAGTTAATCCTCGTTGCTGACACTCTTTTACATCAAATACTGGCAAACCAAGTTCATAGCTTATAAAATCTAGGCGCGCATTTTTGGTATGACTCTCAATTGGAAAGATTGAATTAAAAGCGGCCTGCAATCCTTGGTTCCGACGTTTACTGGGCGCAACATTTTCCTGTAAAAAAGCCGCGTAAGACTCTATCTGAGTTGCAAGTAGAAAAGGAATTGGCAAAACACTCGCGCGCTTAGCAAAACTTTTTCGAATACGTTTTTTCTCTGTGAACGAATAGCTCATGAGTTTTCTCCGGGAGAAGAAGACCGAGGGTTGAATAGTTGAGGCCAAACAACTATCAATTGCCGGGACGCCAAAAATGACACATCAAATGATTAAAATACCAAAGGCTGGCAGCTTTAATTCCCCACCAGCCCTAAAATTTATTAGCTCTCCTACTTAATTTCGCAAGTAGCGCCAGCTTCTACCAACTGTTTCTGAATTGAGGCTGCTTCATCTTTTGATGCGCCTTCCTTGACAGGTTTTGGCGCTCCGTCAACCAAATCTTTAGCCTCTTTCAAACCTAAACCGGTCACCGTTCTTACCACTTTAATAACATTAACTTTACTTTCTCCGGCAGATGTCAGTATCACAGCAAACTCAGTTTGTTCTGCCTCAGCTGCCGCGCCACTACTCGGTGCAGCAGCCACAGCAACAGCTGCTGCCGCTGCAGACACACCGAATTTTTCTTCCATTTCTTTAATCAACTTTGACAATTCAAGCACTGTCATATTTGCAATTGATTCCAATATTTCATCTTTTGTTACAGCCATTATTATCTCCTGGTAATTTCTTGTATTAAGCTATTATATAAAAAATAGAAGTTTGATGAGCTACTTGCTATCACGCACCATAGCTAAACCACGTACAAATCTAGCTGGCACTTCATTAAGCGTTTGAACGAATTTGGCTATAGGAGCTTGCATTGTTCCTAGCAATTTAGATAACAACTCTTCACGACTCGGCAGTGAAGCTAACGCAGTAATTTCATCACGCGATATTACCTGCTCACCTATTGCACCTACTTTAATCACGAATTTTTCATTACTCTTGGAAAATTCATGCAATACTTTCGCAGCGGCTACTGGATCAGCACCCATGCCATAAGCAAGGGGCCCTACCATATGCTTGACTAATTCCGCATAAGGTGTGTCAGCAACAGCACGACGAACCAATGAATTTTTTATGACACGAAAATAAATTCCTGATTCGCGAGTTTTCGCTCTTAGCTGAGTCAGCTGACCAACTTCTAGCCCTCGGTATTCTGCAATGATAATAGCTTGAGCATTAGTTACCTGAGTGCTCACTTCTGCTACTATAGCTTTTTTCTCTTCAAGATTAAGACTCAAGGTTTACTCCCATCTGTAAAAATAACACTTGGAGCAATTAAACTAATCACTTCCAAATACCACAAACTGGCTACCTTAAACCAGGAAAACAAGACTCCTGTTTTGGGTTCACCATCTACGCTGGGTGTTCAACTGAACTCAGAAAAATACATCACAAACTTCTTTGATTTCTCATTCAACAATCGAATATTTAAGTATTCTAAATAAAGTCGTTTAATCGATTATTATTTACATACCCCAACGGTCTTTGACAATCCACATAAGTACACATATACACATGTGCATCTATGTGGCCCACAAAGTTCTGTTTTATTACTGCATTATACTTGTTTGATCTATTCTGACACCAATACCCATGGTACTTGAGACAGATACTTTTCTTAAATAAACACCCTTTGACGAGGTTGGTTTGGATTTATTCAGCGCCTCAATTAATGCCCTCATATTTTTCTTTAGTGCATCTGTGTCAAACGATGCTCGCCCAATAGTGCAATGAATAATGCCAGTTTTATCCGCCCGAAATTGCACTTGCCCAGCTTTAGCATTCTTAACCGCGCCCGCAATGTCTGCAGTCACAGTTCCAACTTTTGGATTTGGCATCAAGCTGCGGGGCCCTAAAATCTGACCTAATTGGCCAACTACGCGCATCGCATCTGGACTTGCAATTGCAATATCAAAATTAATATTACCCGCCTTAATATCAGCGGCTAAGTCATCAAACCCAACGATATCCGCGCCAGCCTCTTGCGCCTCTTTCGCTTTATCCCCTTGCGCAAATACTGCAACACGAACTGTTTTCCCAGTTCCTGCGGGCAAAACTACCGAGCCACGTACAGCTTGATCCGATTTCTTTGCATCTATCCCTAAATTTACTGCTATATCAATGGATTCATCAAACTTGGCCGAAGCAGCTTCTTTAACTAACCCAAGTGCTTCATCGATTTGATATATTTTATTGCCATTGATTTTCTCTGCTATAGCTATATAGCGCTTTGATGAACGTGCCATTTTATATGCCCTCTACTTCTATACCCATACTTCGCGCACTTCCTGCTATAGTACGCACAGCGGCATCCAAATTAGCTGCGGTTAAATCCGGCATTTTTGTTTTTGCAATTTCTTCCGCCTGACTACGATTCAACTTCCCAACTTTATCCATGTGTGGCCTAGCACTTCCTTTGCTCACCCCAGCAGCTTTCTTAATTAATACCGACGCAGGCGTCGTTTTCATCACAAATGTAAAGCTTTTATCAGCATAGGCAGTAATTACTACTGGCACGGGTAGTCCGGGTTCAATTTTTTGCGTAGCCGCATTAAATGCTTTACAAAACTCCATAATATTTAATTGACGCTGCCCTAGAGCAGGGCCAATTGGTGGGCTTGGATTAGCCTTACCCGCTGGCACCTGTAATTTGATATAACCGATTATTTTCTTTGCCACTTCATTCTCCTGACGGGTGCAAATGAGTAATAAGACACTCTCCCCAACTATTTATAAAAATAACAATTAACACAATACTGTCATAACTTTTCTTCAGTTACTAAGCTTCAAGAAAAAGATAGTATTTAGGATTTCTCAACTTGATTGAAATCCAACTCTACAGGTGTGGGTCGCCCAAAAATTGATACCGATACCCTGAGCTTGCTTTTGTCGTAATTAACATCTTCTACATTGCCATGAAAATCAGTGAACGGACCTTCCTTCACACGAACAGCCTCCCCCATTTCAAATAGAATTTTCGGCTTTGGTTTCTCTACACCCTCCTGGATTTGATGGAGTATATTATCGACTTCCTTTTGACTTATTGGTGTTGGTTTCATCGCTGAACCGCCAACAAATCCCGTTACTTTGTCTGTATTCTTAACCAAATGCCAAGTATCATCAGACATCTCCATTTCCACCAAAACATACCCAGGAAAAAATTTTCGTTCACTAATACTCTTTTGCCCGCTTTTCATTTCGATCACTTCTTCCACTGGCACCAATATCTGACCAAACTTATCTTGCATACCCGCCCGATCAATACGATCTTTTAATGCTTTCTGCACACTTTTCTCATATCCTGAATAAGCGTGAACTACATACCATTTCATACTCATTCTTTCCTCAGAGGAATTAAGCATCCTGATTCATCATTAGTTTCACAAGCGACATCAAAGCAGCGTCGATGAGCCATAAAAAAATAGCCATCACAACAACAAAAGCAAATACTACTCCAGATGTCTGAAGAGATTCCTTACGACTTGGCCACACGACCTTTTTTGTTTCTTCAGAGGATTCTTTACAAAAGGTGTAGAAATCTTGACCTTGAGTCGTGTATTTAGCAATAATGACTGCCGACAATATCCCCACCAATATGGACAAAACGCGAATGACCATAGCGCTTTCATTTAAATAAAAGAATCCAGCAACACCTGCGAAAATAAAAACAACCGCAAGCACAAGCTTAAATTTATTCACCTTTTGAATCCCTTATATCTTACAAAAACACTCATCAAAATATCTATGTTCGTTTGAAAATTTTTACTGGAATTATTTTTTCTATGTCTATTCTCTAGTTAAAAATTCTGCTTCAACCATTTCTATGTGGCAGGCCAGGAGGGCATCGAACCCCCAACCTTCGGTTTTGGAGACCGACGCTCTGCCAATTGAGCTACTGGCCTATTATCTGAAACATTACTAGAGTTATAACGATGTAAAATAATTATACTATCCCAATTTTCCCGCGAACTATATTCACTCAATAATCTTAGCAACAACGCCAGCACCAACAGTTCTACCACCTTCGCGGATCGCAAAACGCAATCCATCTTCCATCGCAATAGGCGCTATCAAATTTACCGTCACTGAAACATTGTCTCCAGGCATCACCATCTCTGTTCCCGCAGGCAATTCTATCGCTCCGGTCACATCTGTCGTCCTAAAATAAAACTGCGGACGATAACCAGGAAAAAATGGTGTATGCCTCCCACCTTCATCCTTACTTAGCACATAAATTTCCGCCGTGAATTTAGTATGAGGCAATATGCTGCCCGGCTTTGCTAATACTTGACCGCGCTCCACCTCTTCTCGTTTCGTGCCACGCAGCAGTATCCCTACGTTATCCCCTGCCTGCCCTTGATCCAAAAGCTTACGAAACATCTCAACGCCCGTACATACTGTCTTTAGTGTCGGCTTGAGACCCACTATCTCTATCTCTTCACCAACCTTGATTATGCCCCTCTCTACACGGCCCGTCACAACTGTCCCACGACCCGATATTGAGAATACATCTTCAACCGGCATAATGAAAGCACCATCAATAGCACGCTCCGGTTGTGGAATATAGCTATCCAGCGCATCCGCCAATTTCAAAATGGAAGGCTCACCAATATCACTCTGATCACCCTCCAGTGCTTTCAAAGCTGATCCAACTATGATCGGCGTATCATCACCTGGAAAATCATATTTCGACAACAGCTCCCGTATCTCCATCTCCACCAACTCAATCAGCTCCGCATCATCAACCATGTCGGCTTTATTCATGTAGACAATGATGTAAGGCACACCCACTTGGCGCGCCAATAAAATATGCTCTCGTGTTTGTGGCATAGGACCATCAGCTGCTGATACTACCAATATTGCCCCATCCATTTGAGCTGCGCCTGTAATCATATTCTTCACATAGTCCGCATGGCCCGGGCAATCCACATGAGCATAATGACGCTTGTCCGTTTCATATTCAACATGAGCTGTATTAATGGTTATACCGCGCGCACGCTCTTCCGGTGCAGAATCAATTTGATCATAACTCTTCGCTTCTCCACCAAACTTCTTCGTCAGTATCGTCGTAATTGCCGCCGTAAGCGTAGTCTTACCATGATCCACATGCCCTATCGTTCCAACATTTACATGTGGTTTCGATCGCTCAAATTTACTCTTTCCCATATCTTATCCTTTTACACTCTATACAATATCACTATTTCTTGCTTATTATAGCTTCCGCCACATTCTTTGGTGCCTCGGAATAATGCTTAAATTCCATCGAATAAGTCGCTCTTCCTTGTGTTGCAGATCTCAATGCCGTTGAGTAACCAAACATTTCTGCAAGCGGCACTTCTGCTCGAATGACTTTGAAGCCAGGAATATCTTCCATTCCTTGTATCATGCCGCGCCTTGATGACAAATCGCCTACAACATTACCCATAAAATCTTCCGGCGATTCCACTTCAACAGCCATCATAGGCTCTAGCAACACTGGATTCGCCTTACGCATACCATCCTTAAATGCTATTGATGCAGCCATTTTAAATGCGTTCTCATTCGAATCCACATCATGATATGAACCATCAAAAAGAGTAACTTTTACATCCACCACGGGATACCCCGCCAACACTCCGCTAGGCAGAGTCTCTAACAGTCCTTTTTCGACCGCCGGTATATATTCTCGCGGCACTGCTCCGCCCTTTATTTCATCTATAAATTCAAATCCTTTACCGGTTTCATTTGGTTCCATTCTTAACCAAACATGACCATACTGCCCACGACCGCCAGATTGCTTTACAAACTTTCCCTCTATCTCTACTGATTTTTTTATCGCTTCACGATAAGCCACTTGTGGAGCTCCCACATTCGCTTCCACGCTGAATTCACGCCTCATACGGTCAACAATGATCTCAAGATGTAACTCGCCCATGCCAGAAATAATCGTTTGCCCAGACTCCTCATCCGTTCTAACTCTAAATGAAGGATCTTCTTGAGCTAATCTATTTAGCGCCATACCCATTTTCTCTTGATCTATTTTTGTTTTTGGCTCAACCGCAACATGAATTACAGGCTCTGGAAAATCCATTCTTTCCAGCGTGATTATATTTTGAGTATCACACAACGTATCCCCAGTAACCACATCTTTCAAACCTACCGCCGCAGCAATATCTCCCGCTCGCACCTCTTTGATCTCTTCACGTTGGTTCGCATGCATTTGCAATATTCTACCAATTCTTTCTTTTCTTCCTTTAATCGGGTTATAGACTGTATCGCCTGACACCACAATACCTGAATACACTCTGAAGAAAATAAGTTGCCCCACGTATGGGTCTGTTGCAATCTTAAATGCTAGCGCTGAAAAAGGCTCGTTATCATCAGCCGTTCTCTTGTCCGACTCACCATTTTCCTTTTCACCTTGCACTGCAACGATATCAGTCGGCGAAGGCATATAATCTATAACTGCATCTAGCATTGCTTGAACCCCTTTGTTTTTAAAGGCGGTCCCGCACATCATTGGCACTATCTCATTATTAATTGTTCGCATCCGCAAACCAAGTTTTATTTCGGAAATATCCAGATCTCCACTTTCTAGATATTTATTCATCAACTCTTCATTGGCTTCAGCTGCCGACTCCAGCATTTTCTCACGCCAGGATTTCGCATCTACTTGCAGAGCATCAGGAATATCACGCTCCACAAACTTCATCCCCCTGCTTTCTTCATCCCAATAAATAGCCTTCATTTTCACTAAATCGACTACACCTTCAAATTTATCCTCGGCCCCTATCGGCAACTGTATCGGCACCGGCACCGCCTTAAGTCGCGCCTTAATCTGCTCATAAACACGCATAAAATTTGCGCCCGAGCGATCCATCTTATTCACAAAAGCAAGCCGCGGAACCTTATATTTATTTGCTTGCCTCCAAACCGTTTCAGTCTGAGGCTGAACCCCACCAACCGCACAAAAAACTGTACAAGCCCCATCCAATACCCGAAGTGAGCGTTCCACTTCAATTGTAAAATCAACGTGCCCCGGAGTATCAATGATATTAATTCTGTGCTCCGGGTAATTACCGCCCATTCCCTTCCAAAAGCAAGTTGTAGCAGCCGATGTTATCGTAATACCTCTTTCCTGCTCCTGCTCCATCCAGTCCATTGTTGCTGCACCATCATGAACCTCGCCTAATTTATGTGACACACCGGTATAAAATAGCACACGCTCAGTAGTGGTTGTCTTACCCGCATCAATGTGTGCCATGATACCGATATTTCTATAACGCTCTATAGGAGTTTTTCTTGCCACAGTCTTAATGCCTTACGAATATCCGATTAATGAATACTACTCTTTCAATTTTGTCCGGCTAGAATCTAAAATGCGAGAATGCCTTATTAGATTCAGCCATCCTATGAACCTCTTCACGCTTCTTAACTGCACCTCCACGCCCCTCAGCTGCTTCAGTCAACTCATTCGCCAACCTTGCATCCATTGACTTTTCGCTTCTTTTCCTTGCAGCATCTCTAAGCCACCTCATGGCCAGCGCATTACGTCGCACAGAACGCACTTCTACCGGAACCTGATAATTTGCACCACCCACTCGACGACTCTTTACCTCTACGATTGGACGCACGTTGGTTAATGCTTGCGTGAAGATTTCCAGCGGATCATTTCCAGTTTTCTTCCCGATGTGCTCTAGCGCGCCATAGATAATTCTTTCAGCCACTGACTTTTTACCTCTCGTCATGAGAACATTAACAAATTTTGCTAGCTCTACATTGTGATACTTTGGATCTGGTAAAATTTCCCGCTTTGGAACTTCTCTACGTCTTGGCATTATGCAACCTCTTCAGATTTGTTACTTTTCTGTTCTTTTTTTACTATCTAAAAATACTTGTGTTATATGCAGATAAGACACTAAGCAGTTTTTGGTTTTTTGGAACCATATTTTGATCTTCCCTGCTTACGATCTTTAACACCCGCTGTATCTAGGCTTCCCCTCACTGTGTGATAACGCACACCCGGCAAGTCTTTGACTCGACCTCCACGAATCAGCACAACTGAGTGCTCCTGAAGATTATGTCCTTCGCCACCAATATAACTTGAGACCTCAAATCCATTAGTCAATCTCACTCTGGCTACTTTGCGCAACGCAGAATTTGGCTTCTTTGGTGTAGTCGTATATACCCTTGTACAAACACCCCGCTTTTGCGGACTATT
>RRZT011090244.1_pt1 | contig 12513 bp, 10 predicted proteins | sample 2165551 | NCBI WGS metagenome assembly RRZT01 (sample SAMN10456910, study PRJNA506462) | wastewater metagenome | biome: wastewater; feature: sludge; material: wastewater sludge; isolation source: wastewater sludge with Escherichia coli K12::gfp cells carrying plasmid... | place: USA: Moscow, Idaho... | reverse complement strand
GAGGTCGAAGGCCTCGGCCACCGCCGCAACGACTGCATCCGCGGACGCGGCAGGGAGCAGGGCAATGGCCGAGCCGCCGAAGCCGCCGCCGGGCATCCGCGCCCCCCAGGCTCCGGCTCCGAGCGCCGCGTCGACCACGGTGTCCAGCTCGATGCAGGAGACCTCGAAGTCGTCTCGCAGCGACTCGTGGGAGGCGACGAAGGTCGCGCCCACCCGGGCGAAGTCACCGTGTCCAAGGGCCTCGACACACTCGCGGACCCGCTGGATCTCGGTCACGACGTGCCGGGCGCGTTGCCGCGCGGTCCCGGTCAACCTGGCCTCGACGTCGGCCGGATCGGCGCTGCGCAGGCTGGGCACCCCCAAGGTCTGTGCGGCCTCGATACACGCGGTGCGGCGGGAGGCATACTGCCCGTCGACGAGGGCGTGCCTGGCTCTGGTGTCGACGACGAGCAGCCGCAGCCCGTGGGCCTCCGGGTCGAAGGGCACCTGGCGTGCCGAGCCGTCGCGGCAGTCGAGGAAGAGCGCATGCCCGGCTCGGCCCCGCATGGCGATGGCCTGGTCCATCCCGCCGGTTGGGGCCTGCGCGACCTCGTTCTCGGCCCGCTGGCACAGCCGGCCGAGCTCGGCCCGGCCGGCGTCGTCGGCGAGCAGGCCCAGGCCGAGCAGGTCCGACAGGGCGGCAGCTACCGAGCACTCCAGCGCCGCCGAGCTCGACAGGCCCGCCCCGACGGGGACGTCGCTGGTGATGTGCACGGTGAGCCCGGGCACCTCGTGTCCAGCCCCGCGCAGTGCCCAGACCACCCCCGCGACGTATGACGCCCAGCCCCCCGGAGCCTCGGGGCCGATCTGGGCGACCGGGACCCGGACCACGCCCGGCGCCGCGGTGGAGGAGACCTCGAGGATCCCGTCATCACGCAGCGACACGCGGGCGTGGGTGCGCTGCGGGAGGGCGATGGGCAGCACCAGGCCGTCGTTGTAGTCGGTGTGCTCACCGATGAGGTTGACTCGACCAGGAGCGGACCAGGTCGCGGCGGTATCGAGCGGCATGGGCCTAGGCTTTCGAGGCCGGGATGACGCCGTCAACCCGGCCCGATTCCTCGTCACAGGCGATCTCGACCGCGCAGCCCATGGCCTCGATCGCCTCGTGCGCGGCGCGTGACAGACCGCGGTCGGTCACCACTCGTTCGACGTCGGCCAGGGTGCCGAAAGATGCCAGCCCAACAACCCCCCACTTGGTGTGGTCGGCGCAGACGACGACCCGAGTGGCAGAGGCGACGAGCGCCCGGTTGGTCTCGGCCTCCACGATATTCGGGGTGGTCAGTCCGGCGCGGGCGGTCATCCCGTGGACGCCGAGGAAGAGCAGGTCGACGTGCAGCCCGCGCAGCGAGTCCACGGCTACCGGCCCGACGAGGGCATCCGACGGGGTCCGGCTTCCGCCGGTGAGGATGACGGTCTGCCCGATATCGCTGCCTTCCTGGAGGACCTGAGCGATGAGCATCGAGTTCGTCACGACGGTGAGATTGGGGACGGCCCGCAGCTCGCGGGCCACCTGGTAGGTCGTCGTCCCGGCCGAGATCGCGATCGCGGATCCGGGCTTGACCAGGGCGGCGGCCGCGTGGGCGATGCCCTGCTTCTGGGCGACCTGCAGCTCGGACTTGATGACGAAGCCCGGCTCGACGGCGCTCATCGCGCCGGTGGGCAGCGCGCCCCCGTGCACCTTGACGACGAGCCCCTGAGCCGCGAGCTGCTCGATGTCCCGGCGGATCGTCATATCGGAGACGCCGAGCATCTCGACGAGCGAGGAGATCCGCGCCCCGCCGGCCTGCACCTGGCTGAGGATGACGTCGCGTCGCTGGCTGGCGAGCACAGGTCAGCCCTCGCGCACCACGGCGACGCCGCCGCCGGGCACCGTCAGGCTGCCGACGACCGCAGTGTCGGTCACGAGGTCGTGCCCGGTCGCCACCAGCTCGCGCGGCTCAGCGCTGTGGTTGACCGCAACGAGGAAGGACCCCTGGTCGCCACGCCGCCGGACCACGTCGAGCCCGGCCGGAGCGCCCGGGACGACCGGGACCACCCCCGCGGCGTCGGTGACCTCGGCGAGGAGGGCGGCCAGGGCGTCGTCATCGAGGTCGGTCGAGAGGTACCAGCGGGCCGACCCGGCGACCTCCCGACGGGTCAGCGCGGCCTTGCCGAGCAGCGGACCGTCGGCATACTCGACGAGCACATCGGCGGTGGTCGCGGCACACACTTCGGACCAGATCCTCCCGGCACGCCCGTCGAGGAGGCCACCGGTGAGGCGGACCTGCTCGCCGTCGCGCAGCGGCCGGAACTCCTCGGTCCGCACCCCGAGCAGGTCCCGGAAGGCGCCCGGATAGCCCCCGAGGCGGATGTGGTCGGACTCGTCGACGATCCCGGAGAAGTAGCTGACCAGGACATCCGCCCCGGCGTCGGCCGTCGCGGTGAGATTGGCCACCGCGGCGTCGCTGACGAGGTACAGCGTCGGGACGAGAATGAGCCGGTATGCCGACAGGTCGCTCAGTGGGTGGGCCACCGCGCAGGTGACCTGTCGTGCCGCGAGGGCGCGGTGCATCCGCACGGCGAGGTCGCCGTACTGGACCAGCGCGGACGGCAGCGCCGGACCCATGAGACCCCACTGCGCCTCGTAGTCCCACAGGATCGCGACCTGGGCGTCCACCGAGCTCCCCACCAGCGGGCCGAGGCGGGTGGTGAGCTCGCCGAGGCGGCATACCTCGTCGAAGAGCGCGCTGTCGGGACCGGCGTGCGGCACCATCCCCGAGTGGTACTTCTCCGCCCCGGCGCGCGAGGCGCGCCACTGGAAGAAGCCGAGGACGTCGGCGCCCCGACCGACATGGGTGAGGCTGTCGCGGATCGTCTGGCCTGGGTCCTTCGCCCGGTTGACCGGCTGCCAGTTGACCGCGCTCGTCGAGTGCTCCATGAGCATCCAGGGGCGGCCGCCGGCGACGCCACGGGTCAGGTCCGCGCAGAAGGCCAGCTCGGCGCGCGGGTCGGGCAGGGCGTCGACGACATAGTGGTCGGTGGAGACGACGTCCTGGGTCGGGGCCCAGCGGAAGTAGTCCAGATGCCGGAAGTGGGTCATCGTCATGAAGTTCGTCGTCACCGGCACGCCCGGGGAGACCTCCTGAAGGACCTCGCGCTCGGCGAGGTACTGGGCCAGGAGGGCGTCGGACTGGTAGCGGCGGTAGTCGAGCAGCTGCCCGGGGTTGCCGAAGGTCGGGGTCCGGCGAGGTGGCGCGATGTGCTCCCACTGGTGGTAGCGCTGGCTCCAGAACGAGGTGCCCCAGGCGTCGTTGAGGGCGCCGAGGTCGCCATACCGCTGCTGCAGCCAGGCGCGGAAGCCAGCCGCGCAGGCCTCGCAGTAGCACGGGGTGTTGTGGCATCCGTACTCGTTCGACACGTGCCACATCGCCAGGGCGGGGTGGTCGTGGTAGTGCTGGGCCATCCGGCGGGTCAACGACGTCGCGTATGCCGTGAAGGTCGTCGAGCTGGGGCACCAGTTCTGCCGGGAGCCCTGGGAGAGGCGGTGGCCGTCGACGTCGACCACGGCGATCTCGGGGTGGGCCGCCGCGAGCCACATCGGGGGAGCCGCCGTCGCGGTCGCCAGGTCGACGGCAATGCCGGCGTCGCCGAGCAGGTCCATGACCTCGTCGAGCCAGCCCGGCTCGAACTCACCCTGGCGTGGCTCCAGCGCCGACCAGGAGAAGATCCCAACGCTGACGAAGCTGACCTTCGCGCGCTGCATGAGCTCGATGTCCTCACGCCACACCGCGCTGGGCCACTGTTCCGGGTTGTAGTCGCCGCCGAACCCGATGCGCCCTGTCGGCCATGTCCGCATGGTCGCCAGTCTTGGCCTCGGCGAGCGAGAGTGTCAATGCATGAGCTGCAGAAAAACAACAAAAATCAACACACCCTTCGAGCGCGTTGGCATCGGACACGGTTCGGTTACGCGCGGTGGTTGGGGTTGACAACGCTACGGGCGCGCTGGACGATCACCTTAGTCCGAGACGCGGATGTTGGACTCTGTGGGATTTCCTCTCACCATGGACCTCCGGCGCAGCCCGCTCTCGGGGCAGAGAAGCACGGTCAGCCTCGCGAATAGGAGACATGGATGTCCCGCCCCACAACCCAGGCCGAGTACCTCGCCAGCCTCGTGCCCCCCTCGGTCCGGGCCCAGCAGGTGAGCCGGCGCTCCCTGCTCCGCGGTGCCCTGGGGGCCGGTGCGCTGCTCGCCACCCCGCCGCTCCTGGCGGCCTGCGGCAGCAGCAGCACGCCCGCCACCGGATCGACCGGCGGCGGCGGAAGCACCGCGGCAAGCGGTGTCGTCAGCTTCGGCTCGAACGGCTCGGACGCCAAGCCCAAGGCGGCATACGAGGCCTTGATGGCCGCCTTCGCCGCGAAGAACGCGGGTCTGAGCGCCAAGATCAACACGGTCGACCACAACACCTTCCAGGAGAACATCAACACCTACCTCAAGGGTGCCCCGGACGACGTCTTCACCTGGTTCGCCGGCTACCGGGCGAAGTACTTCGCCGCACAGGGCCTCACCGGTGACATCTCCGACGTCTGGGCGAAGATCTCCGGCATGTCGGACGCGCTGAAGAAGGCGTCGACGGGCGACGACGGCAAGCAGTACTTCGTGCCGTTCACCAACTACCCGTGGGCGCTGTTCTACCGCAAGAGCGTGTGGACCAAGCATGGGTATGCCGTCCCGAAGACCCTCGACGAGCTGAAGACCCTCGGCGCGCAGATGAAGAAGGACGGCCTGGCCCCGATCGCCTTCGGCGACAAGGACGGCTGGCCGGCGATGGGCACCTTCGACGTCATCAACATGCGGGTCAACGGCTACGACTTCCATGTCAGCCTCATGGCCGGCAAGGAGGACTGGTCCGGCGACAAGGTCAAGAAGGTCTTCGACACCTGGGCCGGCATCCTCGACCTGCACCAGGCCGACCCGCTGGGCCGCACCTGGCAGGAGGCCGCCCAGTCGCTGCAGAAGGGGCAGTCCGGGATGTACCTCCTCGGCTCCTTCGTCGCCCAGCAGTTCGCGGCCAACGAGCAGGACGATATCGACTTCTTCACCTTCCCGGAGGTCGACTCGACGATCGGCGCCGACGCCATCGACGCCCCGATCGACGGCTTCATGATGGCCAAGAAGCCGAAGAACGAGGCCGGCGCCAAGGCCCTGCTCGGCTACCTGGCCACCGGTCCCGCCGAGGACATCTACCTGAAGTCGGACTCCTCGGTCGTCGGTGTCAGCTCGGCGGCCGACACCACCGGCTACACCGGCCTGCAGAAGAAGTCGGCCGAGTTCGTCGCCTCGGCGAAGTCGATCGCCCAGTTCATGGACCGCGACACGCGGCCCGACTTCGCCTCCACGGTGATGATCCCGGCGATCCAGGACTTCCTGAAGACCCCGACGGATATCTCTGGCCTGGTCACGAAGATCCAGCAGCAGAAGGTCAGCATCTTCGGTTCGTGAGCCCGATCCGGAACGGTCGGTGGGGCCGCCCGCGCGGCGGTCCCACCGACCGTCACCCATGACCAGGAGGACGCGGTATGGCGAAGGGGAACGTTGGACTGAACCGCCTGAGCGGCACCGACCGGATCGTCGTGGCCCTCATGGTCATCGTGCCCACGCTGTTGGTGGTGCTGCTCGTCTGGATCCCCGCAGTGACCACGGTCGGGCTGTCCTTCACCAACTGGGACGGGATCAAGCCGCTCGGCGAGGCCAAGGGGGTGGGGCTGCGCAACTATCAGGACGTCGTGTCGATCTACCCACCGTTCTGGCCGGCGATCCAGCACAACCTCATCTGGCTCGCCGTGATGTTCCTCCTGGCCACCCCGGTCGGGATCTACTTCGCCGTCTTGCTCGACAAGGAGATGCGCGGGTCACGGTTCTACCAGACCGCGCTCTACCTGCCGGTCGTCCTCGCCCTCGCGCTGGTCGGCTTCATCTGGCAGCTGATCTTCTCCCGTGACCAGGGGCTGATCAACCAGGTCACCGGCGCGACCATCGACTGGTATGGCGACTCCACGTACAACCTCTGGGCCGCGCTCATCGCGTCCTCGTGGCGACATGTCGGCTACATCATGCTGCTCTACCTGGCCGGCCTCAAGGGCGTCGACCCGTCGCTGCGTGAGGCGGCCGCCATCGACGGCGCGTCGAGCCGGCAGACCTTCTTCCGCGTCGTCTTCCCGGTGATGCGCCCGATCAACATCATCGTCCTGGTCATCACCGTCATCGAGTCGCTGCGTGCCTTCGACCTGGTGTGGATCATCAACAAGGGCCGCAACGGCCTGGAGCTGATCTCCACCCTCGTCACGGCCAATGTCGTCGGCGAGGCGAGCCGGATCGGCTTCGGTTCGGCGCTGGCGACGATCATGCTGCTCATCTCCTCGGTCTTCATCGTCATCTATCTGCGCATCGTCATGAAGGAGGATCGATGAGCGTCTCGGCCGATCTGCCCCAGGTCGCTGTGCCGGGGAAGAGCCCGCTGGTCAAGTCTGCTGCGCCGGGCCCCAAGAAGGTCTCCTCGGGGCTGCACGTCTTCCTCATCGTCGTCTCGGTGCTCTGGCTCTTCCCGATCGCCTACGCGCTGATCAACTCCTTCCGCACCTACGAGTACACGGCCAAGAATGGCTACTTCTCGTGGGGCGGCTTTACGGCCGACAACTACGTCAACGCGTGGCAGCAGGCCGACTTCGGCAAGCACTTCGTCAACACCATCTGGATCACCGTGCCCGCCGTGATCCTCACCCTCTTCCTGTCCTGCTGCATCGCCTTCGTCGTCGCGCGCTTCTCGTTCAAGTTCAACCTCGCGCTGCTGGGGCTGTTCACCGCGGCCAACCTGCTGCCGCCGCAGTCGCTGCTCATCCCGGTCTACAACATGTTCAACGCGGTCCAGGTGCCGTCCTGGGTCTCCGACTCGGGCACCCTGCTCAACTCTTACTACGGCCTCATCGCCGTCAACGTCGCCTTCCAGACCGGGTTCTGCGCCTTCGTCCTCAGCAACTACATGAAGACGATCCCCAAAGAGCTCTACGAGTCGGCTGTCGTCGACGGAGCCAGCGTGCTGCGCCAGTTCTGGCAGCTCACCCTGCCCCTGTGCCGCCCCCCGCTCGCCGCCTTGGCGACCCTCGAGGTCACCTGGATCTACAACGAGTTCTTCTGGGCCACCGTGCTCATCTCCCAGGGTGACAAGCTGCCGGTCACCAGCTCGCTGAACAACCTCCGCGGGCAGTTCTTCACCGACAACAACCTCGTCGCGGCGGGCTCGGTCATCATCGCCTTGCCGACCCTGATCATCTTCTTCGCCTTGCAGAAGCAGTTCGTCTCGGGTCTGACTCTCGGCGCGACGAAGGGCTGAGCGACGCGGCGCTAACCCCGGGGCGGCGTAGGCGGCATACCTGACACAATGGCGGGCATGCTCCCACCGCACGCCCGTCCCCGGTCCCTCTCGGGGATGCAACCCACGTCCGACTCGCTCCACCTCGGCAACTACCTCGGGGCGCTGGTCAACTGGGTTGAGCTGCAGGAGAGCTCCGAGGCGTTCTACTTCATCGCCGACCTGCACGCCCTGACGGTGCCGACCGACCCCGAGGTGGTCCGCCGCCGCACCCGGGTCACCGCAGCGCAGTTCATCGCCGGTGGGGTCGACCCGGCCCGCTCGGCCGTCTTCTGCCAGAGCCACCTGCCCCAGCACGCCGAGCTCGGCTGGGTGATGAACTGCATCACCGCCTTCGGTGAGGCCAGCCGGATGACCCAGTTCAAGGACAAGGTCGCCAAGGGCCAGAACGCCAATGTCGGCCTGTTCACCTACCCGATGCTCATGGCCGCCGACATCCTCATGTATGACGCCGACAAGGTCCCGGTCGGGGAGGACCAGCGCCAGCACCTCGAGATCACCCGTGACCTCGCGCAGCGGTTCAACCAGCGCTTCGGCGAGACCCTGCGCGTGCCCGAGCCGTACATCCTCAAGGAGACGGCCAAGATCATGGAGCTGAGCGACCCGGCCTCGAAGATGTCCGGGTCGAACTCGCCGGAGGCCGGCCTGATCCTGCTCAGCGACGAGCCGGCCCGGATCGCCAAGAAGATCAAGTCGGCGGTCACCGACGCCGAGCGCGAGATCCGCTACGACCCCGAGCACAAGGCCGGGGTGAGCAACCTGCTCGTCATCGAGTCTGCGCTCACCGGGGTGCCGCTCGACTCGGTCGAGAAGTCGTATGACGGACTGGGATATGGCGCGCTGAAGACCCGGGTCGCCGACGTCGTCGTCGAGTCGGTGCGCCCCTTCCAGGAGCGGATGGCCGAGCTGCTCGGCGACCCCGCCGAGCTCGACCGCATCCTCGCCGGCGGCGCCGAGCGCGCGGGGGAGGTCGCGGAGGCCACTGTCACCCGGGTCTTCGACGCGGTCGGGCTGCTCCTGCCGAGCCGCCGCGGGTCGTGACTCCCGTGGCGACCGTCGGGGTGTCGATCCCCGTCCCCGCGCCGTGGGGGCCCCAGCTGCAGGCGGCCCGGAGGGACTACGGTGACCCGCTCGCGCCATATGTGCCTGCGCACATCACCCTGCTCGGGCCGACCGAGGTGGACGAGGTCGAGCGGCCCGACTTCGTCGCGCACCTCGGCGCGGTGGCGCGGTCGATGCCGCCCTTCCGGGTGGTCCTGCGTGGCACCGGCACCTTCCGACCGGTCTCCCAGGTCGTCTTCGTCCAGGTGGCCGAGGGCATCTCGGCGTGCGAGCGCCTCGAGGCGGCGATCCGCACCAGCCGACCGAGCGAGCCGCTGCGCTTCCCGTACCACCCGCACGTCACGGTGGCCCACGACGTCCCCGAGCCCGAGCTGGACCGTGCCTTCACCGAGCTGGCCGACTTCACCTGCACCTTCCACGTCGACGCGGTGCGGCTCTACGAGCGGCGCGCCGACGGGCTCTGGTGTGCCGCGCAAGACGTCGGCCTGGGGGAGCGCGGCGCGTGACCGCCGCGGCCCGGCGCCTCTGGGGGCGGCTGAAGGCCACCCGGGCGATGCGGGCCTGGACGCGCTTCACCGACGCCCGAGGTGGCGTCCTCGCCGCCGGGGTCGCCTACTTCGCCTTCTTCTCGGTCTTCCCCGGGGTGGCGCTCGTCCTCGCCGTGCTCGGACGCTTCGCCGCCTCGGACCCCCAGCTGTACGCCCAGCTCCTCGACTCGCTCAACTCCGTCTTGCCCGGCTTCATCCAGACCCCGCAGAACCCCGACGGCGTCATCGCCGTCACCTTGCCGTCGACGGTCGCGCTGACCTGGACCGGCGCCATCGCCGCCGTCTCGCTCGTCCTCAGCGGGGCGGGCTGGCTCGGGGCGCTAAGGGACGGGCTGCGGGCGGTCCTCGGTGCGCCGGGCGGTGGCGGCAATGCGGTGACGGCCCGGCTGCGTGACCTGGGCGTCATGGTGGCGCTCGGCGTGCTCGTCCTGGTCTCGATCGGCCTGAGCAGCGTGGTGACGTCCGCCGCCGACTCGGTGGCATCCTGGCTCGGCTCGGCCGTCCACCCGGCGACGCTGACCGTGCTCGGCCTCGGCGTCGGAGCCCTCGCCCACACCGCCACGATGGTCGTCCTGCTCCGGGTGCTCGCCGATGCCGCCCTACCCTGGCGGGCGACCTGGCCCGGAGCCGTCCTCGGCGGGCTGGCCCTGTCGGCCATGACCTACTTCGGCGGCCAGCTGGTCGCCCTGGGCGTGCGCAACCCCGTGTTCGGGGCGCTCGTCGGCGTCGTCGGTCTGCTCTTCTGGCTCAACCTCGTCGCCAAGGTGGTTCTGCTCTCCGCGGCCTTCGCCGCAGTGGGCCTGGCGCCTGCCGACGAGGGGGACGCCGCGGACGGCCCCGCACCCGACGAACCCGCTCCGCACGCGGGCCACTGACCCGGTGTCGGCCTCCCGGCGCGGGGCTACCGCCGGTAGCTGCCCGCGCGACGGCCGCGGCGCCGACGGCGGACCCGCGCCCGCAGCAGCACGAGAACGACAGCGAACCCGAGCACGCTGCCAAGTCCCCACCGGACCGGCGCCGAACCGAGCGCGTCCAGGGCCGCGAAGGTGACCGCTGTGGACGGCGAGCCGGCCGGCGGCATACGCGTCGAGCTTGAGGTTGAGGTGGGCGGCGACGAGGAGGAGGCCGTCGCGGTGCCGCCGAGGGCGACCGGCTGCGCAGCGGTACCGGGCGCCACCAGCTGCCCGACCGGCGTCACCCGGCCGAGGTTGGCGAAACCCCAGTCGAAGAGCGCCGCGGAGTTCTGCCAGGACGGCTGAACGTGTCCCATCTGGACGATGAGGATGGTGTGCCCACCGCGCGTGGCCGCCCCGACATAGGTGTTCTCGGCCAGGGTGGTGTGGCCGTTCTTCACCCCGATCGTCCCGGGGTAGTTCCAGAACAGTCGGTTGTGGTTGCCGACGACGAAGGGCTGGTAGGTCCGCGACGCGCCGCCCTTCTCCACTGCGCCAGGGAAGGTCATCTGCTTGGTCGCTGCCCACCGCCGGTATGCCGGCAGCGCCATGACGGCCCGGCCGATGAGGGCGAGGTCGTAGGCGCTGCTGCGCTGTCCCGGTTCGTCCAGCCCGCTGGGGTCGACGGCGACGGTGTCCCACGCGCCGAGCTCGGCCGCCTGCTGGTTCATCCGCTCGATCGTCGGGGCCCGTCCCCCGGCCGCGTCGGCCAGGGCGTAGGCGCTGTCGTTGCCGCTGATGAGGATGGTCGCCCCGAGCAGCTGGTCGACGGTGTACGTCGCCCCCTCGACCATCCCCACGCGGGTCCCCTCGGCGGTGACATCCCCCCGGGTCGCAACGACCTTCGCGGTCGGGTCCAGCCGCGGGATGACGACCAGGCAGAGCAGGGTCTTCAGGGTGCTCGCGGGGTAGAGCCAGGCGTGCGGGTTGAGCGCTGCGAGGATCTCGCCGGAGTCGAGGTCGGCGACGATGACCGACCGGTCATAGGTCGGCGGCACGGGCCCGGTCGCGTGGGCGGCGTCGACGACCATCGCCCCGGTGTCGAGCAGCCGCGGGCCGCCGACGACCTGGTCGGCCGGGACGGCCGGGCCGGGCAGCGGCTTGGGCGGGTCAGGAATGGTCGGGGATGGCGTCGGCGTGGGCGTCGCCGAGGGCGTCGAGGTGGCGGGGGTCGCTGCCGCGAGGCCGATCGCCATGACGGCGAGGGTCAGCGCGATGACACGCCGGGCACGCCGACGGCCCGCCCGAAGCGGGCGGGCCGTCGAGGTCAGGCCGGGCCGGGTCAGGGTTACAGCCCCTTGGCCATCGCCTTGCGCAGGTCGGAGTTGAGCTGGGAGATGACGTCGAGCGGGATCTCCTTGGGGCAGGCTGCGGCGCACTCACCGATATTCGTGCAGCCGCCGAAGCCCTCGAGGTCGTGCTGGCCGACCATGTTGACCACCCGGGTCCAGCGCTCCGGCTGGCCCTGCGGGAGCTCGCCGAGGTGGACGATCTTCGCGCCCATGAAGAGCATCGCCGCGGCGTTCGGGCAGGCGGCCACGCAGGCGCCGCAGCCGATGCAGGCGGCGGCATCGAAGGCCTGGTCGGCGTTCTCCTTGGGCACGGGGATGCTGTTGGCATCGGGCACGCAGCCGGTGGGGACGCTGACGAATCCGCCTGCGGCGATGATGCGGTCGAAGGCGCTGCGGTTGACCACCAGGTCCTTGAGGATGGGGAAGGCTGCGGCCCGGAAGGGCTCGATGGTGAGGGTGTCGCCATCGCTGAAGCTGCGCATGTGCAGCTGGCAGGTGGTGGTCCGGTCCCGGGGGCCGTGGGGTCGGCCGTTGATGACCAGGCCGCATTGGCCGCAGATGCCTTCCCGGCAGTCGTGGTCCATGGCGATGGGTTCTTCGCCCTTGCGGATCAGGCCCTCGTTCACCACATCCAGCATTTCCAGGAACGACATTTCGGTGCTGATGCCCTTGGCTTCGTAGGTGACGAAACGGCCTTCATCCTGGGCATTCTTCTGGCGCCAGACCTGCAGCGTGAGGTTGATGAGCTTTTCCATGTTCGATCCTTGAAAGAAATCCACCACTGAGACACGGAGGACACGGAGAGGGAAGGATCAGAGAACCCGGCGCCTCAGTCCGTCCTTGAGAACGGGAACGTTGAAGTTGATGAGGAAGCCGAGCTTGATGCCGCTGAGTTTCAGGTAGGTCAGCAACTGCGCTTCGTGGATGGGCAGCAGTTCCTCGACGGACTTCAGTTCGAGCACGAGGCGCTGGTCCACGATCAGGTCGATCCGGAAACCACCCTCCAGAACAAGGCCTTTGTAGGAGATGGGGCGTTCGACCTGCCGGGCGTAGGCAATCCCAAGCAGATCGAATTCCCGGCAGAGGCAGGTCTCGTAGATCGATTCCAGAAGCCCGGGACCGAGCTCCTTGTGAACACTGATGGCCGCGCCAATGACGCGTTCAGACAGTGCGGATTCGATCAGTTCTCCGTGCACTCCGTGTCTCCGTGGTG
>RRZT012263912.1_pt1 | contig 12514 bp, 8 predicted proteins | sample 2165551 | NCBI WGS metagenome assembly RRZT01 (sample SAMN10456910, study PRJNA506462) | wastewater metagenome | biome: wastewater; feature: sludge; material: wastewater sludge; isolation source: wastewater sludge with Escherichia coli K12::gfp cells carrying plasmid... | place: USA: Moscow, Idaho ... | reverse complement strand
GTTCGCCAGTTGCGCGACGCGTTCAACACGGCGTAGCGGCAACACCGAAAAATTCTGGATCGTATCGCCGAAAATCTTGCCGTTGCCGACTATCGTCAACACGTTATCCGGCGTCACGATAACCGTGCCAAACAGCCCCAACTCGCGCACCGTACCGACCACACCGCCAACACTGACAAAATCGCCCACCTTGAAGGGGCGTAGCACCAGCATGAAAGCGCCGGCGGCAAAATTGCCAAGCAGCCCGCTCCACGCGGCACCAATGGCCAGGCCAGCACCGGCAAGAATGGCGGCAAAAGAGGTCGTCTGGATACCAAAATAACCCAGGATGCCAAGCACCAGGGTGACGTTAAGGGCAATGGCGATGATCGAGCCGAGGTACTTGGTCAGCGTCGGATCAACGTGGTTGCGGTTCATCGCTGCCTGCATGACGCCAATCACCCGGCCGATCAACCAGCGACCGACAACCCAGAAGGCGATGGCAGCCAATATCTTTATCGCCAGTTCGCTAGCGGTCGTGCTAAGGAAAACCTGTATTGACTGCATGTCCATGAGAAAAAATCCTTTCGAGTAGTGAGTGATTTAATTCAGCGACGATCCGCCAACAACGACTAACAAACAAATGCAGCTGCAACTTGTTGTAACCCTCTTTCGCGTCAAGCGTATAGGCAATACGCTGCTAAAGACAAGCGTTTATGCACCCAGGTTCCGAAAACGCAAAATCAGGTAGGGCATAGCGCACCTTAGCACCAACAGGCTTCGTGCCGTCCATCTTCAACTGGCCATAGGCAGCGCGCTCATCGCGCCTCTTCAAATGGCATCCGGAGGGGGGTCCCGAGGCCGTTGCCAATCTCTACTCCGACCCTGCCGAAACCATCGCGGCACGCCTTAGGGGCACGACACCTGACCCTCTGGCCTTTTCCTTTCCAAGCTCAAACGATGATTTGTGCGGCGTTCGCTTTGGCGCTGCCGTCGTGCAATCGAGCGCGGAGAACAGCGCCTGAGTGCAGTTGGAGAAACACTTGTCTTAAGCTGCGGCGAGGCGTCAGCTTCGTTGGCAATTGACGCTCTCTTAGACGGCCGCCCTGCAAGCCATAAAGGACGGGCCTCTTGGACCACCAACCATGCCGCCTAAGCCAATAGCCATAGGCGTTCCAGAGCAAGGCCTGCCGGAGAAGACCTATTTACCCGCGTTTTGGCGGTATGCGCTGAAATATTTCGCCAAAACATGGATTCACCGCCGCGTGTAGCGCCGACAGGCGTAAACTGACGAGCTAACGAACCTGAAAGCGCCTGCCATGACCCGTTCCACATTGAAACTCCCTCCCCAGCGCAGCGCACCGGGCCCTGCCGACGACAGCCGAAGCGCCTTCCGCAAACCGGTTCGCGGCGGTTCAATGGCCGCAAAGCAGTCTGTGGCACAACGCGCCAGTAGCATCGCGGCCAAGGCGGCGCGTCAAAACGCCGACGCGGAGAGGCGCCTCAAAACCAACGAGAAGCCACGCCCGACGCCACGCGTCAATTCTGACCCGGTTCCCGCCCCGGAACGTGACGTAGCGCCAACGCCTCCCGAAAAAGCAGCATGGCAAAACGAGGCACCGCGAGCACGTCCGGCGCGTGCCGCCGACGCCCCAAAGTCCTACCCCAAGCGCGGCATTGCTCGCAGTACGGGGGCACGGGCACTCCCTCCGCTACGCAAATCCGATGATCGCCCAGCGCGTCTCGAACCCGAACGGATCAGTGCAGCAAGGTTTACGCCTCCGCCCGCGGCGCCTGATTTTCCCGAAAAAAGGCCTGAGAATGCGCCATCACGCGCACAGCACGAGGCCGTCCCCCACACACCGCGACGCCCGCTCAACGAACCGCCGCGACTGTCCAAACGCATCCGCGAAATGACGCAATGTTCACGCCGCGAGGCGGATGAATGGATTGAAAACGGCTGGGTGCGTGTAGATGGCGTCGTCGTTACCACGCTTGGCACGCGCGTACACCCAAACGCCAAGGTCGAGATCAAGGAAGAAGCCAGCAAGCACCAGACGGAGAGCATAACCATCCTGGTTAACAAACCGATTGAAACTGATTCCGCCGATGATGAAGGCCTCAGCGCAAGCGCCCTGCAACTGATCCGCCCGGAGAATCGCTGGAGTGAAGACGAAAGCCGTTTCACCTTCAAAGCCACCCATCTGCGCGGTCTGGCGCAGGCTGGCAAGCTCGACGCCGAATCAACGGGCATGCTCGTATTCACGCAGGAAGGCAGCGTCGCCCGGCGCATCACCGGCGACGATACGCGACTGGAGAAGGAATTCATGGTGCGCGTGGAAGGCGAACTCTCGCCGGAAGGCATGAAACTGCTTAATCACGGTCTTGCGCTTGACGACGTCAAACTGAAGCGCGCGCAGGTTTCCTGGCAGAACGAGCAGCAACTGCGCTTTGTCCTGCACGAAAGCAAGAAGCGCCAGATTCAGCGCATGTGCGAGCTGGTTGGGCTGCGCGTCACCAGTATTAAACGTATCCGCATCGGTAGTGTCTCACTCGGCAAGCTGCCGGTCGGCAAGTGGCGCTACCTGCGCGAAAACGAACGGTTTTAAGCTTTAAGGCAATAACGCACAAGGAATCGGCCGCACACAAATCCATTAGCTTTGCTTGATACACCAAGTGCAGTATTCCCTCAAAAGTAGAGTGCCTCATCCACCCCATGGATTCCCACGACAACAGCGAAGCCGAATCACAAAGCCCGATTGCACGGGAAATCCGTGCAAAACGGCTAAATCAGGTGGCAGGCATCTGCATGCTTGCGCTGACTGGCGTTGCCGTCTTTTACGCTGTCAAACAGTCGTGGCCTCTGACTCTGATTCTGCTGTTCGGCGCGACCATGATGGCAACAAGCATCGTGCTCAACGGTCGCGAAAGAACAGATCAGGCCACTCTGCTTCTGCTCTACTCGCTAGGGGCCACCATCTGCACCTTAATCTGGCGAGGCGAAGGCCTGCACGACGCCGCCCAGCTGGCTTTCCCGGCAATTCTGGTAATTGCCGGCTTACTAAGCCAAAAACGGCATTTCTTCCTGCTTCTCGTCCTGATCGTCGTCTTCAACGTCGCATTGACCTTGGCCACGCACGTTTACGGTTTCCGCACCGATGAGCCGGAAAACAGCTGGATATCGGATCTGCGCGACTGCATAGTTATCCTGCTGGTCAGCGCCCTCATCATCCGAATCATCCTCAACGATTTGCATGAAGCGCTGGCTGGTCTGCATATCAAACTCCGTCAATTAGCCGCGTCGCAAAAGCACCTGACTTTTCTTTCTCAACACGACGACCTGACCGGCATCGCGAATCGGTCAGCCGGACGCGAGCGGATCGAACAGGCAATCAAGCACGCCAACCGGAACAAGCAGCGCTTGGCGCTGTTGTTCGTAGACCTCGATAATTTCAAAACGATTAACGATTCCCTTGGGCACGATACGGGAGACGACGTCCTCCGGCAGGTCGCGCAACGCCTGACCGAAGTGCTTCGCGATTCCGACATTCTGGCGCGACAGGGCGGCGACGAATTCATCGTTACCCTGAGCGATATCAACGACCTTGAAGACGTCACCGCAACAGCCAACAAGATACTGAACGCCCTGATCGCCCCGCTCACCAGCAAGGACGTGGAGCTATCGATCTCCTGTTCGATCGGCATTGCCTTGTACCCCAGCGACGGAAACGACTACGAAACACTGCTTCGCCTTTCGGACATTGCCGTCTATCACGCCAAAGAGTTGGGGCGTAATGCACTTTGCTTCTTCGATCCAGCGATGTATGCCAATTCGCAGCAAAACCTGCGCCTCATCGCTGAGTTGCGTGGCGCATTACAACGTCAGGAGTTCGTGCTGCACTATCAACCCGTTATCAATCTGAACACCGGGCAAAGGGTCGGTGCGGAAGCACTGGTCCATTGGCAACATCCAACCCGCGGCTTGGTCCCACCTAACGACTTTATTCCGGCAGCGGAAAAATCCGGAATCATCGTCGCCTTGGGCGAATGGGTACTTAACGAAGCTTGCCGACAATTGGTGCAATGGCAATCTGAAGGACTGGGCGATTTCTTTGTGGCGGTTAATTTGTCTCCTGTGCAATTCCGCCGCGGCGCCGTCGAAAAAGTCGTACAGGATGCCTTGCGGAGGACAAGCTTGCAGGCCAAGAACCTTGAGCTCGAGATTACCGAATCAACGCTGGTTCATGATTCGCCACAGTTCATGCAGTCGCTGCAGAACCTTAAGGCGCTAGGCGTAAAGTTCTCCATTGACGACTTTGGCACCGGCTATTCCAACCTTTCCTACCTGCAACGCTTCGCTGTCGACAAGGTCAAGATCGACCAGTCCTTCGTCATCAACCTGCAACATGATCCACAAAAGCAATCCATCGTGAACGCCATCATTCAGATGGCCAAGAGCATGCATCTGCAAACCACGGCCGAGGGCATTGAGGATGGGGCCGCAGCCCAAACCGTCCTCGATCTTGGCTGCGCCTTAGGTCAGGGCTACTACTATTCCCGGCCGCTCCCCGCCGAGCGCTTCCGCTTGTTGATTATTGACTCGCTTGCCAAGCCTGCCTCGGTTCTGCCGGAAGAATAGCGATGTACTGGTGGCTGGCTTATATCGGACTGGGCGTGTTTACGGGCTTTTCCGCCGGCATGCTGGGCATCGGCGGCGGGCTGGTGATGGTTCCGGTACTAACCATGCTGTTTGCCGCGCAGGCCGAATTTCCAATAAACGAGGTGCTGCATCTGGCACTCGGCACGTCCATCGCCACGATTCTATTCACCTCGCTGGCCAGCCTGCGCGCCCATCATCAACACGACGCAGTGCTCTGGAAAATCGTCTTACAGATCACGCCCGGCATCCTCCTTGGCACTTTGCTTGGCACACTGCTCGCCGCGCAAATACCCTCAAAACCACTAGCGCTGTTTTTTACCGTATTTGTTTGTTGCGTAGCAACGCAGATGGCTCTCGATATCAAACCCAAACCTTCGCGCGAATTGCCAGATGCTACCGGGATATTTGCTGTGGGAACGGGGATCGGCACAATGTCGGCGCTAGTGGCAATCGGCGGGGGCGCCTTCACGGTTCCATTCCTGACCTGGTGCAATGTCCGCGTACAAAACGCCATCGGCACTTCGGCAGCCATTGGCTTCCCGATTGCCCTTGGCGGCACGCTCGGCTATATCTACAACGGCTGGGGGCAAGCCAATCTCCCGATATTGAGCTTCGGGTTTATTTATCTTCCAGCGCTCGCCTGGATGGTGCCGTTCAGCATGCTGATGGCGCCACTCGGTGCCAAGCTCACCCATCGACTACCGGTCGCCACACTAAAGCGCATTTTTGCCTATCTCCTTATCTTGCTCGCCGCAAAAATGCTGTGGAAGCTTTTTTCATAACATAGGACAACAGAACCCGCGCCAAGCCCTTGATCAAAAGCACGCAAGACCCGCTGGAACGGCTCCCTTCCCTTGCCGCTGCTGGGCATATGGCGTAGGATTATGCGCTTGAGGCAAGGTTGCCGCCGCATTCGACACGATTCGACGCAACGCTTACAACCGGTCTCTGGTCATTCGCTATTCCGGTTGAAGAAAGCCCCCCAAGTTTCTTACTTCCTGAAAGGTTCTGTAATGTCCGACGAGAACAGCACCAAACTTCCCGATTCATCCAAGCTCGACGACTGGAAAAAGGCCGCCACCAAATCGGCACCCGGCGGCAACGTTGACGCCCTGAACTGGATTACTTCCGAAGGCATCGTCGTCAAGCCGCTTTACACCAAGCAGGATGTAGCCGATCTGCCTTATACCGACACGCTCCCCGGTTTGCCGCCCTACATTCGGGGCCCACAGGCGACCATGTATGCCGTGCGTCCGTGGACCATTCGTCAGTATGCTGGCTTCTCCACCGCCGAGGAATCAAACGCTTTCTACCGCAAAGCGCTCGCCGCTGGTGGCCAGGGCGTATCGGTAGCCTTCGACCTCGCCACGCACCGTGGTTATGACTCCGACAACCCCCGTGTCGTCGGCGACGTCGGCAAGGCCGGCGTGGCGATCGATTCGGTTGAGGATATGAAGATTTTGTTCGACAGCATCCCGCTCGACAAAGTCTCGGTGTCGATGACGATGAATGGGGCCGTACTGCCGGTGCTTGCCGGTTACATCGTCGCTGCCGAAGAACAGGGCATCACTCAGGACCAGCTCTCGGGAACCATCCAGAACGATATCCTCAAGGAGTTCATGGTCCGCAACACCTATATCTATCCGCCGACGCCGTCGATGAAAATCATTGCCGACATTTTTGGCTACACCGCACAACACATGCCGAAGTTCAATTCGATCTCGATCTCCGGCTACCACATCTCGGAAGCCGGGGCGAATCAGGCCATCGAGCTAGCCTTCACGCTCGCCGACGGCGCCGAATATGTGCGTACCGGCATCGCCTCCGGCCTCGACGTTGACGACTTTGCCGGCCGCCTGTCCTTCTTCTGGGCGGTTGGCATGAACTTTTACCTTGAGATTGCCAAAATGCGCGCCGCACGCCTGCTGTGGCACCGCATCATGACCCGCTTTGGCGCCAAGAAGCCCAAGTCGATGATGTTGCGCACGCACAGCCAGACCTCCGGCTGGTCGCTGACCGAGCAAGACCCTTACAACAACGTCATCAGGACTACCATCGAAGCGATGGCTGCCGTATTCGGCGGAACGCAATCTCTACACACCAACGCGTTGGATGAAGCCATTGCGCTACCCACCGAGTTCTCGTCCCGCATCGCACGCAACACGCAAATCGTCATTCAGGAAGAAACCCAGATCTGTAAAGTCGTCGACCCGTGGGCCGGCTCGTACATGATGGAGACCCTGACGCAGGACATGGCCGACAAAGCCTGGGCGCTAATCGAGGAAATCGAATCGATGGGCGGCATGGTCAAGGCCGTGGAATCTGGCTGGGCAAAGATGAAGGTCGAGACCTGCGCCGCCGAGACGCAAGCGCAAATCGACTCCGGCAAGAAAGTCATCGTCGGCGTCAACAAGTACAAGCTGGCCAAGGAAGATCCAATCTCCATCCTTGACATCGACAACGTGGCAGTACGCGAATCGCAGATCACACGCCTCAAGCAGATTCGCGCCACGCGCGATAGCGCAGCCGTACAGGCTGCACTCGAAGCACTGACCAAGAGCGCCGAAACCGGCGAAGGCAACTTGCTCGACCTGACGGTCAAAGCCATGCGGCTGCGCGCTACGGTTGGCGAAGTTTCGGATGCGCTGGAGAAAATTTTCGGCCGCTACCGCGCCAACAATCAAACCATTTCCGGTGTCTATGGCGGTGTGGTGAGTGGCATGGAGAGCTGGGAAACAATCAAGGCCGATGTGGAGAAGTTTGCCGAAGAAGAAGGCCGTCGGCCGCGCGTGATGATCGCCAAACTTGGGCAGGACGGACACGACCGCGGCGCCAAGGTGGTGGCCACGGCGATGGCTGACCTTGGCTTCGACATTGACGTTGGGCCGCTCTTCCAGACACCGGAAGAAGCTGCGCGCCAGGCCATTGAAAACGATGTGCATGCCGTTGGCTGCTCCTCGCTCGCTGCTGGTCACAAGACCTTGGTACCGCAACTAATCAACGCGCTCAAGGCGCAAGGTGGTGACGACATCATCGTTTTCGCTGGCGGTGTCATTCCGGCGCAGGACTACGACACGCTGTTCGCTGCCGGAGCAAAGGCCGTATTCGGCCCGGGAACGCGGATTGAGGACTCGGCAGGCAAGGTACTCGAGGAAATCCGCAAAGCTCGGAAAGCCTAAGGCAACCGCACGTTGACGACGACCGCTGATCCGACAAACGATTCAATTGCGCTTAACGCCATCGACCAGCAACTGGTCGATGGCGTCCTAGCGCATCAGCGGCGCTCGCTCGCCAAAGCCATTACTCTGATTGAATCGACGCGCAATGACCACCAGTTGCGTGCGCAACAAGTTCTGACCGCACTCCTGCCGCACACAGGAAAAGCTATCCGTGTCGGTATCTCGGGCGTTCCCGGTGCCGGGAAATCCACCTTCATCGAAACCCTTGGCATCCAGCTGATCGAGAGCGGAAAGCGGGTTGCCGTTTTGGCCGTCGACCCATCCTCCTCTGTTTCTGGTGGATCGATTCTTGGCGACAAAACGCGGATGGAACACCTTTGTCAGCGCGAAGAAGCCTTTATTCGCCCAAGTCCATCGGCGGGCGCACTTGGCGGCGTCGCCGACAAGACGCGCGAGGCCATGCTGCTCTGCGAAGCGTCCGGATTTGACGTGATCATTGTCGAGACGGTCGGCGTCGGGCAATCCGAAACCACCGTCGCAGGCATGGTCGACGTATTCGTTTTGCTGCAACTGCCCAATGCCGGTGACGACCTGCAAGCGATCAAAAAAGGCATTGTGGAAATCGCCGACATCATCGTCTTCAACAAAGCCGATATTGATCAGCGCGCCGCAGAAATTGCCAAGATTCAGATGAAAACGGCGCTGACCATGCTGCGCTCGACCAGCCCGCACTGGCGACCGCCGGTTCTGACTGTTAGTGCGTTAGCCAAAAAGGGCATCGCCGAATTTTGGGCGGAAATCGAGCATTACCGTTCGACGATGTCAGCTTCGGGGGAATTCGAAGCCAAACGGCAGCGGCAAGCGGTCAACTGGATGTGGGGGCTGATCGACTCCGGTCTGCGTCACTATTTCCGCGAGCATCCCGACGTTCATGCCGCCCTGCCCGCCTTACTGCATAACGTTGCCGAGGGCCGCGCGACGCCGGGATTCGCCGCATCCCGACTGCTGGAATGCCTTAAACACTAGACCGGCTTAAATCTCGCCGACCGCGAACAAGCGCCGATACTCTTTCATCGCATAACGATCAGTCATTCCTGCAACGTAATCAGCGACGCCACGCGCTTGGTCTGCTTCATCCTGATACTGCGGCGGTAGCATGCGCGGATCGCTGAGGAAAGCCCCAAACAAGTCCTTGACGATACGATGCGCCTTGCTCGTCATGCGCAATACCTGATAGTGCTGGTACAGGTTTTTGCGCAAGAACTGCTTTAGTTCGCGTTGCGATTCACGCAGCGCTTCGGAAAATGTCACGAGCGGCTGGCATGCGCGGATGTCAGGAAGACCTTCAGGCTTCTCTCTAGCGATGTTCGCCGCAGTGGTCTCAATCAAATCACAGACCAGCGCATTGATCATGCGCCGTATCGTTTCGTGAACCAAACGCCGCCCTACCAACTCTGGATTCTTTCTTTTTACTTCGCCAACGTGGCAAGCAAACAAACGAACTCCTTCGAGTTGCTCAAGCGATAGCAAGCCAGAGCGCAAACCGTCATCCACGTCATGATTGTTGTATGCAATTTGATCGGCGAGATTGCATATTTGCGCTTCGAGCGATGGCTGCGTTCCATTCCGGAATCGTTCACCCAGATCGCCTAGCGTGCGCGCCTTTTCCAACGAACAATGTTTGACGATTCCCTCGCGGGTTTCAAAACATAAGTTCAGGCCATTAAACGCGGCATAACGCTCTTCAAGCTGATCAACAATACGCAGGCTCTGCAAGTTGTGCTCGAAGCCACCGTAATCGCGCATACAGTCATTAAGCGCCTCCTGTCCCGCGTGACCAAACGGGGTATGCCCAAGATCGTGCGCCAGAGAAATCGCTTCTACGATGTCTTCGTTGAGACGAAGCGCCCGACCAATACCCCGTGCTATTTGCGCAACCTCGATACTGTGCGTCAAGCGTGTACGAAACAGGTCACCCTCGTGATTTACAAAAACCTGCGTTTTGTATTCAAGCCGACGAAAAGCGGTCGAATGAACGATTCGATCGCGGTCGCGCTGAAACTCGGTGCGAAACATCGGCGGCTCATCCGGATGCATTCGCCCGCGCGAGTTGGCAGATGTCACCGCATAGGGGGCTAACTCAAGCATCAGCGGTACGCGCAATGATCGCTTTTGTAACTTCGGGCAATGGCGCAGCATCACTCAATACCGCACGGCCCACCTGATTAAATAACACTAACCGTAGACGACCATCCTGCACTTTTTTATCGTGCATCATCAATTCAAGGTAACGCTCAGGGGCCATTGCCGGGCCAACAACAGGCAGCCCAGCGCGCATTAGCAAGCGCTCAATCCGGCTGACGTCGCTACTATTGATCCAGCCAAGCTGGCACGAAAGCTCGGCAGCCATCATCGTTCCCGCAGACACCGCCTCCCCGTGCAACCACTCCCCGTAGCCCATCCCTGTTTCAATCGCATGGCCGAAGGTGTGACCGAGATTGAGCAAAGCGCGCTCACCGTGCTCATGCTCATCGGCAAGGACCACTTCCGCCTTATTCGCACAAGAGGTACATATCGTATATTCAAGCGCTTTCGGATCTCGCTCAAGTACGCCATCCAGGTTGTCTTCAAGCCATTCGAGCAACGGCAAGTCGCGAATCAAACCAATTTTGATGATCTCCGCCAGCCCCGCACGCAGCTGCCTAATCGGCAGAGAGGTCAAGAGATCGGTGTCAACAAGCACCAGTTTGGGCTGATAAAACGCCCCGATCATATTCTTGCCAAGCGGATGATTTATTGCGGTTTTACCGCCAACGGAAGAATCCACTTGCGCAAGCAATGTTGTCGGCACCTGAATAAAAGGCATTCCGCGCTGGTAGCACGCGGCCGCAAAGCCCGTCATATCGCCAATCACGCCACCGCCAAGTGCAATCAACGTCGTCGAGCGCTCACAACGTCGTTCAAGCAAAACATCGAAAATCGAATTGAGCGTTTGCCAGTTTTTGTACTTCTCGCCATCGGGCAACACAACCTCAGCGACTTCGACTCCAGCATGGCGCAAAGCGCCTGCCAAACGCTGCAAGTAAAGCGGTCCGACGGTTGTATTGGTGACGATAGCAACTTTTGGCTGCCGCAAGCATGGCAATATCAACTCGGTGTTTTCAAGGAGTCCCCGACCAACATGAATCGGATAGGCACGCCCGCTTAATGCAAGGTTTAGCGTTTCCATCGCTGCTCAAATTCCTCGGCTATTAGTTGTAATACACTCTGGGCACTAACTCGCCCGCCGTCGATGACCAGATCAGCGACCTCTCGATATAAAGGATCGCGGACCGCGTACAACTCTTGGAGCTTAAGCAAAGGGTCATCCACCTGCAGCAAAGGACGATTCCGATCATGGCGCGTTCGTTCCCACAAAATAGCTGGGGGTACATTCAGATAGACAACGAAACCGCCATCGCGCATATTGACCCGATTTTCAGGCCGCAAAACAGCCCCCCCTCCGGTAGCAACCACCTGAGCGCTCTGTTTTGACAGTTGGGCAATAACCTCGGACTCGCGTCGGCGAAACCCTTCTTCCCCTTCGATATCGAAGACCGTAGGAATACTCACACCTGTACGAGCCTCTATTTCGCGATCGGAATCGACAAACATCAGCTCGAGGCGCTTAGCTAACGAGCGACCAATTGTCGTCTTGCCAGCGCCCATTAGGCCGACGAGAAAAGTATTATTAGTACCGTACTGTTTATCCACAATTAAACTTCCGCAGTGACGGAATTCATCCAAAGCAAACAAAAAAGCCGGCAGCCTTACAGCTGTCGGCCTTTTTTTAACCTAATCAATCAACGTACGGAGAGACCTTCTGCAACAATCCTCGGTGTGATGAATACAAGCAATTCCGTCTTGTCGTCAATCCACTCGCGGTTCTTGAACAACCAGCCAACATAAGGCAAGTCTCCGAAAAATGGGACGCGCTGAGTATTCTGTGCGGTCTTCTGAGTATAAATACCGCCGATAACCACGGTTCCACCATTCTCAACCAAAACTTCTGTTTTTACGTGTTTGGTATCAATTGCCACGCCGTTACCGCCCGTATTCAATGACTCATTCGGCGTGTCCTTATTGACATCCAGCGTCATCGTTACTCTACCATCCGGGGTAATCTGGGGCTTAACTTTCAACGAAAGGTTGGCCTTACGGAAAGACACACTGGTTGCCCCGGCGCTCGTAGCCTGTTGGTAAGGAATCTCAACTCCCTGCTCAATCAACGCTTCGACCTGATTAGCCGTCATTACGCGAGGACTTGAAACCACCTTACCCTTTCCATCTGCTTCCAACGCTGAGATTTCGGCATTCAAGAAATTCGTTTTTGAACTGCCGAACAGGATCATTGACAAAACACCCGGGGTTCCGGCGCGCGGCTTAGCCGGCATGTTAACACTCATGCTCTCAGGGAAATTAGGCACATCTTTAACTTGCCCAGTCATGTACCCTGGTACTTCGAGCTTTCCGCCACCGGTCACATTAACTTTATTATGCCCGCTTGGAGTCTTATCGTTATAACCGAAGCGCACACCCAGATTCTTGGCAAAACTATCGCCTGCTTCCACGATTCGCGCTTCGATCATCACTTGCCTGACCGGAACATCAACCTTGGCAATCATGTCGCGCACATCATCCAAACGACTCGGCGCAT
>RRZT010946238.1_pt1 | contig 12519 bp, 8 predicted proteins | sample 2165551 | NCBI WGS metagenome assembly RRZT01 (sample SAMN10456910, study PRJNA506462) | wastewater metagenome | biome: wastewater; feature: sludge; material: wastewater sludge; isolation source: wastewater sludge with Escherichia coli K12::gfp cells carrying plasmid... | place: USA: Moscow, Idaho ... | reverse complement strand
GGCGGAATGGTGATCGCCCGCGCGCCCAGCGCGATCACGTCCAGGCAGGCCTGGCGGCTGCGCAGGCTGGCCACCAGCAGCCGGGTCGGCGCGGCGCTGCCCTCCAGGCGGGCCTGCATCTGCGCGATCTGCGCCAGCCCGTCGAGGCCGGCATCCTGCATCCGGCCGAGATACGGCGCGGCATAGGCGGCGCCGAGCATCGCGGCGAACAGCGCCTGCTCCGGCGCCCACACCGCAGTGAAGGTGACCGGCACGCCACGGCGCGCCAGCTCGGCGCCGGCGGCCAGGCCCTCGCGGGTGGCCGGGATCTTCACCACCAGCTGGCCGGGATCGGCCAGCGCGATCAGGCCGTCGGCCTCGCGCAGCATCTCGTCGGTCTGCGCGCAGCTCACCTGGACCTGCACCTGGCGCACCCGCAGGCCCAGCAGCGTTTCGACCAGCCTCGGCAGATCGGCCTGGCGCAGCCCGGCGCGGCGCAGCAGCGTCGGGTTGGTCGTCACGCCATGCACCAGCGGATGCGGCAGGCAGGTGCGCAGCGCGTCGAGATCGGCGCTGTCGAGGCAGAGATGAAAGTCGGGGCGCGGGGCGGGGTGCAGCAGATCGGCCATGTCCGCTATTCTCGCGGTACGGTGCAGGGTTTTCGCCTCGGGAAAGATCTAAGTAAAACTAGGTGATTTACTAATGGAGCCGCGTCACCGATTCGTGCATGCTGGGCCGCTCCGATCCTGTCTGCCGCCATGCACTCCCTTTCCGCCGCCACCTTCGAGCCTGACGAACGTGCCGTTCGTGGGTCGAACCACAGCGGCATGCGCCAGTTCAACGAGCGCACCGTGCTGCAGGCGATCCGCCTGCACGGCGCGATCGCCAAGGCCGATCTGGCGCGGCTGACGCAGCTGTCGTCGCAGACCGTCTCGATCATCGTCAGCCGGCTGCTCGACGACGGGCTGCTGCTCAAGCAGGAGCGGGTGCGCGGGCGCATCGGCCAGCCCTCGGTGCCGCTGGCGCTCAACCCGGACGGCGCGATCAGCCTGGGCGTGCAGGTCGGCCGGCGCAGCCTGGAGGTGCTGGCCTGCGACTTCGTCGGTCGGGTGCGCCATCGCCATGAATTCCATTACGACCTGCCCGATCCGGCGCGGGTGCTGCCCTGCATCGCCGAGGGGCTGACGCGGCTGCAGCAGCAGCTCGGTGATCTGTGGGCGCGGGTGGTCGGGCTGGGGCTGAGCTCGCCGCTGTCGATGGAGAAATGGTCGGGCGTGCTGGGCTCGCGGGCGCACGGCGCGCTGGCCGGCTGGGAGCATCTGGACCTGCGCCGCGAGGTCGAGGCGATGACGCACCTGCCGGTGAGCTTCGCCAAGGACACCACCGCCGCCTGCGTGGCCGAGCTGCTGCAGGGCCACGGCACCGCGGTGCGCAGCTTTCTCTACATCTTCGTCGGCACCTTCGTCGGCGGCGGGCTGGTGCTGTCGGGCCACATCGTGACCGGCCAGCGCGGCAATGCCGGCGCGATCGGCTCGCTGCCGGTCGGTCTGGCGCGTGGCGGCGAACCGCCGCCGCAGCTGCTCGAGGTCGCCTCGGGCTGGCAGCTGGAGCAGGCGCTGCTGCAGGCCGGGCTGGATCCGCTGCAGGTGCAGCGCGACGACATCGTCGAGCCGCGCTTCGCCGCGCTGGTCGAGCCCTGGCTGGAGCAGGCGAGCCTGGCGCTGGCGATGACCACCGCCAGCGGCTCGGCGATGCTCGATCTGGACGCGGTGATCGTCGACGGTTCGCTGGCGCGGCCGCTGATCGATGCGCTGATCGAGCGCACCGGCCAGCGCCTGGCGGTCTACCGCTTCGACGGCCTGCACGCGCCGGCGCTGCTGACCGGCCGGGTCGGCGCGCATGCACGGGCGCTGGGCGGCGCGCTGCTGCCGCTGCACACCCAGTTCTTTCCCGACAAGGACATCTTCCTCAAGCCGTCGCTGGCTTGATGCCTGGGGCGTGCAGCGACAGCCGGCGCGTGCTGGCGAAGCGCCGCGTGCGGCCGTCGATCGGATCGACGAAGGCGATCTCACGCGCGAGCAGGCGCAGCGGCTCGCGCCAGTCGGGCGGCGCGTCCGGCGCCGGCTCGGGCTGCAGCACCGGATAGATGCGGTCGCCGACGATCGGCACGCCCAGCGCGGCCAGGTGCGCGCGCAGCTGGTGCTTGCGCCCGGTCAGCGGCTCGAGCCGGTAGCGCGCCAGGCCGCTGGCGGCGTCGCGCTCCATCAGCGCGATGCGGGTGAAGGCGTCGGGCTCGCCCGGCACCTCGTGCATCTGCATGAAGCGTTTGCCCTCGCGCTCGGCCAGGCGGCTGGCGTGCAGGCGCGGCAGCGTCGCGCCCAGCGCCTCGCGCCAGGGCGCAACCGCCTCGTAGACCTTCTCGATCGCGCGGTCGCGGAACAGCGCCTGGTAGGCGCCGCGGCTGGCCGGATCGAGCGAGAACAGCACCACGCCGGCGGTCTCGCGGTCGAGCCGGTGCAGCGGCACCAGCGTCTCCAGCCCGGTGGCCTTCTTCAGCCGCACCAGCAGCGTCTCGTGCAGATGGCGTCCCTTGGGCGTCATCGGCAGGAAATGCGGCTTGTCGACCACCAGCAGCCGCTCGTCGCGGTGCAGGATGATTTCGTCGAAGGGCACGCGCGGCTCGGGTGCATCCAGGCGGCGCCAGTACCAGAGCAGCCGGTGTTGTCCACAGGGCTCGGACTTGTCCACAGGCCGGCCATCGGCGGCCAGCACCTCGCCGGCGTCCAGGCGGGCGCGCCAGGCCTCGGCATCCAGCGCGGGCAGCCGGGCGCAGAGAAACTCAAGCACCGTGCGCCCCGCGCCCGGCTGCACCGCCACGCGGCTGGCGCCGACGCCGTCGCGCATCGGCGGCGTCCAGTCGGGGCGAGGGCGGCTCACTTCGACTTGCCTGAATACTTGTCCACAGGTTTATCCACAGACTTGTCCACAGGTTGGCGCAGGCCCTGGCGCACCGGCACCAGCAGATCGGCGATGACCGGGCGGTGCTCGGAGCCGCCGCGCCAGCCGACATGCGCCGAGGTCACGCCGATCTCCGGGCTGACCAGGATGTGGTCGATGCGCAGGAAGCTCACCCAGGGCTTGAGCGAATGGCCGTGCGTGTAGCCCCAGCCACGGCCGGCGGCCGAGAAGGCATCGCGCAGGCCGATGCCCATCAGCGTCTGCACCACCGGCGAGTGCTCGGGCGCGTTCAGGTCGCCCGCCAGCACGGTCGGACGGCGCAGCGGCACCAGATCGCGCACCAGCGCGTCGACCTGGGTCATGCGGTCGGCGACATTGTGATTCCAGTCGTCCAGGCCCTGGTGCAGCTCGAAGCGGGCGGCGTTCAGGCCGGCGCGCGGGGTCAGCAGGTGGGCGGTGATCACGTCGACCAGCGTGCCGCCGATGTCGACGGTGCAGCGGATGTACTCGTGCTTCTCGCCGCGGAAGGAGATGTCGCCGCGCCGGCAGTCCGACAGCGGAAAGCGGCTGGCGATCGCGTACTGGCCGTAGGCGTAGAGCTTGTGCTGGGGCAGCACCTCGCGCATGCCGAAGGGCAGGTCGCCGGCGCGGGAGACTTCGCGGGCGTCCTGCATCACCAGGATGTCGGGCTGCTGCGAGGCGATCTCGTTGTTCAGCGGCACGAAGCCGCCCCAGCGGAAGGCGGCCCGGTAGGACTTGATGTTGTAGGTCATCAGCCGCACCGGCCGCACGCCGGCCGCCGCGGCATCGGACGGCAGCGGATCGCTTCTCAGGCCGGTGGAGACGTCCATCACCGCGGTCAGCATCAGCATCAGCGTCAGCGCGGCGATGACGCGCCACAGCGGCGCCAGCAGCCAGGACAGCGCAAAGGCGATCAGCCCCGGCACCAGATAGATCAGGAAGGGCGCATAGCGGGTCAGCTCGACCAGCGCCAGATGACGCGGCGCGAAGTGGTAGAGCCAGGCGAGCGCAAGCGCCAGCAGCGTCGAGGCGATCACGCTGAAGCGCGCCAGGCTGCGCAGGGCGGGGGAGGCGAGGGTCACGGGCGGGTCTCCGTCGGACGGCGGATGTGGAAAAACGGATCGCCGATTGTCGCTGTCCGGCATGCCGGTCCGGATGTCACCCCGGAACATCGCTGGGATACTGTCGGACCATGCAGGCCATCCTCACCGTCACCGTTCCGTTCTTCGCGCTGATCCTGATCGGTTACCTCGCCGCGCGGCGCGGGCTGCTGCCGCTGGCGGCGGTGCCCGGGCTCAACGCCTTCGTGCTGTACTTCGCGCTGCCCTGCATGCTGCTGCGCTTCGGCGCGCGGCTGCCGGTGGCCGAGCTGCTCGACCCGGCGGTGCTGGGCCTCTATCTGGCCTGCGCGCTGACGGTGGTGGCGCTGACGATCGTGCTGACCCGGCGCGCGGCCGGCAATCTGCGCGACGCCGCCTTCGGTGCGCTGGTGGCGGCCTTTCCCAACACCGGCTTCATGGGCGTGCCGCTGCTGGTGGCGCTGCTCGGGCCGGCGGCGGCCGGGCCGGTCATCACCACGGTGCTGCTGGACCTGTTCGTCACCAGCTCGCTGTGCATCGCCATCGCGCAGCTGCATCACGATGATCCGGCCGCCTCGCATGCGGGCGACGCGGCGGCCGCGCAGGCGGCGGTGCTGCGCTCGCTGCGCGCGGCGCTGTCCAATCCGCTGCCGTGGTCGATCGGGCTGGGCGCGCTGATGTCGGTGACCGGGCTGACGCTGCCCGGTCCGGTCGACCGGGTGATCGCGATGCTGGCCGATGCCGCCAGCCCGGTGGCGCTGTTCACCATCGGCGCGGTGCTGTGGCGTTCCGGGCTGGATGCGCAGGGACAGCCCGCGCCGCCGATGTCGCCGCGCCGCTACCTGCCGGTGGCGCTGATCAAGCTGGTCGTGCATCCGGCGCTGGTCTGGGGTGGCGGCCGGCTGGCCCAGCAGGCCGGCCTGGGCCTGAGCGACTTCCAGCTGATGGTGCTGACGCTGGCTGCTGCCCTGCCCAGCGCCAGCAATGTCTCCCTGCTGGCCGAGCGCTACCGCGCCGACAACGGCCGCGTGGCCCGCATCATCCTGGCCTCGACGGTGCTGGCCTTTGGCAGCTTTGCGCTGGTGGCCTGGGGCTTCGGGGTGGGAGCCACACGCTGAATTGACTCGCAGCAAAGACCCTTTGGGGATTGTTGCATTTCAGGAATTTGCGTGATGTTTGACACATTTTTCTGACAGGGTACTCCTGGGTGCCAGTGCAGCATCGACAACGGCAAAACAGCCGATACATGCGCTGACAGGCCGTCAGAAACGAGAAGGGGACGCGATGCTTCTTGACAAGTCATCCGGAGGCGGTGAGTCCCTTTCCGGCCTGGTCGGCGTTGGCGCCTCTGCGGGAGGGCTGGAAAGCCTGCGCCTTCTACTCGCACAGCTTCCTGTCGATTCCGGCCTGTGCTTCGTGCTGCTGCAGCACATGACGCCGACCCATCGTTCGGTTCTGGCAGAGATCCTGAGACCTCACACCCGCATGACGGTGCAGGAGGTCAGCGACGGCGATCTGCCCCGGCCCGACACCGTCCTGGTCACACCGAACAATGCGCACATCCGTCTCGAGGACGGCCGGCTGAGGCTGGCCGAGCCGGAGCCGCATTCGATCCCTCGGCCGTCGATCAATCTGTTCTTCGATTCGCTGGCGCAGCAGCTCGGACCGCGTGCGGCCGGCATCGTGCTGTCGGGCACCGGCAGCGACGGGGCGCACGGGCTTCGGCGCATCCGGGACGCTGGAGGATTGGTGCTGGTGGAAAGCGCCGACAGCGCCCGTTACAGCGGCATGCCCGAAGCCGCCGAGCGCAGCGTCGGGCGCAACCGGCGCATGTCCCTGGAGGGCATGGGCCGTGCTATTGCGCTCTGGGCCGCTGCCCCGATGAGTTCACCGATCGGAGAAGCCGACATTCTTGCTGCGGCTGACCGGGTCGACGACGAGCTGCTGGCGCCGGTGCTGCCGATTCCGGCCGATGCCGATCTGAATGCGCTGTTCCAGCGGGTGCGCCGGCACTGCGGCATCAATCTGGCCGACTACAAGGAGCCGACGCTGCGCCGCCGCCTGGCCCGGCGCATGCAGGCAGTGGGCGCGGAAACGCTGCCGGCCTATCTCGACCGGCTGGCGGCCGATGCGGAAGAGATCGAGGCGCTGGCGCGCGAGACGCTCATCTCGGTCACCTCCTTCTGGCGCAATCCGCTGGCCTTCGAGCATCTGGTCGAGCACGTCGGGCGGGTGCTGGCGCGCAAGCCGGCCGGCGAGCCGGTGCGGGTCTGGGTGGCGGGCTGTGCCACCGGCGAGGAGGCCTATTCTGTGGCGATGGTCTGGCGCGATGCGCTGGGCGACCGGCTGGACGATCATCCGCTGCAGATCTTCGCCACCGATCTGGATCTGGAGGCGATGCAGCAGGCCCGGCGCGGCGTGTACGACGGGGCCACGATGACGGCGCTGCCCGACCGCCTGCGTGCGCTGCATTTCCATGCGCTGGGTCAGCATGTCGAGATCGACAAGGTGCTGCGCGAGAGCATCGTCTTCTCCCGGCATGACCTGACCCGCGATCCGCCGTTTCCCCGGCTCGACATGATCAGCTGCCGCAATGTGCTGATCTACCTGAAGCCCGAGGCGCAGGCGCGGGTGATGCGCATGTTCCATTTCGCGCTGCGCCCGGGTGGGCTGCTGATGCTGGGCCAGAACGAGTCGGCGCTACACCACGAGGACCTGTTCCGCTCGCTCGACAGCGAGGTGCGGCTGTACGAGCGCCGGGCCGGGCGTGCGCTGACCGCTCGACTGGGCAGCACGGCCATCGACCTGACGCCGCCGGATGTCCTGGAGAGCCCGACTGCGGCCGTCCGTGCGCCGGCCGCCCCGGTGCCGCAGCGACCAGCCATGCCCTCCAGCGCGGTCGAGCTCGAGCTGGCGCTGCTGCGTCAAGGTGCGCGGCTGTATCTGCCGCCCTGCGTGCTGCTCGACGAGCGTCTGCGGGTGCTGCTGGTGCATGGCGATGTCTCGCCCTTCCTGCAGCTGCGGGCTGGCGCGCAGACCTTCGACGCGCTGTCGATGGCCCGCCCCGAGATCGAGACCGAGCTGCGCCTGCTGTGCGCGCTGCTGGGCGATGGCTCGCGCGATACCCATCAGGCCGAGATCGTGCTGGTGCAGCAGCGCAGGCGCCAGCGCTGGCAGATGGTCCTGCAGGCCTTTTCCGGGACAGGCGGTGCGGGCCACTCGGGCAGTCGGCTGGTGCTGCTGGCCTTTCTGCCGATGCGCGCGCGCGGCACGCGTCGCATCACGCCGGCGGAGTCGGGCGCCGCCGAGGCCGCCGAGCTGGCGGACGCACGGGCGCGCATGAAGAGCCTGATCGAGCAGCTCGAGTCCTTCAACGAGGAGATGCAGGCGCTCAACGAGGAGGCCCAGGCCACCAACGAGGAGCTGCAGGCCAGCAACGAGGAGCTGGAGTCGGCCAACGAGGAGCTGCAGGCCACCAACCAGGAGCTCTCCACCGTCAATGCCGAGCTGAACCACCAGTGGCGCCGCCACCAGCAGCTGGCCGAGGAGCTGCAGAGCATCCAGAACAGCATCACGATGCCGATGCTGGTGATCGACGACAAGTTCTGCATCAACCGCTACAACCTGGCGGCCGAGCAGCTCTTCCGGCTCAGCCGCGGCGCGACGGGGCTGCCGCTGTCGACGATGTATCGGCCCAGCGGCATTCCAGATCTGGTGGCCACCGTCGCGCAGGCCCAGGCCAGCGCCAGCCCGCTGTCCCTGGATCTGCCGCCCGGCGAGGACGGGCGCGAGTATGTGCTGCACCTCAGCCACAACGTGCTGGGCGGCGAGCGCCGCGGCGTGGTGCTGACGGTGGTCGACAACACCGATCTGGCCCGCGCCGAGCGCCAGACACGGCAGGTCGAGCAGCGGCTGCTGTCGGTGCTGAGCCACGGACAGGCGCTGATGGCGATCAAGAGCACCAGCGGGCGCTATCAGTTCGCCAACTCGCGTTACGCCGATTTTTTCGGACGGGCGACGGGCGATCTGGTCGGGCGCACCGACGCGCAGGTGATGCCGGCCGACATCGCCAGCCTGCTGCGCCAGGCCGATCTCGACCTGCTGCGCGATGGCGCCACCACCGAGCTGGAGCAGTCCTTCATCGTGGCGGGCGAGAAGCGCTGGTGGTGGGCCACCCGCTTCGGGCTGCATGACGAGGCGGGCACGCTCGAGGCGATCGGCATGCAGGCGGTCGACCTGACGCCGGTGCGCCAGGCCGACGAGTCGCTGCGCATCGCCGCCAAGGTCTTCGAGGTCAGCTCCGAGGGGCTGATGATCCTGGATGCCGATGGCCGCATCGGGCGGGTCAACGGGGCCTTGTGCCAGCTCGCGGGCCGCAGCGAGGCGGCTCTGCTGGGCCAGCCGGCGGACTTCCTGTGCGGCGGGCACGACGACGAGAACTTTCTGCCCGGTCTGCTGGCGCAGGTCCATCGGCAGGGGCGCTGGCAGGGCGAGATCACCGGCCGTCGCGCCGATGGCTCGATGGCGACCTGCTGGATGTCGGCGAGCCCGCTGTCCGACGAGACCGGCGGCATCGCCCATGTGGTGGTGGCGCTGACCGACATTTCCGACCTGACCCGCACCCGCGAGGAAATGCGCCATCAGGCCACTCACGACGCGCTGACCACGCTGCCCAACCGCAGCCTGCTGATGGACCGCACCAGCCATGCGATCGACAACGCGCGGCGCCAGCGCACCGAGATCGCGCTGTGCTTCATCGACCTCGATCATTTCAAGACCATCAACGACAGCCTGGGCCATGACGCCGGCGACGAGGTGCTGAAGCTGGCCGCGCAGCGCATCAGCGGCTGCGTGCGCGCCTGCGACACGCTGGCGCGGCTGGGCGGCGACGAGTTCGTGCTGCTGCTCGAGAACAGCTCGCGCCACGAGTGCCTGCTGACGGTCGAACGCATCCAGCAGATGCTGTCCGAGCCGATCCCGTTCCGCGGCACGCTGCTGTCGACCGGCGCCAGCATCGGGGTGGCGCTCTATCCGGGCGATGCCAGCGATGCGGCCACGCTGCTCAGCCATGCCGATGCGGCGATGTACCGGGCCAAGAACGTCGGGCGCGGGCGCTATGAGTTCTATGCCAGCGAGGTCGGCAGCAGCGCGCGCCAGCGCCTGCACATCGAGAGCGGCCTGCGCCAGGCGCTCGGCCGCGACGAGCTGGTGCTGCACTACCAGCCGCAGGTCGATCTGCACACCGGGGCGGTGCATGGCGTGGAGGCGCTGCTGCGCTGGTCGCCGGCGGGCACGCTGATCGCACCGACGGTCTTCCTGCCGATCGCCGAGGAGTCCTCGCTGGTCGAGCGCATCGGCGACTGGGTGCTCGACCAGGCCTGCCGGCAACTGGCGGTATGGCGGGCGCAGGGTCATGTCGACCTGTGCATGTCGGTCAATCTGGCCGCCCGCCAGATGCGTGACGCCGGCCTGCCCGACCGGCTGCAGCAGCTGCTGATCGCGCATGGCGTGCCCGGCGAGCGCCTGGTGCTCGAGATCACCGAGAGCGCGCTGCTGCGGCGCGACGAGGCGCTCGACCGGGTGCTGCGCCGGCTCGAGGTGCTGGGCGTGCAGCTCTCGCTCGACGACTTCGGCACCGGCTACTCGTCGCTGGCGCTGCTGCGGCATCTGCCGATCCACGAGTTGAAGATCGACCGCAGCTTCGTGCAGGGCATGGCCGACCAGCGCGACGATCGCGAGATCGTCGAGGCGGTCATCGGTCTGGGCCGGGCGCTGGGCCTGCGGCTGGTCGCCGAGGGCGTCGAGACCGAGGCGCTGCAGCAGTGCCTGCGCGAGCGCGGCCAGGATCTGCTGGTGCAGGGCTTCCTGCGCGGGCGACCGATGCCGGCCGAGGCCTGCGGACGCTGGCTGGCTTCGGCCGCGATGCTTGAATGCACGCCATGAGTCCGGCGGTCGAGCTGGCCTCCTGGTATCTGCTTGACCGCGACAATCTGATCATCGACGTGAGTCCTGACTGGGATGAGGCGGCGCTGGCGGGCCAGGGTGGTGGCAACGCCTTCCGTCATGGCGTGATCGGCCGCCCGCTGGGTCGCTTTCTGGCGGGCGACACGACGCGCATGTTCATCGAGTCGGCGCTGCAGGCCTCCCGGCTGACCCAGCAGCCGCGCCTGCTGAACTACCGCTGCGATGCGCCCGCGCTGTCGCGTCAGATGCAGATGCGCCTGGTTCCCCTGCCCGACGGCTGGGTGCGCATCGAGCACACGCTGGTGCAGGCCCGGCCTCGGGCCCCAGCGCTGCGCTTCGAGACCCGCAGCGTGATCTCGCAGCCAGGCACCGGCACGCCGCCGTGGCTGCGCTGCAGCATCTGCCTGTGGGTCTGCACGCCCCAGGGCTACTGGGAGCCGCCCGAGCACATTCACGCGGCGCGACCGCTGCAGGTCGACTACGGCGTCTGCCCGCGCTGCCAGGCCGAGATGACGCCGCCGGGCTGAGCGGCGCCGCTGCTCGGCTCAGAGGCTGCGCGCCTGGAAGGTGTCGCACTGCGACACCTGGCCGCTCTGGAAGCCGCGCTGGAACCAGCGCATGCGCTGCGCGCTCGAGCCGTGCGTGAAGCTCTCCGGGCGCACTGCGCCGCCGGCGTTCTGCTGCAGCGTGTCGTCGCCGATCTGCGAGGCGGCGTTCATGGCTTCCTCCAGATCGCCCTGCTCGAGCCAGTTCTTCGCCTGCTGCGAGCGTCCGGCCCAGACGCCGGCGAAGCAGTCGGCCTGCAGCTCCAGCCGCACCGACATCGCGTTGGCCTGCGCCTCGCTCTGGCGGCCGCGCAGCGCGTCGACCCGGTCGGTGATGCCCAGCAGGTGCTGCACATGGTGGCCGACCTCGTGCGCCACCACATAGGCCTGCGCGAAGTCGCCCGGCGCGCCGAGCTGGCGGCGCATCGTCTCGAAGAAGCCCAGGTCGAGGTAGACCTTCTCGTCGCCGGGGCAGTAGAACGGCCCCATCGCCGCCTGGCCGGTGCCGCAGGCCGAGCGGGTCGAGCCGCGGTAGAGCACCAGCACCGGCTTGCGGTAGTCGCGGCCGGAGGCCTGGAAGGTCTCCTGCCAGATGTCCTCGGTCGAGGCCAGCACCGTCGAGACGAAGCGTGCGTTCTCGTCCTGCGGCGCGCTGCGTGTCGCGCCGGGCGCCGGGGCCTGCTGCGTGGCACCGGGGGCCGCGCCCTCCAGGCCGCCGAGCACGCCGATGATCGTGCCGGGGTTGATGCCGAAGATCCAGCCGGCCACCAGCGCGATCGCGATCGTGCCCAGGCCGACCCCGCGCCCGCCACCCACCCGGATGCCGCCGCCACCCCGACCGCCTCCGCCACTGCCCCGGCGGTCCTCGATCTGGCTGCTTTCGCGCTGTCCATCCCACTTCATCGTCGCTCTCCTCGGTCCGGCCCCTGGTACTTTGGGGTTCGTGAATTGTTGCCGGAGATCATGCTGCCATGAAGCGTGCGGCTGCGCCTCATCCTGCAGTCCAGTAGCCCGGTGTCGCGTAGGAGTGCTTCAGGAAATCGATCCACAGCCGCACCCGCAGCGGCAGGTGGCGCACATGCGGCAGCACCGCGTAGATGCCGTTGGGCGGCGCGGCGTGCGCGTCGAGCACGCTCGCCAGGCGCCCGGCGGCCAGATCGGCCTCGACCTCCCAGGTGCTGCGCCAGGCCAGGCCCAGGCCGGCCAGGCACCAGGCGTGCAGCACCTGGCCGTCGGTGCAGTCGAGCCGGCCGGGCGGGCGCAGGTGCTGCACCTCGCCGTCGATCGTGAAGGCCCAGCCGCGCGACTGGCTGGCCTCGGAACTCAGCGTCAGGCATTCATGGCCGCCGCGCATCAGCTCCAGCGGATGCTGCGGCACGCCGGCGCGCGCCAGGTAGGCCGGCGCGGCCACGCACAGCCGCCGGTTGTCGGCCAGCCGCACCGAGATCAGGCTGGAGTCGGGCAGGTCGCCGACGCGCACCGCGCAGTCGTAGCCCTCGTTGACCAGATCGATCACCCGGTCGGAGAGGTTCAGCGAGATCGACACCTCCGGGTGCTGCGCCAGGAAGCCCGGCACCAGCGGCGCGACATGGCGCCGGCCGAAGCCGCCGGGCGCGGTGATGCGCACATGGCCGCTGGCCTTGACGCCGCCGGCGCTGACGCTGGCCTCGGCGCTGGCGATGTCGGCCAGGATGCGGGTGCAGTCCTCCAGGAAGGCGCTGCCCTCGTGGGTGAGCGAGAGCCGGCGGGTGGTGCGCACCATCAGCTTCACGCCGAGGCGCTCTTCCAGCGCGTCGAGGCGCCGGCCGATCACGGCGGGCGCCACGCCCTCGGCCTGCGCGGCGGCGCTCAGGCTGCCACGGCTGACGACGGCGGCGAAGGTTTCGAGCTGCTTGAGACGGTCCATGCGGGATTATGGGCAGCCGATGCTTCGGGCTTGAGCCGCGCCTATGTCAGCCAGAATCGAGGCCAAG
>RRZT011613175.1_pt1 | contig 12520 bp, 13 predicted proteins | sample 2165551 | NCBI WGS metagenome assembly RRZT01 (sample SAMN10456910, study PRJNA506462) | wastewater metagenome | biome: wastewater; feature: sludge; material: wastewater sludge; isolation source: wastewater sludge with Escherichia coli K12::gfp cells carrying plasmid... | place: USA: Moscow, Idaho... | reverse complement strand
TGCTCGCCGCGCGCCACCCTGGGCCTGGTCGCCGCGGCCCGTGCGCTGGCGCTGATTCACGGCCGTGACTACGTGCTGCCCACCGACGTGCAGGCGGTCGCCAAAGACGTCATGTCGCACCGTCTGGTGCTCGGCTTCGACGCCGTCGCCGACAACATCGCCCCCAGCCAGGTGGTCGAGCGCATCGTCGCGATGGTGCCGCCGCCCACCCCGGTGTGGAACCAGCAGCAGCGTGACCAGTCGCACACCCAGCACCGGCACAACCCCAGCTACCCGTCCTGAGCACCTTGACCCAGCAACCGCAGTTCGAACCGCCCGCCGACGACCTCGGCGCGGTGGAGTCGGTGCTGCGCGAACCCACCCACGCCACTCTGCCGCTGCACAAGCTCGCCCCCGAGGCGGCGCTGCGCCGGCTGGAACTCACCATCGTGCGGCGCCTGGAGGGCTTTCTGCACGGCGACCACCGCGGCCTGCTGCCCGGGCCCGGCTCCGAAACCAACGACGCCCGGTTGTACGTGCCCGGCCAGGACGACGTGCGCAAGATCGACTGGGCCGTCACCGCACGCACCCAGGCGCCGCACGTGCGTGACACCATCGCCGACCGCGAACTCGAGGTGTGGGCGCTGCTCGACGTCACGCCGTCCATGAACTGGGGCACCGGGGGAGTCACCAAGCGCGACCTGGGCATCGCGGCGATCGCCACCATCGGGTTTCTGTCGCAGAAGATGGGTGACCGGTTCGGCGGGCTGATCATGCGGCCCGACCGCATCAAGCGGCTGCCCGCGCGTTCGGGTCGCACCGCCCTGTACGGGCTGCTGCGCCGCATGCTCGAAGAGCCGATCGTGCCCGACCACAGCGCCGGGCCCTACACGCTGGCCGCCGGCGTCGAGCAGCTCACCCGTTTGCAGCGCCGCCGCGGCATGCGCATCGTGGTGTCCGACTTCTTGTCGGCCGGCGATTCCGAACTCGACCCGAACATCGAGCCCGACTGGGAACGTCCGATGCGCCGGCTGGCGGTGCGCAACCAGGTGCTGGCCGTCGAGGTGGTCGACAAGCGTGAGGTCGAGTTTCCCGACGTGGGCGACATTCTGATCCGCGACCCCGAAACCGACTTTCAGCGCTACGTCAACACCAGCGACTCCGGCGCCCGCGAACGCATGGACGCCGCCTCGGCCGCGCAGCGTGAACGCATCCGCATCGCGCTGCGCCGGGCGGGCGTGGCGCACATTCAGTTGCGTACCGATACAGACTGGGTGCAAGACATTGCACGGTTCGTGCTCGCCTACCGGCGGGTGGCGGGCATGTTGCACCAACCGCCGCAGGGGGTGAGCAAATGAACATCGAACAGATGTTTCTCAACCCCGAACGCCTGTGGTGGCTGCTGCTCATTCCGCTGCTGGTGGCCGCTTATGTCTACCTGACCAGGCGAAAGAACCGCTCGGGCATGCGGTTCACCAACACCGGTGTGCTGGGTGCGGTGGTGCCGGTGCAGTCGCAGTGGCGGCGTCACCTGGCCGTGGCGCTCACCCTGCTCAGCCTGGCCGCGCTGACCATCGCCTGGTCGCGGCCCAGCGGCGTCGACCGGGTGCCGCGCGAGCGTGCCACCATCGTGCTGGTGCTCGACGTCAGCCAGTCGATGGCGTCCACCGACGTCAAGCCCAACCGGTTGGACGCCGCCAAAGACGAGGCCAAGCAGTTCGTGGCGTCGCTGCCCGCGCAGTACAACGTGGCGCTGGTCAGCCTGTCGGGCAACCCGGCGGCCCGCATGCCACCCACCACCGACCGCGGTCAGGTGAACCGCGCCATCGACGCGCTCACCCTGCAAGACTCCACCGCCATCGGCGACGCGATCAACGTGGCGATGGCCACCCTGCAGTCGGCCCCCAAGGCTGCGGACGGCTCCATTCCGCCCGGCGCCATCGTGCTGCTGAGCGACGGCCAGAACACCGCCGGCCGCTCGCCCACCCAAGAGGCGGCCGAGGCCGCCAAGGCCAAGGTGCCGATCTACACCATCGCGTACGGCACCGAGAACGGCTACGTCGACCTCGACGGCAAACGCGAGAAGGTTCCGCCCGACAAGGCGTTGTTGCAGCGGATCGCGTCCATGACCAACGGGCAGGCCTACGCGGCCGAGAACGTCGGCCAACTGGACTCTGTGTACAAGAACATCCGTAGTGAAGTCGGCTACGAAGAGGTGCGCAAAGAGATCACCGCGACCTGGGCCGGTTACGGCCTGGCGTTCGCCGTGGTCGCCGCACTGGCCGCCGTCTCGCTCGGAGCGAGGTGGCCCTGATGATTCCCATGATCTCGTTCATCGAACCGGAGCGGCTGTGGTGGATGCTGCTGATTCCGGTGCTGCTGCTGCTCTACTTCGTGCTGCTGCGCCGCAAGAGCGCACGCAGCCGCACCACCGGCATCACCAACCTCGACCGGGTGCTACCCAAGCAGCAGGCGTGGAAGCGGCACATCGCCGTCGGCGCGGCCGTGCTGTCGTTGGCTGCGCTCAACGTGGCGTTCGCGAAGCCGTCCGATCAGGTGGACGTGCCGCGCGACCGGGCCACCATCGTGATCGCCCTCGACGTGTCGCGCTCGATGATCGCCGAAGACGTCAAACCCAACCGGCTCGACGCGGCGAAGGCCGGCGCCAAGGACTTTCTGGGCATGCTGCCGCCGCGGTTCAACGTGGCCCTGGTCGCCTTCGCCGGCTCGGCGGCGGTGGTGGTGGCCCCGACCACCGATCGCGGCCTTGTGTCGCGGGCCATCGACAATCTGCAGGTGGCCCCGTCCACTTCGATCGGTGAAGGAATCTATTCGTCGCTCGATGCGCTGGCGCTAGCCCCTGTTGATCCCGATCACCCCGAGGATCCGGCGCCCGGCGCAATCGTGTTGCTCTCGGATGGCTATACAAATATCCCGCGGTATTCAGCGCCTGCGGCGAAGGAGGCGAAGAACCGCGGCTATCCCATTTACACCATCGCCTACGGCACGGATGATGGCTACGTGGTGGACCAGGGTCGTCGTGAACCGGTTCCGGTAAATCACGAAGAACTGCAGCGAGTGGCCGACATCTCGGGCGGGAAGAAGTTTGCCGCAGCCTCCGGCGATGAACTGAAGCAGGTGTACTCGGCCATTGCCGAACAGGTGGGTTATGTAAAGGTTCAGCAAGAGGTCACCGAGTACTACGCCGGCTGGGCGCTCGGTTTCGCGGTGCTCGCGTCGATGGCAGTGATCGCGTTGGGCGCCCGCTGGCCCTGAGCGAGCGCGGGTCGTCGGGGGGGCCGTTCGGCACCCTCGGTCGCGTTGGGCCTCGCCGCGGCCGCCGCGGCCCGAGCCGCCACCACCAACTCGGCCACCCGGCTGCAGCTTCCTCGTGGTGCACCGGCACGGGCCCACGACGACCCTGGCCGACCACGTAGCCGTCCTCGGGTCCCGCTGGCCCTGGTGGCCTCAGGTAAGGGTGAGGCGGTACACACCGTCGAGGCCGTCGCCGTTCGAGGTGGTGAAGTACAGGGCTCCGTCCGGACCTTGCTGCACGGCGCGCACGCGGCCGTAGGTGGTGGCGATCTCGGTCACTCTGCGCACCGTCTCGGTGCCGGTCACCCGGAACAGCAGGATGCCCTGACCCTTGAGCAGGCCAACGGCCAGGTGGCCGTTCCAGTCGCCCCACTGGGACCCGTTCAGGAAGGTCGCGCCGCTGGGTGCCACGGTGGGTGACCCGGATCGCCAGCGCGCGGTCTTGGCTTTGGGGTACCGCTTGGTGTCGGTCATCGCACGCGACTCGTTGTAACCAGGCGTCGGCGACCACCCGTAGTTCGTCCCGCCGATGATGCGATTGATCTCGTCGTCGCGACTGGGGCCGTGTTCGACCGACCACATCTGGTCGACGCCGTCGGTGCGGTGGGCGAGGCCTTGCACGTTGCGATGCCCATAGGTCCACACGTACCGCGCGTTACCCCCTTTGGCGTAGAACGGGTTCGTCGACGGGGGAGTGCCGTCGGCCGTCACCCGCAGCACCTTGCCGCCCAACGATTTCAGGTTCTGGGGATTCGTGCCCTGAGCCGCATCGCCCGTGCCGATGTACAGCCGGTCGCTCGACCGGAAGCGCAGCCGGCAGCCGTTGTGTCTGCCCTTGTTGACCGGAATGCCGGTGATCAGGGTCTTCACCTTGACCGCCGTGGTGGCATCGGTGAGTTGCCATTTCCAGACCTCGACGTCTTTGGCGGTGCCGTCGTCCTTGGCGACCGACAGGCAGGTGTAGAACAGGCCGTTGCTGGCCGCGTTCGGGTCAGCCACCATGCCCAGCATTCCCGACTCAGAGTTGGTGAAGATCGGCGGTAGATCGAGGCTCACCCGTTGTGGCGTGCCGCCGGGCTGGAGCGACCAGAGTCGTCCGGGCCGCTCGTCGAACAGCATCGTGGAGCCGACCCAGGTGACGTCCCAGGGAATAGTGAGGCCGCTCGCCACTGTAGTGATGACTGGCGTGGGCGCCGCCGCGGCCGGAGGTGCCGTTGCAGTCAGGGACGACCCGGTGACGGTGAGGGCGGTCACGATGGCGACCGCATGGGGGAATAGTGACCGCATGGCGCTTCCTCAGGGTGGGGGTGTGCTCAGCGTACTGCGACCAACTCCTGGTGGGTATGCGCGGACGGTGAGCCTCAGCGACCCTCGAAGTCAATCGGTCTTCCGCTCAGAAAGGCCGTCATCGCACTTTGTGCGTCCTGGGTACCCGCGAGCATCGCCACCAATCGGCGCAGCCTGTCGGCCGCGGCCTGCGGGTCGTGCAGGGCGAGCCGGGCGTTGGCCAGCGTGGCCTGCACGGCCAGCGGAGCCTGCGCGGCGATGCGTTCGGCGATCGCGATGGCGGCGTCCACCTGCCCGCCGTGCGGCACCACCTGTTGCACCAGGCCGATGCGCAGCGCCTCGGCCGCGTCGAAGAAGTCGCCGGTGAGCAGCCAGCGCATCGCGTCGCCCCAACCCAACCGGGGAAGTCGGATCGTCGCGCCACCGAACGCCATGATGCCGCGCGCCACCTCCAACTGGGCGAAGCGGGTGCTGTCGGCGGCCACCACCACATCTGCGGCCAGGGCGAGTTCGACGCCCAGGGTCAGGCAGGTGCCCTGCGCGGCGAGCACCACCGGTTTGGCCACCGGCTCGGTGACCAGACCCCAGGGGTCGATGCCGCCGGACGGCACCAGGTCGAGCTGGCCGCTGACGAGCCCCGGCCCCACGTCGGCCAGATCGAGTCCGCCGGTGAAGTGGTCGCCGACGGCGTGCACCACCCCCACGCGCAACTCGGGGTCGGTGTGCAGCACGGCGTAAGCGCGGGCCAACTCGTGCAGCATGGCCAGGTCGGCCGCATTGCGCTTGTCGGGGCGGTTCAGGCCGATCAGCAGCAGGTGGCCGCGCCGCTCCACCAGCACTCGGTCGTCACTCATGCAGCCATCCAACCCGGCGCAGCGGCATTTGTCACAGCCGGACTCTTCGGGTGCAGCCGGGAGATCCCGGCGTGCGCCGGGATGACGAGGTGCGTCAGCCCTCACGCGCCTTCGCCGTGGCCTTCACGTTCGCCTTGTCGATCGCGTCCACCAGTTCGGCCTTGGTCATCGACCAGCGGCCCTTGACGTTCAGCCTGCGGGCGATGCCGAGCAGGTGCACCTTCGTAGCCTTGGCGTCGACCCCGCCCGCCGATTCCTTGTCGTTCAGGCCGCCCTCTTCGGCTCGCTCGTCGGACGGCCCCGGCTCGTCTTTGCGCTCCCAGTGGTCGCCGACCTTCTCGTAGCTGTGCTTCAACGAGGCGTAGGCGGTGGCGTTGGCCCGGCCCTCATCGTCGTAGCTCTCCATAGCCGAGTCGTAGGTCTTGGCGAACGTGGCCTGCGCGTGCGCGTCGGAGCGCTGGACCGGTGAGGGCAGCTCATCCTTGATCGGTTTGCCCTGTTTGGTCGTCTTCGGCATTCAGCCAGTGTGCCGTCACGAGCCGGGCATCGACACGCCCGGCCGGGTGAATGAGCGCCGAAGCCGCTTGGTGCGGTTGGTACGGGTGAGGCACAATGGACGCACTCCGACGAGCGGGTGATGCAGGGGAAGGCAGTTACCCGGCCGAAGGAGAAGACCATGGCGACGACCCATGGGGTGGTGCAGATCCACTCTGCGCCGTCCGCGTTGTGCCCGCACATCGAGTGGGCCGTGGGCGGCGCAATCGGCGTACCCATTCATCTGACCTGGCTGTCACAGCCGGCCGAACGCGCGAGCTATCGCGCCGAATACGCCTGGACGGGCCCCGTCGGCACGTCCGCGAAGCTCACCAGCGCCCTCAAGGGCTGGCAGCGGCTGCGGTTCGAGGTCACCGAGCGGGCCACGCCGAGCTCAGAGGCCGTCCGCTACTCGTACACGCCGTCCCTGGGCCTGTTTCACGCCACGGTGGGCCTGCATGGCGACGTGATGATCAACGAGCAGCGGCTGAAGGCCGCGGTCGTGCGCGAGGCGCTGGGCGGCCGCAGTCTGCACGAGGCGGTCAACGACCTGCTCGGCACCGCCTGGGACGACGAACTCGAGGTCTTTCGGCAGGCCGGCGAGGGCGCGGACGTCCGCTGGCTGCACCAGGTGGTCTAGCCGTCATCGTCGGTCGAGCTTGTCGAGACCCCGTACGAGCCGAGGTCTCGACAAGCTCGACCGACGACAGGCGTCAGCGCGAAACGTTGGCGTTCGTCACCGCGACCGCGACGTTGGCGCCGCCGAAGCCGAAGCTGTTGTTCACCGCCGCCAGGTCGCCCTCGCCGAGCGGACGAGCCACGTTGGCCGCGATGTCGATGCCCAGGTCGGGCTCGGGGTCGTTCAGGTTGATCGTGGGGGGCACCATGCGGTCGTGCAGCGCGAGCACCGTCGCGATGGTCTCCAGAGCACCCGCGCCGCCGAGCAGATGCCCGGTCATCGACTTGGTGGACGTCACCACGCAGCCGTCGACGGCCGAACCCAGCCCGTAGCGGATCGAGCCCGCTTCGGTCACGTCGCCCTGAGGGGTCGACGTGCCGTGCGCGTTGACGTGCACGATGTCGCTCGCAGTCAGTCCGGCGTCTTCGATGGCCTTCGTCATGGCCCCGTACTGGCCCTCGCCGCTCGGGTCGGGCTGCACGATGTCGTGGCTGTCGGCGGTGATGCCGGCCCCGGCGAGCGTGCCGTAGATGGTGGCGCCGCGTGCCTTGGCGTGGTCGAGGGTCTCGATGATCATGACGGCCGAGCCCTCGCCCATCACGAACCCGTCGCGGCCCTTGTCCCACGGCCGGGATGCGCCCTCGGGGTCGTCGTTGCGGCGGCTCAGCGCCTGCATCTGCCCGAACGCGGCGATCGGTAGCGGGTGAATGGTGGCCTCGGTACCGCCGACCACGGCGATGTCAGCGCGGCCGAGCCGCAGTTGGTCGAGCGCCAGTGCGATCGCCTCGTTGGACGACGCGCACGCCGACACCGGCGTGTGCACGCCGGCCTTGGCGTGCACCTGCAGGCCCACGTTGGCCGCCGGTGCGTTGGCCATCAGCATCGGAATGGTGAAGGGGCTGACCCGTCGATAGCCCTTGTCGCGATGGGCGTCCCAGTTGTTCAGCAGCGAATGCAGGCCGCCGATGCCGCTGGCGAGCGACACGATCAGTCGCCGCGAATCGACCTGGCTGCCCTCGTCGGCGTCCCAGTCGAGGCCGGCGTCCTGCCACGCCTCTTGGGCCGCGATCAGCGCCAGTTGGGTCGAGCGGTCGAGCCGGCGGGCCTTGACCCGGTCGATCACCTCGGCCGGGTCTTGCGCCACGTAGGCGGCGATCTTGACCGGAAGTTCTTCTGCCCACTCCTCGGTGATGCGGCGCACGCCGGACTTGCCGGCCAGCATGTTCGACCAGGTCGTCGCCAGGTCACCGCCCAGCGGCGTCGTGGCTCCGAGGCCGGTGATGACAATCTCGGTCATGGGGTCCTCCGAGGAGTTGGTGGTGTGGTGCGGGGCCCGAGCGGGCCCCGCACGATGGACTGTGAGCGATCGCTCAGCTGTGCGCCTCGATGTAGGCGACGGCGTCGCCGACGGTCTTGAGGTTCTTCGACTCCTCGTCGGGAATCGTCACGCCGAACTTCTCTTCGCAGCCGACGATGATCTCGACCATCGCGAGCGAGTCGACGTCGAGGTCATCGACGAAGGACTTGTCCAGTTGGACGTCCTCGACCGGCGTACCGGCGACATCGTTGACGAGCTCAGCCAGCTGAGCGCGGATCTCTTCGGTGGTGGCCATAGGGGTTCTCCTTGTCGTAGAGGGCCTCTTTCCGGAGGATTCCGGAAGCATTGAGAAAACTTAGGGCAGGGTGACGACCTGGCCCGCATAGACCAGGCCGGCGCCGAAACCGATCAGCAGCGCGGTCTGGCCCGACTTCGCCTGGCCGGTGCTGAGCAACTGGTCCATCGCCATCGGTACCGAGGCGGCCGAGTTGTTGCCGAACTGCTTGATGGTGCGCGCCACCACCACGTTCTCGGGCAACTTGAGGTGACGCAGCATGGCGTCGGTGATGCGGTTGTTGGCCTGGTGTGGAATGAACACGTCAAGCTCTTCGGGGCTCAGCTGCGCAACCTCGAGCACCTTCTTGGTGGCGTCGGCGATGAAGCCGCTGGCCCACTTGAACACGGCCCGGCCGTCCATCGCGATGTAGGGCTGGGTGCCGCCCTGCATCGCCTCGCTCCACTCGGAGGTCTGGTTGATCGCGTCGGCCTGCGAGCCGTCTGAGCCCCACACCACCGGGCCGATGCCGTTGGTTGCGCTGGGGCCGACGACCGCCGCGCCCGCGCCGTCGGCGAACAAGAACGCGGTGCTGCGGTCGTGAATGTCGGTGAACCGGCTGAGTTCCTCGACGCCGATCACCACCGCGTACTTCGCGGCGCCCGAGCGCACCAGCGACTCGGCCTGGGCCAGTCCGTAGCAGAAGCCCGCGCAGGCGGCCGAGATGTCGAAGGCCGCGCCGTTGGTGCCCAGTTCGTAGGCGAGCTTGGCGGCGAGGCTGGGCGTCTGGTGAAAGTAGGTGACGGTCGACACGATCACGGCGCCGATGTCGGCCGGGTCGATGCCGGCCCGCTCGACCGCGGTTCGCGCGGCCGCCAACGCCATGGTTTCGACGGTTTCGCCCTCGCCCACCCAGCGACGCTCGGCGATGCCGGTGCGCTGCTGAATCCACTCATCAGAGCTGTCGATGAACGTGCACATCTCGGCGTTGTCGACCACCCGCGACGGCACGTACGAGGCGACCGACAGCAGGCGGGCGTACGGGGCGCCGACGCTGGCGGCGATCGGGGCGCTCATGCGTGGGCTCCCGCGTGCTCGGCCACGAAGGCCCGCGCGTCGTCGAGCTGATCAGGGGTGTTGAGGTTGAACAACGCGACTCCCTTGAGGTTGCGCTTGGCGATGCCGGTAAGGGTTCCGGCGGGGGGCAGTTCGAGAACGCCGGTGACACCCAGATCGCGCAGCGCGTCGAGGCACAGGTCCCAACGCACCGGATTGCCGACCTGGCTGACCAGCCGGCGCAGAAACTCGGTGCCGTTGTCGATGGCGCGGCCGTCGGCGTTGCTGAGCAGCACCGTGGACGGGTCGTGCGGGCTCAGCGTGGCGGCCAGCTGTTCGAGCGTGGCGACGGCGGGCTGCATGTGCACGGTGTGAAAGGCGCCGGCCACGCTCAGCTGTATCAGCCGCGCCCTGGCCGGCGGGTCGGCGGCCAGCACGCCCAACTCTTCGACGGTGCCGGCGGCCACGATCTGGCCGGGCCCGTTGTTGTTGGCGGCGGTGAGTCCAGCAGCCTCGATCGCGGCCAGCACCTCGTCGGCGTTGCCGCCCACGACGGCCATCATCGAGGTCGGCCGCACGTTCGAGGCAGCAGCCATACCGCGCCCGCGGGTGGCCACGAAAGCCATCGCCTCGGTGGGGGTCAGCACGCCGGTGATGGCGGCTGCGGTGATCTCACCGACGCTGTGGCCGGCCACCACATCGGGTGTTGGGCCACCGGCCAGCAGCCGCTCGGCCGCCACGACGCCGGCGGCCACCAGCAGCGGCTGCGCGATGTCGGTCTGCCGAATCGTGTCGGCATCGGCATCGGTGCCGAGTTGTGCGAGGTCGAGCCCGGCCACCTCAGACAGTGTCTGCAACTGGGCGCGAGCGGTGTCGTCGGTGAGCCAGGAAGCCAGGAAGCCCGGTGTCTGGGCGCCCTGACCTGGTGCGAGGATTGCTAGCACGGCACTACTCTTGCGCGAATCGCGTCCGGAAGGGCAGTCGGACATGACGAAAATGTGACAGAGGTTCTTGTCGGGTTTCTACAACGGCAGAGCGCGGCGCACCGCACGAAACGTGCTGCGCTTTGTGGTACTACGACGCCATCAGCCGTCCGAGGGTGACCGACAAGCGTAAAACGTAGGCGCTGCGGGCGTCCGCCGGGTGATAGCCCGACACCTCGGCGATGCGGCGCAGCCGGTACCGCACGGTGTTCGGGTGCACGAACAGTGCGCGCGCAGTGGCCTCGACCGACCCACTGTTGTCGAGGTAGGCCACCAGCGTTTCGAGCAGGTCGGCGCCGGCGTCGCGCAGTTGGCCGTAGATCTCGCGGGCGAGCATGCGCCGGGCGTGGCCGTCGCCGGCCAGCGCGCGTTCGGGCAGCAGGTCGTCGGCCGCCACCGGCCTCGGAGCGCTCGGCCAGGCGTCGGCCGCACGAATGCCCGAGAGGGCGCCACGGGCCGACATGGCCGCCTCGACCAGGTCGCTCACCTCGGGGCCCACCACGATCTGGCCAGGGCCGAAGTGCTCGGCGACGTCGGTGATCACGGTCAAGGCGGTGCCTGCGGTTCCCGACGGACCGCCCAACACCAGCACCAGCCGATCGCCCTGGGTGGAGGCCAGCAGGTCGAACCCGCGCTCGCCGACCAGGCGCCTGATCGAGTCGATCGCCGAGTCCTTCGCCGGCGCGCCACCGATGGTCACGGTGATCGCGGCGGGGGAGCGCCACCCCAGCGTCGACGCCCGTGACAGCACGGTTTCGTCGGCCTCGCCGCGAATCACGGCGTCGACCACCAACGCTTCGAGCCTGGCGTCCCAGCCGCCCCGGGCCTCGGCCGCCCGGGCATACACCTCGGCGACCCCGAAGGCGATTTCACGCGAGTACTGCACGATGCCCATGAACACCAACGGACGGTCGCCGCGCCCGACCACGCTCTCGAGTTGACCCTCGACGGTGTCGATCGTGGTGCGAATCAGGTCGACGCTCTGGTGCAGGGTGATGCGCCGCATGAGAGCGCGCGGGGCGGCGTCGAACACCGCGGACGGGTTGGCGTCGCGGCCCTCGTCGGCGAACCACTGCACGAACCCGTCGATGCCGGCGCGGGCCACCAGCGTCACCCACGAGCGGTGCTCGGCGTCCAGTTCGCGAAACCAGGGGTGCCGCTCTTCGATCTGCGCCAGCGCCTGGGTGGTCAGTTCGGCGGCTGCGCCGGTGAGTCGCTTGGCGATCGTGCTGCGTTGCCGCGCGGACGGCTGCCAGCCGCGTCCGATGCCCGGAATGGCCGCCACCGCTCTCCTTCACAGGGGTTGAACTGGGTTCGTCGGTTGCACAGCCTAGTGGTGCGTCTCCCACATGAGTCACCACTTCGCGGCGCCTGAGCACGCACCTCGCGGCGTTCTCCTCGGTCGAGATACGACCCGGTATCCCTCCCTCGTCGGCCTTGCGATGCACGCTCTCAACCACCGCGAAACGGCAACCCATTTGGCAGACACACCACGTGCGGCGCGCTCTCGGCGTGAGGTCAGCGCTGCTGGGGAATCAGCAGTACCGCGTGCGGCAGTGCCTCGCTGAGCGCAGTGTCGAGTGTGGCCAGCCGCCCCCCACGGCTCAGCGCCACACCGGCCAGGTAGGCGTCGGGGACCTGGCGGTGGCCGACGATGTGGCCGACATCGAGGTCTGCGTACGAAAGCGCGTCGGGCCACAACTGCATGCGCGGGTCGGTATGCAGGGCTGCCAACAGCGCTCGGGCGGACGTCGCCGACACGCCCACCCGAACCAGAAACCGAATCAGTGCTCCTTCGACCACGGGACAGACCGCGGCCTGCTCGACGGTCACGAACCATCGACTGGCTCGCTCGTGGTGCTCGTGATCGGCCACCGTGAGGGCGATCACCACGTCGGCGTCGAGCAGCAGCGTCGTCACTCGTCGTCCAAGGCCGCGGCGACGTCGGCACTGGTTACCGGGGCGCCGATGCTGATCACCGGCAGGCCAGAACGCGAGTCGCGCGAGTAGACGACGTCGACGCTCAGCCGCGCGAGCCCTTGCAGAGTCAAATCGGCGATCACCGCCGACATCGACTGCCCGCGGGTGGCGGCCGGTTCGCGAACCCGAGCATGTGCGGCAGGCGGCAGATCGACAGTGGTCCTCACCTCGTGCAGACCAGCATCAGCAGTGATGCGGTTGTGATGCAGACATTCCCTTGGGCCGGCCTCGCGGTCGTCCGTGCAACAGTTACGCCGGGAG
>RRZT012623438.1_pt1 | contig 12521 bp, 14 predicted proteins | sample 2165551 | NCBI WGS metagenome assembly RRZT01 (sample SAMN10456910, study PRJNA506462) | wastewater metagenome | biome: wastewater; feature: sludge; material: wastewater sludge; isolation source: wastewater sludge with Escherichia coli K12::gfp cells carrying plasmid... | place: USA: Moscow, Idaho... | reverse complement strand
TGTGCGCAAGGTGAAACATCATCCTGCACTACCGTATTTGGAGCTACCTGCCTTCATGCGCCTGCTGGAAAATGCCACAGCGCAAGGGGCATGGGTGCTGCGCTTTCTTATCCTGACCGCGACGAGAACCACGGAGGCGCGAGCTGCCGAATGGTCGGAAATCGACATGGAGGAACGTCTGTGGTGTATTCCGGCAGAGCGTATGAAAGCGTCACGCCCGCACCGCGTACCGCTGTCGGAGCCAGCGATGGACATCCTGCGCTACATGAAGACCATCAACGATGCACACCCAACGCCGTCGAAGTACGTCTTCAACGGCCAGACCTGGGGCAAGCATCCCTCGGAGGCCATCATGTTGATGCGACTGAAGCACATGGGCCGCACCGACATTGTTCCGCACGGTTTCAGAAGCACCTTCCGCGACTTCGTGGCGGAAAAAACCGACTTTCCCCGTGAAGTGGCAGAGGCTGCGCTGGCACATGCACTGCAAGACAAAACGGAAGCCGCCTACCAGCGCGGTGACTACCTTGAAAAGCGCCGCGAACTGATGACCTTGTGGGCCAACTTCTGCATGTCTGGTTAGACACTCGCCGGGATCGACCGCCGATTGCCTTTGTCCAAAACCGTGGTATAGAATTTCCTCCATGAACTGCAAAGCGGGTATAGCAGTTCTTCAGTTCGGATGAACTGTCGGGTGTGACGCACGGCTCCCTCGTCACCTCCACCACCCCTCTTGAGCCAAGTTTCTTGGTAACAAAGAGGTGCATCAGTCGCCACCAATGCGTAAGCGACCATGCACAAAGAATGCCGAGCAACCGGGCTTCTCTGTGTGTAGATGATTTGGTCAAACCCCTCTAGAACTTGAACCATTACCCGAGACGTTTCTCGTCTCTCCCCGTGGGTCGTGGCTCTCTTTTGGAGATGATCCATGTCCATCAACACATTGAAAGTAGATGTCCAAAGCGCCCTGACTCAGAAAAATGATCGCCTCTTGCGCGATGCCGAAGTTCAAAAACTGACTGGCGTGCGCAAGACTCGCCGCTCCGACCTGATGCGCGACGGCAAATTCCCGCAGCCCATCAAAATCTGTGGAGGCCGCACGAATTACTGGCTGGCATCTGAAATCGAAAAATTCATTGCCGATCAGGTCGTACAGCACCGCACCGAACAGGCTGAAAAGCTGGCGCAACTCGCCAGCGACCCCTTCAACGTTCTGATGAATGCCTTGGCAGGCAAGCCGAACCAGAACTCGCAAGGAGCCTGCGATGCGTAAGCCCAACACCACCAAGAGCACCGAAGGCTTTGATACCCCGAGCCTGCTGCGTCCCAAGCGCCGCAAAAGCATCCCCTTGGCGGAGTTCATGCACGAGAATTTCCCCGATGAAGCCCCCTTGTTGGGCAAAGTCATCACCCATGGATCGACCGGTATGCTGTCTGCGCAACGTGGCCTGGGAAAGTCGCTTCTGGCCCTGCACATTGGCTACTCAGTTGCGGGCGGTAAGAACCTGGAGCCGTGGGGCCGTGGCATCGGCGATGTTGTCGTCTACCTCGACGGCGAGATGCACAGCCGCACCTTGCAAAAACGTCTGCGCCAGATCAGCAACCGTGACAGTAAGCCTGCGAGCCGGAAGATGGTGGAACAAAACTTCCACATCATTGGCCGGGATGCTTTCGATCATGTTATCGGCTACATCGACAACGAGGACGATCAGGCGTTCATCGAATCCATGCTGCCCGACGACTGCCGTCTGGTGATCGTGGACAACCTTTCCGCATGGACGAGTTCTGCCCGCGAAGACGGTACAGCCTTTGCCCCGATCAAACGCTGGTTGGCCCACTTGCGCACCAAAGGCATCGCGGTTCTGCTGGTGCATCACACCGGCAAGAACGGCAGCAGCCAGCGCGGCACCAGCATCCATGAGGACTTGCTCGATTACTCGATCCTGCTGCGCGAGGACAAATCGGGCAAACCCAAGAACGGCACCAGCTTTTTGCTGGAGCACACGAAGTTGCGCGAACTCCACCCAGACATCCCGAAGGTGTGCCGCTATACCTTCACGACCGATCTGGCTACCGATGTCATGGATCACCGCTATGAAGATGGCGAAAGCGATACGGTCAGCGAGGACGATGCAGCGATTGTCGAACTGCTCAAGGAGGGGCTTTCCGGCAAAGAGGTTGCCGAGAAACTGGACGTTTCAAGCTCCGTCGTAAGCCGTGTGAAGACAGCACTCTCAGACGAGTTGCGTGCCGCAATCGAAGCGGCTCAGGCCATTCGTGCCGCAGCCAAAAAGTCTGGCAAGGAGCCGTCATGATGGATTGCTTGCTTGCAAACACTAGCGCACGCAATCCTGAAATCGGGGCGAAGACCCCGCTTTCACGGGCACTTTGCCATGCGCAGGGCGACCTTATTCATGCCACACAAAGCCAGCGCCCGCAAAACGGCAAAGATGCTGCGGGAGGTGTCACAGAGGCTGCGGCAGGCATCGCAATTGCTGCGGGAGCCAAAAGCTCGAAACGCGGAGGCCAGCGATTTCGCCCACTATGTAATGAGCGCACTTTCACCACCGGACATGGCCATATGGGGTACATCGGCACACATCAGATCATGGGTGGCCGCACCGAATCGACCAAGCGGGAGGTGTCGCCATGACCGACTCCGTCAAGCTATGTTTGGATTTGCGGGAGATGCCCGACGACGCCCGCCGTGAAGTGGAGGTATTTCACAACCGCACGCAGGACAAGCGTTGGAAGTTTGTCTCAGAGCGGTACTCAAAGGCCATCCCGGCGGTCAGCCCCATGAGCGGCACCGGCATGGAACTCTTCACCTATTGGGATGGCAGCGGCGACCAGTTCCTGCAATCGCAAACGGTTACCGACCTGAATGGCCCCAATGCGTTGAAAGGGCAAAACGGTGAGCATGGAACCAGTGTCTTTGCGGCTGGTGTCGCGGGCCTTTACCTGCTCAAGCACCGGATGGCCTGCGATGGCGTACCGGGATTCGCGCTGGACATGCTGACCACCCACCACGTCAGTCTGCATGGCGCGACAGTGACCTACTTGATTACCTACGAGACGGAGGAAGAAACCCGCGTCAGAGTGCTACAGATGAAAGCCGCGCTACGAATGTTGGGATACGAACCGACCGGCAACGACTCCACCAACGAAACTTTCACTTTGAAACGTAACGGCTATACGCTCAAGGTGTACCACAAGACCGATTTCGGCCACTGCGTCTTTGCTGATGAAGAAGTTGCCGAAATCATCAAGGCCCGCGCCCGCTGCATCATTCGCATTGAGGTCGAAATGCAAGGCCATTACCTGCGCCAACGAGGCTGGGATGCGCTGGAAAGCTGGCGTCATGCCTATGCGGAGGGGCGTTACGAAACGATCTTCCGGGAGTTGGTGCGCAGCCTATTTCACTTAGAAACAGTTAGGAAGGGGGTTATTCGTCCCGGTGTAATCTTGCGTCACAAGGCACCGCGCAAAGAGGCGATGGAGAGCCTGACGGATACAGAGCGCACCATTGTGTTGGACTACCTCGCTGGCACACCCGTGGATGAATTGCCCGCCATTCGCACTGCAAAAGCACCTGACACCGCCAAGAACAAGTGGAAGACGTCGATCCTCAAGAAGCTGCGCATCGACATTTCCATTTCGTGGACTGACCACCAAGCTCTCAAACACGCGGAATTGAATCGCTTGGTACGCTATCCGGGCGATTACCACCCAGATGCGGTCACGGTCGAATGCTGCTTTTGCAAGGAGAACTGGCCCAAGCTGTTGGAATGCCTCAAAGTACTCTGCCGGAACGCGGTGGCACGCCAATCATCTGCATGAATCGACGGCAGCCATGCCGCAACCGCTCAAAATCGACCAGCAACGCTTGCTGGCGGTCGGGCATGGCAATTTCAACATTGTTTCAACGTTGAATGGAGCCGGACATGCTGGTCAAAGTCTGCAAACACGGGAATAGCCTGAGCATCAGGCTTGGGGCGTACGTCACTCGAAGCGCCCGGATCAAATGCGGGGATTGGGTTGATGTGGTTTTGCTGTCCAGTGGGGAGATTCGCATCAAGCCCAAGACTGGGCCTGAGCCGCTGGAGGCCGGTGGCGAGGCAATGCCAACCGATCAGGCTCCTGCTATCGAAGAGGAGCAGTGGTGATGCGGACCACTAACGATACCCGCCAGAAACACTGGTTCGACGGACACACCCCACAAGATCACATTCTGGATGCGGCGCACCTGCTGGCAAGGGCTGTCATGCTGATGACCTCGATGGCGTGTTGGTAGATGTGGCGCACTCCATGACCACGCAGACCATCAAGGGGTTGTCCGGGGACGGTGGCGACTTCTTGCCAGACTCGATTTATGGCATAAAATGCCAATTCACACATTGATTCAGGAGGCTCCCATGCCAACCCGAAACGTTGTCCTGACCGATCATCAGGCCTATTTTGTCGAACAGCTCGTCACCTCCGGGCGTTACCAGAACGCCAGCGAAGTTCTGCGCGAAGGGCTGAGGCTGGTTGAGCGCCGGGAGTCGGAAGATGAACTGCGCCTTGCGGCCTTGCGTGATGCGGCCAAGGTGGGTATTGCTGACATCGAAGCTGGCAACTTCCGTAGTTTTAGCTCTGCGGACATGCTTGGTCAGCATCTGGCCGCACTGACTTCCGAAGTGATTGGCGCGTAGTGGCTGAAAGCTCCTGGACTGTCCGCCTATCGGCTGCCGCCGAGGCTGACTTTCGCCAGATTCTGCACTGGACAGCAGATAATTTTGGTTCGGCGCAGGCGCGAGTTTATTCCGACACCCTGTCAACGGCACTGAAAGACCTATGCGCCGGCCCATCCATCATTGGGGTCAAGGAACGACCAGAAATTGGTAGCAAAATCTGGACGCTCCATGTCGCGCGGAACGGTCGCAAGGGGCGACATCTCATTATGTTCCGAGTCGCCGCCGCCCAAAACAGCAAGGTGATCGACGTTCTTCGGCTTCTGCATGACGGCATGGACTTGGCAAGGCACGTGCCATCGTAAGGCATGAGCCCCATGCCATTCTTCTTGTCTCTTGAAGTATCCTATACGGCTATGCAAATCCGTATATTTTTGTCACCGCTGTTGCGCAGATGAATCGTTCCGGGACAGGGAGAATCTAGTGCGAAAACCAAAGAGTGTAAAGCTCAGTCAAATTTATCTTGACCTCGAGAACCCAAGGCATGAACCTCAAACTACGGAATCAGATGCCATTCAGCTCTTGATTCAAGGAGAGGATGTTCGTGCCTTAGCAAAACACATCGTTGAGGTTGGTACAACGAGTCCTCTAGATATGATGGCTCTTGTTCCTCATCCGAAGGTAAAGGGGCGATTTGTCACGGCAGAGGGTAACCGCAGACTTTGTGCCCTGAAACTTCTTGCCGACCCAGATAAAGCGATAAGGGATACCGACAAGCGTTATTTTCGAAAACTTCAGCAAGAAATCGAAGAGCCCATTACAGAGGTATTAGCTGTTCTTTTTGAATCGATGGAAGAGGCACGACCGTGGGTTGAGCTTAGGCATGATGCCCCCACTGGAGTCGGCACAAAAAAGTGGGATGCCACGGAAAAAACTCGGTTCAACAAGCAGGGCAAAGGAGACAACCCAAATGCTAGAGCGTTGGAACTCATCGACTACGCTCGGATGCATAAATTGCTTCCTGAGGATGAGCTTGCTAGTTTGGTTATCACCACTTTAACTCGATTTTTGAGCACCCCGGATGTTCGTTCAGCTTTGGGGTTGACCTCCGCCAAAGGACTAGAAATTAATGTTCCAACCGAAGAATTTGAGCGAGTGCTTATCAAGTTCCTGAAAGACTCGATCGAAGTTGGGTCTAAGGTCAATTCACGTGCAAATGCCGATGAACGCAAGCAGTACGCCGAAGGACTTCGCTCTGATGGCTATTCGCCCTCTACTCGCGGGGTTTCTCCTCACACTCCTCGCTCTGATGGAACGCGTCCTTCGGGTAGCAATAATCCTCCTGCTCCAGAGCCCATTCCGCCAAATTCTGCACAAACATCTCAGAAAAAGAAAAATTTACGCGACCGTGACAAGGATAAGTACGTCGTACCGTCGGGTTTCGTCTCGAGAGTTGATGATCCAGTATTTAGCCGTTTGCTGCGCGAATTAAGAAACCTTGATGCTGAAGAGTTTTCTTTCTCCGCTACCTATTTGTTTCGCTCATTGTTGGAGCAGGTGGCAATTCTTTTTTTGAAAAAGCACAACATCCAGCCCATCCCATCCAACCTTAATCAGAAATTAGGAAAAGTTGCAGAAGCCCTCACTTCTCAGGGTTTCGCAGGAAAAGGAATGAGTGCATTGAGAAAAATGGCAAGCGACCAGCATCATACCTACTCACCTGATACCATCGGTAACTTTGTCCATGGCGGGCAAATTCCTACTAGGGTTTATGTTATCAAGGCTTGGGATTCCTTCCAGCCAATCATGCTTGAATTGGTTGGGCAACTTGAAAAAAAATAGTTCTGGCCAAGTTTTTTGGCTACTTTACGAGTTTGGCTATGCCAGTAACTGATACACCACTCAGATATCCCGGCGGCAAATCCCAACTCACGCCACTGATAGTAGATATTCTTAAGCAGAACGATCTTGTCTACGGTGAGTACGCCGAGCCATTCGCTGGCGGGGCTGGTATCGCGATGTCGTTGCTGCTAAACGACTACGTTTCCAAGGTCTATCTGAACGATATTGATCCCGCCATATATGCGTTCTGGGTTTCGGTTTTAGATCACACCGATTTACTATGTGAGCGAATTGACCGCATTCCAGTGACAATTGATGAGTGGCATAGGCAGCGGGAGGTTTTTCTTGATATCGCCTGCCCTAGCATCCTCGATAAAGGATTTTCGACTCTATTTTTGAATCGAACAAACCGATCAGGGATACTCCGAGGTGGGGTGATTGGTGGTTTGACGCAGAACGGGAATTACAAGCTCGATTGTCGATTCAATCGACAAGATTTAATACGAAAGATACGGCGAATAGCTGGCTATCGTGATTACATAGAAATCTCTTGCCTGGATGCGGCGACTTTCCTCGATTCGTCCATACCGAAATCGAGCGAATCTACTCTAGTTAACCTCGATCCGCCGTATTTCGGCAAAGGGCCCGAGCTATACACAAATTTCTATCAGCCTGAGGATCATGCACACCTTGCAAAGGCAGTGGCAAATCTAGATCGTCGTTGGATAGTCACTTACGATGACACACCAGAGATTCGTGCGCTGTACTCGGACTACCCAATGTTCAGCAGCAGCCTGAATTATTATGCACAAGTGAAGCGCGTTGGCATCGAATTGCTGATAAGTCAGCCTAGTTTGATATTGCCCCCACAGATACTCAGCAACCCGGTAGTAGAGCAATATTCAGTCGAAATCTGAGCATATTGCAGATGAGTAAATTCGGGAACCTCGTGCACGTAGCGTCATCCATCCGATGCTCCTCGAATAGCAATGATGGTCGCCCTGCTCACCTGGTAGCTCCCCGCCATGCTGCTGACCGTCGCCCCCGCCGCAAGGGCCGCGCGAATTGCACGCTGCTGGTCGGGAGTGGTCTTGGATGGCCGCCCCATGTGCGTGCCTGCTGCACGGGCGCGAGCCTGACCCGCTTGGGTGCGTTCAATAATCAAGTCCCGCTCAAAGTCGGCAACCGCCGCCAGCATCTTGACCATCAACGCTCCAGCGGATGAAGTTAGGTCGAGGTTTCCAAGCTGCAAGACCACGAGCCGGATGCCCTCACTTTGGAACCGTTCGACGGTCTGCTGCACGTCGATGGAATCCCTGCCAATGCGGTCGAGCTTGGTCACCACTAGGGTATCGCCCTCGTCCATTCGCTCCAGCAGTCGCTGGAAACCGGGGCGCTGCGCCGCTGGCACAGAGCCGGAAATTTGTTCTTCAATGAATCGCTTCGGGGCAATGTCGTAGCCCGCCCGTGCGATCTGCTCGCGCTGATTCTCGGTGAGTTGTTCGACGGTAGAAACCCGCGCATAGGCGAAAACGCGCTGCAAGCCACCGGCAGCGGTGTCGGAAAGTGGTGTCGGCATGTTGGTATGTGTTGAAAATGGTCGGGAGCTATGTTTTCAACAGCCCCCGATGGGGTGTCAGAAAGTGACCACTTGTTGATGTGGCTGGTTTGGCTGCCGACTTTGCGCCGGTCGGCATCAGAATCTGGCGAGGGGTGCCAGTTGCTGCGCAGGAGGTGCGTAGTCCGCCGTGTGGTGGCGGCAGGCCGCGATCAGGCTGAGCAGGGTGGCCGAGGCATCGCTGCTTTCGGCGATATACCAGCCGATGGCCTCTATGGTGTCGCTACCTATTTCGCTGCCCACCTCAGATGCGGCGTGCGCCAGGATGGTGCCCAAAGCTGAAAGGCCAGTGCTGATGGTGTTCACCACGGTTTCGGCATCGTCGGCCAGTTGTACTAGCAGCGCGGGGTCTGCGGCCTCGTAGTCAATGCTGTGATCAGGGGTGGTGGGCAGCAGTGGTAGCCGCAGCAACAATTGCCGGGTTGGGCGTGTGAAGGTGTGTTCCGCTGCCATGCTCAATAGTCCTCGGGCAGCAGGATGGTTGTGACCGAGTACGACTGCACAGGTTCATGCCCTTCCGAGATGACCCAAATCTTGGCAGGTCGATCTGTGCTGCCGAGGTTGAACGCGCTCAGAATGCGGTCACCATTGAAAACGGCACGCCAGTTAGCATCACGGTCTTGCTTGCACAGCTCCTGCCAGTCGCCGGTTTGATGCCGGGTCAACAGTTGATGAACGGAAGCACCGTGTTCTTGAATCAGTGCCAGTGCGGAAGGGGTGGCAACCACGTTGCCTAGCGAAAACAAGGCAGGTGGCTCGTCGCAAATTTGGTCGGGGCGAAGGTGCTCAAACGTGGTGCTTGGCAGTGGGGGCAGAGGTTCGGTCTTCATGGCTGGTTTCCTTGTCAGGGTTCAGCCGCGTGAGTGCGAAGCCGGAAACGACAAAGGGCTACGACGTATGCCGTAGCCCTTTGGTTTGGATGAATTGAATTTGCCTGCGACTCACGCGGCACGGCCTGCCGCTGCCAGCGTGGCTGGCGGTGCTGTGAGTTCACTGTAGCTACCGGCAACGGTAGCTGTCCAGCGTGGAAAAACTTCGTTGAAGGGTACGAGGTGTAACGCCAATACTTAGACGAAATTTATGGAATCAATGCTGTGATTGGATATTGCTACTTCCAACTGCCGCTTAATTCCATCTGGGAAATTTGCCTTGTTGCGCTGCAAAATATCCTTTGCCGAATGGATTTCGCCCTTGGAAATCAATGCTGCACATAGATATCTTGCGGCAATCGACTTGGTTCTTGAGTTAAACCTCTGATGACTTATCGCGCTTCTGGCTGATGACTCTAATTCTGCAATGCTCTGTGTTGTGTTCGTGCGTACGAGACATCTCCAGAGCAACGAATAAAAATCTTCACGATGTGATATTTCCAAAGCGGTACGGGCGTGCTCCGTCGCGCTTTTCAGATCAAGAGGCTCTCCAGACTGCAATAAGTCTTCGGCTTTCCGTTGATGCCACATTCCCATTCCAAGCACTGCAGAGAGTCGTTCGAGCTTACTCAAAGATGTATCCAGAATATGCTCCAGTTTGGCCTTGCTGACATTGTCTAGGTTTGTGTCATTCCATACGGACTCGATCAGAACTTTTACCCAGATGTCAAGTGACATGATGTTGTCATTTGATTTGTAGGCCTGCTCTGCATGAAAACGGGCATCTGCGTAATTGCTTTGCCCCAAATGCAGACAACATTCCGCCATTTCACGATGACAGTCGCCGATGCGGCGTCCCCCGTCGTCAGTCAGGTATTTCAGTGAATTTTTGTAGTACCTAATCGCATCGAACCACTGTTCCTTTAGTCGATTTGAGAAACCAAGAACAAATTCTGCGTCCGCCGCTGGATTGACCCGTGCGTGAGATTTTTTTGCTTCTATGTTCTCGGCGCGAAGAAGCTCAACTGCTTTTTGTAGATCGGAGTTTGCATCCTCCCGCGCAGCAGCAAGTCCATAGTACCGCAGCATTACACAGCGCGTATTTAGTTCTGGAAGCTGCTCTTTTTGTCTAACACACGCTCGGAGTAACTTTAATGCCGCTGCAAAGTCTTGGCGATCATATGACCGAATGCCTGCGTGCAACAAGTAGGCGGCAGTGACAAACTTCGAGTACTGACCTTTGGATTCGCCGGTACTCAGAAGCTCTGATTTGATCCTCGTTTCAATTCTCTCGAATATGGGTTCATCTGGCTTCTGGCGAACAGGCGAATTGACCAATCGTGCAAGCCTTTCATGCCTCCCGATGGACTCAGAAGTATGTCCTTGAGCGAATGCGAGGCGCGTTACCAATCGACGCAATATCAACCGAGGAATCCGATACATGGATTCATTTGGAACCTCTAGTAGGCCAAATTCTAGGCACTTATTAAGCACCGTGACCAGATCAGCCTTTGGGAAAAGGATTTTCAGGTCCTCAAATGAGACAAGCTGGAGGTCATCCAAAACCCGTAGCAGTTCAAACGAATCAGGAATGTTGCGTATTTGCTCCACGCAGACATCCAGATGTTGATTGATTTTCGCTGCAAACAGGTGATCCGTATCGAGTTGCTGGTCAGATGCAATTCGGAGATCTATTGCAAGTGAGCGGTAGCGACCTATCGCAATCAGCAACGAAAGATTGCCTTGTCCATCGTCAGCGAGTCGCTCAATATCAGTGGGTTGCCACCGATTGGGATTGGAATCAAAAAGCCCTGTGAGTCTGTACGCATAAGTCTTTGCCTCTTCGAATTCGATGCTTGGTAGACGAAACGCTGCCGTTCTTGCCCTTAGGTCTGAGTCTTTAAGCAATGCTGCAGGGAAGTCAAACTGGGCGATAAAGAATACTTTAGGCTTACGACTAGCCGACAGGAGGCGCATAAGATTCAAAAGCCATTGAGGCACCCAGCGATTGGCATCAGCGTGCAATGCCTCGAAGTAGATAACGACATGCATGCCACGACCAGAAATCGCATCAATCGCCTGCACGACTTTTTCCGTTTCGTGCTGGCCGCCGTAGCCGTCTTTGCATGCAGCCGATAGAACTTCCAAATCCGATATTGGAGTGGCAAGCCCTCTACTGCTCAGTCTCAACAGTACTGCGAGTGGGCCATCGGCATCCGACATGGTGACTTCAACTTTTTTGCTATTCGGATCGAAGGCTCGCATAAAACGTTCGACGACGAACCTACGCCCGTAACCTTGATAACCAGAAATCCAGTACGCTGGGCGTAGTTCGCGAGGGGATATTTGGCCAAGTTCAGTGAGTCGCTTAGTCGCATCTGTCCGATCAAACTCGGGAGGAGCAAGCATCCCGTTGTCGATCAACAAACTTTCCAAGGATCTAATCACAACCTCGGCACTGAATGGCAATGGCAGGGTGCGCCAGCGCTCAGTCAATGGCTTCAGTAACTGTACCCCGTTTGATTCGTCGCCTTGAAGCTCTCCCCTTCCATCAAGCGGGGTATCGTCTAATCTAACGATTATGGGGTGTCCAAGCTTTCGTTGCTCTAGCAGCTCCACAGCCAAGCGAATTTCTCGGAGCGTCCCCTTTTTTTTAAGGTAGTCTTTGGACCAGAAGATGAGCATTACGGAACTGGCACGCAAAGCGTTGGCCTCTTCGTTCCACATGTCAACACCATGTTGACCGGATTCATCATAAAGATAGATGAGGTTTGCAGTGAACTCCTTTGCCACCTCTCTCGCTTTTTCAACATCCTCTCCGGCCACTGAGATAAATGCTTTTGTCATTTCCGGCTTCTCCAAAGTATTGCTTTTCCTATCTGAGGCAGTCGAAGTATCGTCGATCTGACATGCCGCATGGACTACAGGCCCGTCGCCAGCCTAGCGTCGGCCTTCGACACTGATCTCCAACAGAAATTCTGTAGTTGCATCATCTTGGCATCAGACTCTTGATCTCACCCTGAGATGGTGTCCACAACCGCCACTACGGTCGGCAGGACCACGGTCAGGAAGGGCCGTCCACGCAGGCCCCTTAGTTGGGCGTCTTGATTTTGGGTCGCCCGACCAAGATGTTCCAGTCATCGAGCCCGTGGAACTTGGCCCTGTCAAAACTAAAGGTGATGCCTTTGTTGTCGCCAGCACTGTCGGCATAGAACCGGATGTGACCCCGGCCAACACCCTTGTAATTCGGACTGGCCACGCTGCCGCGCTGCTTGCCTTTGGCCTCGTTTTAATCACGTAACGCGGCATTGCTCACGAATCGGGTGTCATCTCGGCTTTTGGCCTCCTAAGACGTGTCGATGATGGTGACTTCGCACTGGCCTAGGAGTCCGCGCGGCAGAAGTTTCGCACCGATGCTGATCTGATTCGACAAGCTCCGTCATGCCCGGATGAAGAAGCTTGGGGTGGCTGGCTTGATCTGTCGGGCGCAGCGGGCTTTGAACCAGCAGCTGGTACCCA
>RRZT010687688.1_pt1 | contig 12521 bp, 9 predicted proteins | sample 2165551 | NCBI WGS metagenome assembly RRZT01 (sample SAMN10456910, study PRJNA506462) | wastewater metagenome | biome: wastewater; feature: sludge; material: wastewater sludge; isolation source: wastewater sludge with Escherichia coli K12::gfp cells carrying plasmid... | place: USA: Moscow, Idaho ... | reverse complement strand
TAGAGGAATTGCCAGATGCTCCTGGTAATGGCGCGTCGAGTAAAACAGAGCTTTCGTTATTAGAAAAATTAATGAATTATTTTCACAATAAGGCAAAAATTATTTATCTGCGTTTGGTTCAAGCTTGTAATAAAAAAATTTATTCGGGCACAGGAGATTTTAGGCGTTGGTTCCTCGATCGCTTTGGTCTTTCTTTGGTGACGCAACTTCCTGTAATTGACTTACGAGGTACAAAAGTTGAAACTTTAAGCGATCGTCGTGGCAGCGGTTGGCGTAACCCAGATAACGATTGGTTAAATTATGGAACTTTCCTTCGTTTAGAAGACCATTTTTTCAATGGCCTTATTCACCCGATTGAAAAAGAAAAAGAAATATCTCCAATAGAGAGAAGTTATCAAAAAAATTCTTATCAGGAAAAATTTGCCGATTCAGCAGAAAACAAAAGTCCGCTAAATAACTTGAATGATCAAAGCTGGAAAGCCCGCGTGGGATGGTTACATCGACAGTATCCAGGTGGAACACCCGATAGATTAACATTCCATCAGCAACCCTTTTCACAACTAGTTCGTGCTTATCGTACCAGAGGAGACATTTCTAACCTAAATGGTGTTCTAAGATCCAAAATTTCCATCGAATTCATGTTATTCGCACAACGCGTCACGCCGGTCTTTCTGTTAATTTTCAGCTTATTGGCAGGTTCTATATTTGTTCTCTCGACTAGCATGATGGCTTCTGTAAATAATAATCTCTTACCTGTAGTACTGAGTCTAATGGGCGGCTTGCTCGGTTCATTCTGTTTCTGTCCGAAGCGTGAAAGATCGTCACGAGATTTCTTTTTTCTTTGTTTAATAGTGACTTCTGTCATTTATTCCTTTTTTTCCGGAATCGTTAATCTTGATTCTACTGGTCTATCGGCAAATGAATCTTCTGAAGGTATAGTTTTGCTTACTCAGGTTCTATTTTTACTGCTGGTTATTTGGGGAATAGCTGGCAGACTTTTCATTTATTTTTTTCAGAATCTTTATCGCCTTTGTTTTGATTACGGATTATCGCTTTATCGAGCATTTGCTACGATCACTATATGTATCGCAATAGGCACATGGTGTGTTGATTACATTAACCAGAAAGGCTTTCTGGTATTGGATGCGCAATATGCTGCAACATATCTTGTAGCCGATGAAAGCCAGCCGCGTTTTACTCAAATCAAACCGGCATCTGATGGTGATATTTCAATGGATCATATTGAATCTGGTCAAACAATGCCGAAATGTGGAGCTACGATTGATCCGTTAATTTATGCCATTGATGTTTTTGTATCACTGATTGATTTTCGTCAGGAATTCCGCTGCAACATTAGAAGCACTGCGGTGAATGATGAAGAGAAAGGTGCCGCATGGAGTTTGCTACTCAAAGAGACAACATGGAAAGGGCGCATACAACAATTTTCAAAAGCATTCAGCACACATCCACAAAACTGGATATGGTTGGAGGGTTTTTATACTATCCTGGGATGGGTGGTGATCTCTTTCACTATTTTAACCACTGCACGAGTAATCCGAAATAATTCGGGTGACAATCATCAATAGCGATTTACCGAGCAAAATATGGACAGGAAGATCAGTAATTGTTTCATTGCATCTTCCAATATCTGCAAATTCTCTCAGGAAGCTCCGCTTCTTCATCGGTTAATTCTGATTCACCCATACAACTGTCTTCTCAGTCCACACCTATTCAATATAATCGCACTGATTTCCTCAATCGAAATACGCGTGGTCTCCAAATAGGGAATATCGAAATGATGAAACAGCGATTCCTGCCATTGTAGTTCTCGCTGACATTGCGCGAGCGATGCATATTCGCTGTTTGGACGACGCTCCTGGCGAATGAAATGCAATTGTGCTGGGGTTAGTGTTAAGCCGAACAATTTTTTTCTGACATTTTCCAATGCCTTCGGAATCTGCTGTACCGTCATGTCGTCCGGGGTTAGCGGATAATTCGCAGCAGCGATGCCATACTGCAATCCTAAGTAAAGACAAGTTGGTGTTTTACCGGAACGTGAAACGCCGATCAAGATAATATCGGCTTCGTCAAAATGCTTGGGATTGACACCATCATCATGCGCCAATACATAATTAACCGCGGCAATGCGCTTGAAATACGACAATTGATCCTGGCCGTGGGAACGCCCGGCCATACGCGCAAACGGCTGGTCTAGTTCTTCTTCAATCGAACGAACGAAAGTCTCAAAAAAGTCATAAATACGGCAATTCGCCTGTTTGATGACCTCGAGAATTTCCGGTTTCAGCAAGGTACTGAACACCAGCGGGCGATGACCATCGTTTTCAGCAGCTTGATTAATCTGCGTTAATACAGTTCTGGCTTGTTCGATATCGTCCAGAAACGGCATGTTGACAATGCTCCATTGGATGCCGTCAAATTGCGTCAGCAGGCTATGTCCAAGCGTTTCCGCCGTGATGCCAGTACGGTCGGATAAGTAGAAAACGGTACGTTTTTGCTGCATTATTATTTGCCCAGTTTTGCCAGATCAAGCCAGGTTTGCATGACCGAATCGGGGTGCAGCGATAAACTGCTGATGCCCTGCTCAAAAAGCCAGGCGGCAAAATCCGGAAAATCAGAAGGACCTTGCCCGCAGATGCCGATATACTTCCCTTGCTTATGGCAAGCATCGATGGCCATTTTCAGCAGTTTCTTGACTGCCGGATTGCGTTCGTCAAACACATGAGCAACCAGACCTGAATCGCGATCAATTCCCAGTGTCAATTGCGTCATATCATTGGAACCGATGGAAAAACCATCAAAAAACTGCAAAAACTCTTCCGCCAATACTGCATTGGAAGGAATCTCGCACATCATGATCAACCGCAAACCATTCTGGCCTCGTACCAATCCTTGCTCAGCAAGCAACGAAGTTACTTGTTCGGCTTCTTCCAGCGTACGACAAAACGGAATCATGATCTCGACATTGGTCAAACCCATTTCGTCACGTACTTTGCGTAATGCCTGGCATTCGAGCTCAAAACAATCACGGAAAGCATCCGACACATAACGTGAGGCACCGCGAAAACCGATCATCGGGTTTTCTTCGTGGGGCTCGTAAAGATCTCCTGCGACCAGATTCGCATACTCATTTGATTTGAAGTCGGACGTACGAACAATCACCGTATGTGGATAAAATGCCGCTGCCAGCGTAGCAATGCCCTCGACTAATTTTCCGACATAAAAGCCAATGGGGCTTTGATAACCCGCAATACGGTTGCTGATTTTCAGTTTCAAATCATTGGGTAATCGATCGAATTCCAACAACGCCTTGGGGTGAATACCGATCATGTTATTGATGACAAATTCCAACCGGGCCAATCCAACGCCTTGATTTGGCATGCGCGAGAAAGAGAAAGCGTGAGACGGATTGCCTACATTCAGCATCATCTTGACCGGCAAATCCGGCAACTGGCCGGTATCGGATGTGGTATGTTCGAATGGCAGTAAACCTTCATAGACAAATCCGGCATCGCCTTCCGCGCAGGAAACCGTCACATCCACTCCATCTTTGATCGACTCGGTTGCATCGCCACAACCGACCACCGCCGGAATACCCATTTCCCTGGCGATAATCGCCGCATGGCAGGTGCGCCCGCCACGGTTGGTCACAATTGCCGATGCGCGTTTCATGATTGGCTCCCAATCAGGATCGGTCATATCCGTCACGAGGACATCGCCCGGTTGTATGACATGCATCTGGTCGATCCCTACGATCAAACGCGCTGTTCCCTGACCGATCTTGCTCCCAATCGACCGGCCTTCGGCTAATACCGTTCCTTTGCCATTGAGTTGGTATCGATCAAGAACCGTTGTGGATCGGCTTTCTACGGTTTCTGGACGGGCCTGCACAATGTACAACCGCTCATCCAGTCCGTCTAATGCCCATTCGATATCCATCGGACGACCATAATGCTGCTCGATGATCACGGCTTGACGCGCCAGTGCTTCCACTTGTGCGTCCGATAGAGAAAAACGCGTTTGACGCTTATTTTCGACATTGCGCGTCAACGTGAATGAGTCTGCCGCACCTTTATTATCGCCATAAATCATTTCTATCGCTTTGGTGCCTAGACGTCGCGATAGAATAGCGGGCTTACCGGCTGCGAGTCCACGCTTGTAGACATAGAACTCATCCGGATTAACAGTGCCCTGCACGATGGTTTCACCCAGCCCATACGCTGACGTGATGAAAACTGTATCGCGAAAACCAGATTCAGTATCTAAGGTAAACATCACGCCGCTCGCACCCAGGTCGCTACGCACCATTTTCTGAATTCCGGCAGATAAATACACCTTGTCGTGAGCAAAATTCTGATGCACACGATACGCAATCGCTCGATCGTTATATAGTGAAGCAAACACAATCTTGATTGCTTCCATGATTTGGTCCAGCCCGCGAACATTCAGCAATGTCTCCTGCTGGCCGGCAAATGAGGCATCGGCCAAGTCCTCGGCGGTCGCTGAAGAACGCACAGCAAATGAAACCTCATCGCGATTTGCGTCACCCGTAACCAGTTTTTCGTAAGCTTGCGCCACTGCCTGTGAAACAGAAGCTGGCAACGTGGCATCCAGCAACCAGCCGCGAATAGCTCCGCCTGCGGCAGTCAACGCACTAATGTCATCAACATCCAGTTCGTTCAGCAAATGATTGATACGGTCAGCCAATCCATTAGTGGCCAAAAATTCACGGTACGCTTCGGTCGTAGTAGCAAAGCCTGTCGGCACATTAACACCTGCTTGTGCAAGATGACTGATCATTTCTCCCAGAGAGGCATTCTTACCGCCCACCAAGCCTACATCTTTCATCGTCAATTGATCTAACCAGGCAATATATTGTGTCATTGTGAAACTCCTATCAACAAATATATGAATGAGTAATCTTTCAATTACGCTGACGCGATCCACCGGACCTTACGTTTGTCTCATTTTTTAGTAACGGGCAATGTCCAGAAGTCACGTGGCGACATGTCAAATTATCGAGCAAATTGTCAGCCTGCCGTAAATAGCTCAAGAATGTCTGTGCCACAATCGACAACTGCTTGCCGGAGGAATAAGCAAAGTACCAATGACGTTCAATCGGAAACCCTTCAACATCCAATATTGCTAGTTGCCCTATCTGCGCATCAAGCGCCAGCGTATGTTGCGACAATACGGCAATACCCAGTCGGCCTGCGACGGTTTGCTTAATCGCTTCGTTGCTACCTAACTCCATGCGCACCTTCAGTTTTTTATTATACTTGGAGAAAAAAAGCTCGGTCGCAATTCTTGTTCCGGAGCCTGGCTCTCGCATAATAAAGGGTTCATCACAAATGCGCTTGATAGGGATCTTTTTTTTAGTTGCCAATGGATGGTCTGCAGACGCCAAAACGACCAATGGGTTATCCAAAAAAATTTCCGCCACCGCATCAACGGCATCTGGAATTTGGCCCAGGATATAGAGATCATCTTGATTACCTGTTAATCGCTCTAGGATATGCTCGCGATTCGTCACTTTCAGTGTAACGTCTATACCAGGGTATTTCTGGCAAAACATGCCCAATAATCGCGGCACGAAGTATTTTGCAGTGGTCACTACCGCGAGCCGAAGTTTCCCTGACTTCAACCCCTTCATGTCGGAAGCAATCATCTCGAAACGGGATAAATGGTCAAAAATACCCAGACAGGTTTGATATAACTCTTCTCCCACATCGGTCAGATAGATTTTTTTGCCGACTTGCTCAAACAAAGGCAAACCAATCTCTTCGGTCAATTTCTTGATTTGCATCGATACTGTCGGTTGCGTCAGAAATAATTCCTCAGCCGCGCGAGTAAAACTCTTCAATCGAGCAATTGCCTCAAAAACCTCAAGTTGTCGTAACGTGCTATGACGCATGAAGCCTCCTGTGTTTCTATGTAATGTATAGATAGAAGTCTATTATAACTATCGAAACAATTGATTGTTATTTATCATTCAGCGATTCTACACTATATCTGACCCGCTGTTAGCACACCTCCTAACTAGAAGTATATAGCGTGGTTTTTTATAAATTACTTGGAGAATATTATGGCTTCACAAACGATGAAAGAAGGTAAAGAGCGTTACCAATCAGGAGTTATTCCGTATAAAAAAATGGGTTATTGGGAACCTGCTTATGTACCCAAAGACACGGATATTATCGCCATGTTTCGTATTACACCACAACCCGGTGTGGATCATGAAGAAGCTGCAGCTGCAGTTGCTGGCGAATCTTCCACCGCGACCTGGACCGTAGTATGGACTGACCGACTAACCGCTTGTGAGCTTTATCGTGCTAAAGCATATAAGTCTGAGCTGGTTCCAAACACAGGTCCGGGTACTGATAACGAAGCACAATACTTTGCATATATCGCCTATGATATCGATTTATTCGAAGAAGGTTCGATCGCAAACTTAACCGCCTCCATTATTGGTAACGTATTTGGTTTCAAAGCAGTCAAAGCACTGCGTCTTGAAGATATGCGCATTCCTGTGGCTTACCTGAAAACTTTCCAAGGCCCTGCAACAGGCATTGTGGTTGAGCGTGAACGCTTGGATAAATTCGGTCGCCCATTACTTGGCGCCACCACTAAACCAAAACTAGGTCTCTCAGGCAGGAACTATGGTCGCGTGGTTTACGAAGGACTCAAAGGCGGCCTGGATTTCATGAAAGATGATGAGAATATTAATTCACAACCTTTTATGCATTGGCGCGATCGTTTTCTGTATTGCATGGAAGCAGTGAATAAAGCATCTGCTGCCACCGGAGAAGTCAAAGGACATTATTTGAATGTTACCGCCGGCACCATGGAAGACATGTATGAAAGAGCTGAATTTGCAAAATCTCTAGGCTCAGTCATTATCATGATCGATTTGGTGATCGGTTATACCGCGATTCAATCAATGGCAAAATGGGCACGCAGAAACGACATGATATTGCATTTGCATCGCGCGGGTAATTCGACTTATTCACGTCAAAAAAATCATGGCATGAATTTCCGTGTAATCTGTAAGTGGATGCGTATGGCAGGTGTCGATCATATTCACGCAGGTACAGTTGTTGGTAAGCTTGAGGGCGACCCGCTTATGATCAAGGGGTTCTACGATACCTTACGTGAAACACATACTGAAAAAAGTCTGGAACATGGACTGTTCTTTGATCAAGACTGGGCATCATTGAATAAATGTATGCCGGTTGCTTCAGGTGGTATTCATGCAGGCCAGATGCATCAGTTGCTCGATTATCTCGGCGAAGATGTGATACTGCAGTTCGGTGGCGGTACCATTGGACACCCTCAAGGCATTCAGGCTGGTGCAGTAGCAAACCGTGTAGCGCTCGAAGCTATGGTTATGGCACGCAATGAAGGTCGGGATTACGTGAAAGAAGGCCCACAAATTCTTGCAGATGCTGCGAAATGGTGCACACCGCTCAAACAAGCATTGGATACGTGGAAAGATATCACCTTTAACTACGACTCCACAGATACCGCTGACTTTGTGCCTTCCACAACTGCAAACGTTTAATCTTTTCAGGAGAAGCAATTATGATGACCAATCAAGGTAATATAGTTACACAGGGGCAATTTTCTTTCCTGCCCCCGCTGACCGACAAGCAAATCTCGGCACAGCTCAAGTATGCGCTGAAAAATGGCTGGGCCATCGGGATCGAATATACTGACGATCCTCATCCACGCAATACTTATTGGGAAATGTTTGGCAATCCAATGTTTGATTTGAAGGATCCAGCAGGAATTTTGCTGGAAATTAATAGTTGCCGTAAAACTTTTCCAAATCACTATATTCGCGTGACTGCATTTAACTCGACACGCGGAGTAGAGAGCCCAACCATGTCTTATATTGTCAACAGACCCAAGAAAGAGCCAGGGTTTAGTTTAGTACGTCAAGAAGGTGCTGGACGGAGTGTTAGTTATACCATTCATTCCTATGCGACCGATAAACCGGAAGCCGAGCGTTACTAGCAGTAAAAATAAAATTTCTCTCTCTTCGTCAGGAGAGAGAGAAATTAGTTAACAAAGCAAATGTGATAGCATTAAATCGAAGTCATCTTAAAGATTTAATTAATATTGATGTATATATCACAGTATTAATCCCATGAGACCTCAATGAGTGATCAAACATGCCTAAGCAATCTAAAAACTTAACTTCATCTAAAGACCCATCAATTGATTTGGATGCAGAGTTCCGCAATACGAATATCCAGGAAGTGCTGGACAAACTGGATCGTGAGTTGATTGGCTTAATCCCTGTGAAGACTCGTATTCGTGAGACTGCATCATTGCTGCTGGTCGATCGTGTTCGCAAACAACTGGGATTATCTGCGGGCGCCCCTAGTTTACATATGTGTTTTACTGGAAATCCTGGTACTGGGAAAACGACAGTAGCTCTTCGCATGGCGGAAATCTTGCACCGCTTGGGCTATGTGCGTGAGGGACACTTAGTCTCAGTGACTCGAGATGATCTAGTCGGTCAATATATAGGGCATACCGCTCCCAAAACAAAAGAAGTGATAAAAAAAGCGATGGGGGGTGTACTTTTCATCGATGAGGCTTATTATCTTTATAAACCAGAGAACGAACGCGATTACGGCGCAGAATCCATAGAAATTCTGCTGCAAACGATGGAAAATAACCGCGATGACTTAGTTGTCATCTTGGCAGGTTATAAGGATCGCATGGATAAATTCTTCCATAGCAACCCCGGCATGCGCTCGCGTGTCGCGCACCACATTGACTTTCCTGATTACGGTGCAGATGAACTGGTTTCGATCGCGAAATTGATGTTAGAAAGCCAGAATTACTGTTTCAGCAAAGCCGGTGAAGAGGCTTTTGGAAAATATATTCGCTTACGGATGAAATCGGGGCATTTTGCCAATGCTCGCTCGGTTCGTAATGCTCTTGATCGTGCTCGATTGCGTCAGGCGAACCGCTTATTTTCAGGAACCAAGAAATCATTGTCCAAAAATGATCTTATTACACTTGAAGCGGAAGATATACTTGCCAGTCGCGTTTTTCTTGAGGCGTCGCCTGATAGTAAACCCAATTCCAAGAAAGCAGATTAATAGCAATTTGGAACAAAACCTTGAAAGAGATGGAGACGCTAACTCGACCCTGGCGCATTTTTCCCAAAAAGATAGATGCGGCTTGTTATAACCGCGGACGGCTTGCGCTGCTTCGGCTAGGGCATCCGCTGCGCGTCACATTGCAGCATCATCGTGGACTAGAAGTCATTTTGGATAGCACCGAGTGGTTATGTGTCGACAGTAATGCAGAGGACCAACCTGTTCTGGCATGGCGTGATTTCAAGATTCATGGACGTAATAATCTACACCGGCCTATTGCCTGCGAGTTATGGCTATATCATAGTTGTGCCGGTCTTATCATGGGATCTGCTCTGGATGATTTGAACACAGCGCTCGAAACACTCACGATTGATTTAAGATAAATGTACACCCCTTAAACAGAGGATATAAATGCCACTCGTAGATATGCGCGATATGTTGCATCATGCTTATCAGAATAACTACGCAATTGGTGGTTTTGGATTGGTAAGCCTGGATTTCCTGGAAGCGATTATCACAGCGGCTGAATTCTGCCGTTCACCTGTCATTCTCAATCTTTCCGAGCCGCTTTTCGGCCAGCATGACTTCAGATTAATCCTACCGGCAATTGAACGCGCAGCACATCAGGCTAAAGTTCCGGTTGCAATCCACTTTGATCACGCAAAACAGCACGAATCCATCGTAGAGGCAATTAAGTTGGGCTGCAATAGCGTCATGCTGGATGTATCTTCGCAAGCATTTACTGTGAATATAGCCCAAACCAGCCATGCGGCAGAAACGGCTCACGCATGTGGCGCCGCGATTGAAGGAATGCTAGGTTTTGTCGGCGGCACGGAAGGTGAAAATGCTATCAACCACTTAGGTGAGGCTATTTATACCTCGGCTGAAGAAGCCAAAGTGTATGTTGATCGTACTCACGTTGATTCTCTAGCTGTTTCCATTGGCACTGTCCATGGTCGTCAGAACAGTCGAACCAAACTGGACTTCAAACGCTTAAAACGAATTAATGACGAACTTGGGATTCCGTTGGTGTTGCATGGTGGTAGCGGATTAATCGAAGATCAATATCATAAGGTAATTTTAAATGGTGTTGCTAAAATCAACTGCTACACAGAACTTTCCGATATTGCTGCTGCCACCATTCGCTCCAACGTTCAATCACGCACTAAAAAAGGTTATATCGAAGCGATGCAAGATGTTAAGGATAATCTCCTTGAACAAATCAGCCTTTACATGCATCGCTGGGGTTCGGCTGGCCGTGCCGCAGAAGTACTAATCCAATGTCGTGCTTGGCAACCTGTAGAACAAACTATTGTTTACAATGTCCAGAAGCGCTACTTGCAACAAATTCACGCCTTAATCGAACAGGGCCGAGAAACATTAAGCGCCATTCCTGGCGTACGTCAAGTTTTCGCAGGCTGGGCATTATCGGTATCGGATCAATATCAACTATGCTGGCGTATTCAATTTGCTACTACTGATGCCAGCAAGAATTTCCAATCCCATGCGGAATATATCGCTTTCATTCATCAACTATCGCGCATATCAGAGTCTGATAAAATTAATATCACATTTGCCCCAACCTCGCTTGGAACAAATTCCTGTTTAGAAGAAATCAAAATTCCTCAAGCACAGCATTTAGCATAAAAGCGGATGCCACTCAGTCAGATATGTGGCAGCAATGGTCCGATTTAAGAGCTTATTTAGATTTCCATGTACAATCTCATCGTATTTACTAATACGCTATTCACTTTGTCTATGGCAATATCAGGATAGATGGTTTTATCCGCCAGATCCTATAGTCATAGTCATCTGAAATTTGCTTTTGCTATAGCATAGCGAAATAACATAAAAAGGAGACACAAATGAAAACTCTTACAACTCTTATCGTTACAACCATAATCCTGGCGTTGACCGGTTGCGCAACCATGACGGATACGCAACGTGGCACAGCACAGGGAACCGTGATTGGTGCAGGTACAGGGGCTGCGATTGGGGCGCTTATTGGTGGTGGAAAAGGCGCAGCCATTGGAGCAAGCTCAGGAGCTCTGCTTGGCGCGGGTGCCGGTTATATGTGGTCACAACGCATGGAAGAGCAAAAAAGGGAAATGGAGACAGCCACCGCAGGCACTGGCGTACAAGTCACGCAAACCGAAGACAATCGTCTCAAGCTGAATATTCCCAGCGATATATCATTTGATACCGGTCGGGCTGACATCAAACCAGGTTTCAGACCCATTCTCGATAATTTCGCAACAACCCTTATCAGTAATAAAGATACGACTGTCAAGATTATTGGGCACACTGACAACACCGGCAGCGATACAATCAATAATCCGTTATCGGTTAACCGGGCCGCCAGCACGCGCGATTACCTGGTAAGCCGAGGCGTATCCATCAACCGCATTCAAATTGATGGTCACGGCTCTCGCGAACCCATGGTTGAAAATAACACACCAGAAAACAGAGCGGAAAATCGTCGCGTTGAAATTTTTGTGACAGAAGTGCAACCAACGCCGAAAACAGAGCCTGTGACACCTAAACAATAGAGTCAACCAAGTGCCGCCAGATTAATCGGCGGCTCCACGAATAAATCTTAGGTTATTTTTGAGAAATTCCGATAAATGATTTAACAATTCTTCTTCTTTGTAAGGCTTGCCAAGAAATATATGTACGCCTAAATCCTTGGCAATCTTACGATGTTTCTCAGCGGCTCGTGAGGAGATGATGATCATCGGGATATGGGCTGTTTCCGGATTCGCGCGCACCTTTTCGATCAATTCAAAACCATTCATTTTAGGCATTTCCAAATCAATCAGCATGACGTCAGGGATGATTTCCTGAAGACTTTCGATCGCTTCGATACCATTCTTCGCAATTACCACGTCGCAGCCTTCACGTTCCAGAAGACGACAGGTTACTTTGCGCACGGTCAGTGAATCGTCCACTACCATGATAGTAGGTGATTTGACTGATTTTTTGTGTGTGGCGGGAGTCAATTCGGGTGCCGGTGTGCTGAGTGCCTTTTGCACATCGCTGCGTTGCATCAATTTGACGGGATTCAGGATCAGAATAATTTCACCATCGCCGGTAATGGTGGCGCCTTCGATACCTGGCGCTTGAGCAAGCTGCGAACCGGTAGTTTTGATGACTACTTCGGTATCGCCTAGAAATTCGTCAGCTTGAATTGCCAAATATTGGGTACCGCTATGCAGAAATAACACTGGATTGTGTTGCGCAATCTCCGGGCCATGATCGGATTCTCCCAATAGCTGCGATAGATGGGAAAATGGATATTTCTTTCCGTTAAATTCAACGCAGCGTTCCTGATAGATTTTCTTTAATGCATCGTGATCAAATTCCCGATGATGCTCCACAATGAAAGCC
>RRZT010173583.1_pt1 | contig 12521 bp, 9 predicted proteins | sample 2165551 | NCBI WGS metagenome assembly RRZT01 (sample SAMN10456910, study PRJNA506462) | wastewater metagenome | biome: wastewater; feature: sludge; material: wastewater sludge; isolation source: wastewater sludge with Escherichia coli K12::gfp cells carrying plasmid... | place: USA: Moscow, Idaho ... | reverse complement strand
CTTTCTTATTATGCTTGTTGCCCGGACGTTCGCAACACACTCACTATCACTGTCCGTATCATGGGGTAGTGGGACTTAGGGCACCCCCGGTTATTCGTTTCTCTATTCTTTAAATGATGATACCGTACCTTGCATGAGGTAGGGCATTATCTGTCTATCCATGTGAATACTTATCGAAAACGAATAACAAACGAAAAATGAAGAAATATATCTTTTCGCTTGTCTGCTTGTGCTGCACATTGTTGCCTGCCCTCGAAGGACAAGCTCATGAATATCCTAATCATCCCGAATTACGTAAGTCAGATGCCAATATCGTTGGCCATATTCTTGATAAAAATACAAAAGAGCATTTATCCTATATTACAGTCGCCTTGAAAGGTACGACCATCGGAACTGTGACCGATGCTACCGGGCATTATTTTTTGAAGAATCTTCCCGAAGGTAATTTTGTGCTGGAGGTCAGTTCGGTGGGATATAAAACCGTCAGACGGAATGTGACGCTGAAGAAAGGGCGTACATTGGAAGAAGATTTCGAGATAGAAGAAGATGCGGTTGCTTTGGATGGCGTAGTCGTATCTGCCAATCGTAATGAAACCACCCGCCGTCTGGCTCCGACACTGGTGAATGTAGTAGATTTGAAAATCTTTGAGAATACCAATTCTACGACTTTGGCGCAAGGCTTGAGCTTTCAGCCGGGTGTTCGTGTAGAGTCCAATTGTCAGAATTGCGGTTTCCAGCAAGTGCGTATCAATGGACTGGATGGCCCTTATACGCAAATCCTGCTCGATTCCCGTCCCATTTTTAGTGCGCTTTCCGGTGTGTATGGTATCGAACAGATTCCTGCCAGCATGATAGAACGTGTGGAAGTGATGCGTGGAGGCGGCTCGGCACTGTTCGGCTCATCTGCCATTGCCGGTACAATCAATATCATCACCAAAGAACCGATGCGCAACTCTGGTATGTTATCTCATACGATTACGGGAATTGGCGATGGCGACGTTTTCGACAACAGTACGGCATTGAATGCGTCTCTCGTGACGGACGACCAGCGTGCAGGTCTGTATATCTTCGGTCAGAACCGCCACCGTTCTGCGTATGACCATGACGGCGACGGATATTCCGAAATACCCAAATTGCACGGTCAGACAATTGGTTTCCGTTCGTTCCTGAAAACAACGACTTATTCGAAACTTACTTTTGAATATCACCACATGGAAGAATTCCGCAGGGGAGGAGACTTATTGAACCGCCCGCCTCATGAAGCGAATGTGGCGGAGCAGACCGAACACTCAATCAATGGCGGAGGACTGAAGTTCGATTATTTCTCCCCTAACGAGAACCATCGTTTCAATGTGTTTGCATCTGCACAGCATATCAATCGCGACAGCTATTATGGTCCAGGTGACAGAGACCCTTTGGATGCTTACGGAAACACCACTGACTTGAACTGGATGGCAGGCTCACAGTATGTCTACAGCTTCGGCAAATGCATCTTCATGCCTTCCGACCTGACTGCCGGAATAGAGTTCAATCAGGACAAACTGGAAGATAACATGTGGGGATACAACCGCACGGTAGACCAGAAAGTGAATATCGGTAGTGCTTTCCTTCAGAACGAATGGAAAAATGATCATTGGGGATTCCTGATTGGCGGCCGTTTGGATAAGCATAATCTGATTGACCATGTGATATTCAGTCCGCGTGCCAACTTGCGTTATAATCCGACAGAAAACATCAATCTTCGTTTTAGTTACTCATCCGGCTTCCGTGCTCCGCAGGCTTTCGACGAAGATTTGCATGTGGAAAATGTAGGCGGTAATGTAGCGATGGTTGAACTGGCGGATAATCTGAAAGAAGAAAGATCACAGAGCTTGAGTGCTTCGGCAGATATTTATCATCGTTTTGGTGCGTTTCAGGTTAACTTCCTGGTAGAAGGATTCTATACAAAGTTGTCGGATGTTTTTGCCCTTACCGACGGAGAGGTAGTGGATGGAATTCTGACACGTACCCGTCACAATGCATCAGGAGCGCAAGTTCTGGGATTGACACTGGAAGGAAAGATGGCTTACCTGAATAAAATCCAAGTTCAGGCGGGAGTCACTCTGCAACAGAGCCATTACAGCAAACCGCACATCTGGAACAAAGAAGCTCCGGCGGTGAAGAAAATGATGCGTACGCCAAATACTTACGGCTATTTTACAGCAACCTACACCCCGATAAAACCGTTATCTATCGCTCTTTCCGGTACCTATACCGGTTCGATGCTGGTTCCCCACGAGCCGGTTCCGGGATTCCTTGAAAATCCGATAACGGTGAATACCAAAGACTTTTTCGATATCGGTTTGAAAGCTGCTTATGACTTCAAACTTTACAAGTCGATGAACCTCCAGTTGAATGCCGGCATACAGAATATTTTCAATGCCTATCAGGACGACTTCGATAAAGGAGCTGACCGTGACTCCGGCTATATCTATGGTCCGTCACTTCCGAGAAGCTTCTTTGCCGGGGTGAAGATCAGTTATTAAGATTCGGTTAAGATTTAAAATCGTTATAAATAGGGATTGTTTTGCATGGAGACAATCCTTATCTTTGCAAAAAAACAAACTAAACCCTGACTTTACTGCACAGAATAGATGTGCAAGATTACCGGATGAAACAATTGTACCTACATATAATGAAGTGGTTTTTGCCTGTACTGTTTATCTCGTACATGGCAGGAATCACTTTATTTACTCACTCCCATGTAGTAAACGGGGTAACGATTGTCCATTCGCATCCATTTAAAAAAGGCAGTGAACATAGCCATACGACGGTTGAATTCCAACTCATTCACCTGTTGAATCATGTATTGGTGACAGACAGCGGATTAATACCTACATTCGCGGTCGCTGCTTTATCTCTATTATGTATCCTGTTTATCCGCCCGCAAGTTGAGCCATATCACCGTTCTTGTCCGGGCGTCATATCTCTTAGAGCACCTCCTGTCGCTTAGTCTATCTTTTCGGGAACAGTATTCATCAGTTAGGAACAACGATTAATGATCGCTGCTTCCCTTTCCCTTATTATTATTTTTGATTTTAAACATTAAAAGACTAACGACAATGAAGAAATATCTTTTAGTCCTGGCCGGCCTGTATTGTGTCCTGTCATACGCATTGGCTGAACATCCGGACTACCCTGAACTGAAAAAATCCGATGCGAACATCATAGGCCATGTACTGGATAAGAAAACGAAAGAGCACCTTCCTTACATCACCATTGCACTGAAAGGAACAACGATAGGAACCGTGACCGACGCTACCGGACATTATTTTTTGAAGAATTTGCCGGAAGGTAACTTTATACTGGAGGTTAGCTCGGTCGGCTACAAGACCGTGACCCGCAACGTGACTCTGAAAAAAGGAAAGACACTGGAAGAGGATTTTGAAATAGAAGAGGACGCGATTGCTTTGGATGGGGTAGTGGTTTCCGCCAACCGCAGTGAAACGACGCGCCGTTTGGCTCCTACTTTGGTAAATGTCGTCGATCTGAAGCTATTTGAAACGACTAACTCTTCCACTTTATCGCAAGGGCTGAACTTTCAGCCCGGTGTACGTGTAGAGACAAACTGCCAGAATTGTGGTTTCCAGCAAGTCCGCATCAATGGACTGGACGGACCGTATACGCAGATTTTGATAGATTCCCGTCCCGTATTCAGTGCCCTTTCCGGAGTGTATGGCCTGGAACAGATTCCCGCCAGCATGATTGAACGCGTAGAAGTGATGCGTGGGGGAGGTTCCGCCTTGTTCGGCTCTTCGGCCATTGCAGGAACCATCAATATAATCACCAAAGAGCCTTTGCGCAATTCCGGCCAGCTGTCGCACACCCTTACTGCTTTAGGGGGCGGCTCCTCATTCGATAACAATACCTCCCTGAATGCTTCATTAGTGACGGACGATCATCGTGCCGGACTGTATATCTTTGGTCAGAACCGTCACCGGTCCGGATATGATTATGACGGAGACGGATTCACCGAACTACCTAAATTGAAGAATCAGACAGTGGGCTTCCGCTCTTATCTGAAAACAAGCACTTACTCCAAACTAACCTTCGAATATCACCACATGCAGGAATTCCGTCGGGGAGGGGATATGTTGGACCGTCCTCCTCACGAAGCCCATATTGCAGAGCAGTTGCAACATTCGATTGATGGTGGAAGTTTGAAGTTCGATTATTTCTCGCCAGATGAAAAGAACCGTCTAAGTATCTTTGCGTCAGCCGCCAATACAGATCGGGACAGTTATTACGGACCGGGTAACGATCCTCTGAAAGCCTATGGAAAAACAACGGATTTAACCGCTATGGGCGGCGCGCAGTATGTACATACGTTTGATAAGTGTTTTTTTATGCCTTCTGACCTCACGGCAGGACTTGAATATAACCGTGATCGTCTGAAAGATAATATGTGGGGATATGACCGCCACACGGATCAGACGGTAAATATTTACAGTGCTTTTCTGCAGAACGAGTGGAAGAACGACCGTTGGGGCATTCTGATCGGTGGTCGTCTGGATAAGCATAACATGGTAGATAATGTCATCTTTAGCCCCCGTGCCAACTTGCGTTTCAACCCGACACAGAATATAAACCTGCGTTTGAGCTATTCATCCGGATTCCGTGCTCCGCAGGCTTTTGATGAAGATATGCATATTGAAAATGTGGGCGGAACAGTGGCAATGATTGAGCGTGCGAAGAACTTGAAAGAAGAGAAATCCCAAAGTTTCAGTGCGTCCGCAGATATGTATCACCGTTTCGGAGTATTCCAGACGAATTTCTTGATCGAGGGCTTTTATACAAGACTGACAGATGTCTTCGTGTTGGGCGAACCTTATGACCGTGGCGATGGGATATTGGTAAAAACACGCAGTAACGGTCCCGGCGCGAAAGTGATGGGGCTAACGCTGGAGGGCAAAGTGGCTTATCTTTCCATCCTGCAAATACAAGCGGGACTCACTTTGCAACGCAGCCGATACGATGAACCTCATAAATGGCATGACGACGCACCGGCAGAAAAGAAAATTTTCCGTACTCCCGATACATATGGTTACTTCACAGCTACTTATACTCCCATCAAACCTTTATCCATTGCCCTGTCAGGAACTTATACCGGGAGAATGTTAGTGCAACGCATGGATATCACCGCCGAGAACGCCGAACTGGGCGCAATGCCCGAACGAAAGGCGGAAGCCATCCGTACACCCCGTTTCTTCGATTTGGGAGTGAAACTGGCTTACGACTTCAAGCTATGCAAAACAGTCGATTTGCAACTAAACGGCGGAGTTCAGAACCTCTTTGAGTCTTATCAGAAGGACTTTGATAGAGGAGCTAATCGGGATTCCGGCTATATTTACGGGCCTTCTCTGCCGAGAAGTTTCTTTGCCGGAGTGAAGATTAGCTATTAGGTTGTTTCTATACGATTTTGCAGACTTGTCGAGTTTTACAGGGTGTAACTAGTCGGTTTCTCGTCAAGATTCATTAACTTTGTCGGGAAAATAAATGCTAAGCAATGGATATACCGGCTTTACACACACTAACAAACGGCATTATTATCGGAATATGTCTGTCTATATCTTTCGGTCTTGTCTGCTTCAAGCAGATGGCGCACGCCATTAATCCCAAATACAGGCGTGCATGCCATTTCTTCATCGCTGCTTCTCTCATTATCGCTGCCGGTCATTTGGCGGAGTTGCTGGTTGACGGGTTCGGCGTATACCGGTCGTTGGACTTATTCTCAATATTGGTGTTGGTGCTTGCTTCTTCGCAGGCGTTGATGTTCACGTTTATGTTGATATTGCTGTTCGACAGCAGATACGTCACTTTTGCCAATGTGATGAAGCATGCGGCGCCTTCGCTCGTTTTCATTCTGCTGTATGTGGTGAGTTGCTGCATTGAAGCGGACGTCTGTGTATATTCTTTAGCAGAATGGCGTGCGTGTGTCGTTCACAATCTCCCGTTGGCAGTGCGGACCTTGTTCGGTGTCACCTATACCGTACAACTGTTCGTTTACGTCCGCCTCTTTTTCCGTAAAAAACACCGCTACATCACGCATTTAAAAGAATTGACCGGAGAGTGTATCTCAAAACTGGAACTCCGGTGGACGATGCGCGCTTTCCTTTATGCGTTGAGTATCGGCATTGGCGCATGGGTTTTACTTGTCTGTCCGGGACCGATACCCGAGTTTAGTTTCAGTTTCCTTATCGTGGTTTTCTATCCTGCTTTTGCATGGCTGTACACTAACTATCATTACACTTACGAGATGCTACGCCGTTTTATCGTCGAACAGGATGGAAAACTGTCCCAACCACCGCTCGAAGCCGATATGGGCGACCTCATCTGTTACCTGCAATCCGGCGATAGCAACCACTTGTTTGAAGAGCTCGAAGCCTATCTGCAGAAAGAACAACCGTACCTCGACTACAACTTCAAGCGTGACGACCTGATTAAAGCTCTTGGCACAAACGAGCGTAATCTCTCCGCCGCTGTGGGGCGTGCCACAGGACTGACCTTGCAAAATTATCTTCTCCGCCTGCGCATCCGTCATGCCATGGACTTGCTCCTGCTTCCGGACTACGCGAACCACACAATCGAAGACATTGCCGGAGCGTCGGGCTTCAAGGCAATGCGCACCTTCAACCGCAATTTCCGCGAATTGGTAAAAATGACTCCTACTGAGTTCCGCCAACAAAAGTCTGTACTTTAAAGGAGAAGGCGATACTCTTTTATCATCAAATGCTGTTGTTTCCATCAATGCATAGGTAGAAGTTTCTCCGAACAATGGAATTTCCGGCAATCCTGCAAGATTTGCAGGATTTTGGCTATACAATGCAGGATTTTGGCTATACCTTTTCGTTGTTGCATATTATTTTTGTCCGAAAAGAGAACACGATTTATTCACCCTTTTAGAAAGACAAAAGACGTATGAAACAACTAAGAATCTTTTTCCTCTGCCTTATGGCAGCAACGTTGGCAACCGCCTGTGGCGACGACAACAATGACGACAACTCCGTGCCCGTAGAGAGCATCACCCTCAATCATGAGACTCTGACCCTGAAATCGGGAGCGACCGAAACGCTGGTTCCCACCATTGTCCCCGACCGGGTGACTGCCGAATCCGTAGTATGGAGCAGTGACAAAACTTCCGTAGCCACCGTAAGTAAAGACGGACTGGTGACCGCCGTAGCTGAAGGAACAGCCACCATCACCGCCACCGCACGCGAAAAGTCCGCCACCTGCCTTGTGACGGTCAGCAACAAGACGCTTGTCACTACCGCAGCCGAACTGAAAACCGCTATTGAAACGGCAGACGGCACTGCGGATGCACCAACACAAATCATCCTCGGTGGAAGTTTTGAGGTTGCTGCGGATGCAGAGCATTTTGCCTTTTCAATAGACGGCAAACACATTGCTATTGACGGCGGAAATAGTCCTATCGGCGGCGGAAATTATTATATTTCCCGTACCGCTAGCGACAAAAGCCTTTTTGAGCTTACAAACGGCGCGTCATTGAAGCTGACCAACCTCAACATTTATGGAAATGCTGCTGCCCATTCAGCTGATGTCGCCTGCATATTTGTTAGGGCGTCTTGCAAACTAACGCTGGGTAACGGCTTCGAACTATATTCCGGCAATGGGAATGATAATGACCAGCTAATTGGTATCTCTGTCGGTGATAATGCCACGCTCATTATGGAAGGCGATGCTGAAATCTCCAAAAGCATAAAGGGGCAGGAAGTGCTTGTTGCCCCTACAGGAATACTGCAACTGAAAGGCGGAAAAATAAAAGCAAGGGAGGAGGGAACGTATGGGAGTGAACGGAGCCTCTGTCTGCAAGCTGCGATTAATGGCAATCAAGTGACCATCCCCACCGTTACGGTTGAAAACGAACTTCCGGCGGATTCTGATTTTAAATTAGATCTATATGATTACTTGTTGAGTCGTTCCACTGTCCGGCCAGGAGCCGAAACCGTTGTTAAGGGAACCGACAGCTACACCTTGACTGACAGTGATCTTATGAAGTTCCATCTGATGACTAATACTACTGGGGGCATGACATATGACAGTTATCTCGAACTTTATCTGGACGGTAATGCTATCAAGATACGTGCGAAATGACAAGCAGCACAGAACGTAACTAATAAATAGATATTCACTTTCCTTAAAACAATCATTATCATGGCAACAAACGAAAAAATCACGCTCAATGTTGACCTTTACGACAACATCATGACCGAGCAAAAAGGCGACTACACCGGACGCGCACGCATCACAGGCAGTCTGCACAACAAAGAAATCGCAGCACGCATCATCAAGGAGCGTACCGAGTACCGGCAGGAAACCATCGAGAACATCCTCGACCTTGCCGACCAGAAGAAGGTGGAAGCCATCGCCGAAGGGAAGAGCGTGGTAGACGGTGTGGGACAGTACATCGTCACCGTACGCGGTTCGTTCCTCGGGGAGAACGCCCAGTTTGACGCCACGAAGCACTCGCTCGGTGTGTCCTACACACCGGGACAACTGCTGCGCGACCAGCTCAAAGCCGTAAAAGTAATCTGCAACGGGCTGGCACAGACGGGGCCGGTCATCAACTCCATCACCGACTCCGTGACGAAGAGTATCAGCCAGGTCATCACTTCCGGCGGTCCTGCCGTTATCAGCGGAAGCAACATTAAAATCCTCGGTGACGACCCTTCGGTCGGCATCTATCTCACCAAAGACGAAGAGGGAGCCGTCCCGTTGAAAGTGTCCGTCATCGTTCACAACGCACCGTCACAACTCACCATCATGCTACCTGCCATAGAAGCCGGAAAGCTCTATGCGCTAAGCATCACGACACAATATAGCGGAAGCAACAAGGCATTGAAAACGCCACGCTCTTACCGTTTCCCGATTCTGCTGGGTGACGAAAACGCGGGTGGCGGCGGTGGCGGCGGCGAAGCGCCCGACCCTGAAATCCCCGGAGGAGGTGAAGCCCCCGACCCGGCTGCATAAAGAAGCAGGTCACGAATGAGGACGGACAGTCCGGCTGCAGACAGCGCATCCGCCCTCATGGCAAACAAAAAAGGCGGCAGCCTTTCATAATTTACCCTTTTAAAGAAAACAGAAAGACGCATGAAACAACTAAGAATCTTTTTCCTCTGCCTTGTGGCAGCAACGTTGGTAACCGCCTGCGGCGGCGACGACAAAGACAACTCTACACCGGTAGAGAAAATCACCCTTGACAAGGACAAACTGACGTTTGTGGCTCAATGGAAGATGCGGCCATCCCATTTTCCCGAAGGTGGATTCACGGTGGTGAAAGGAGACGGATACACCTTAACCCAACTCGATCTTGAGAAAATCACCTCATTGGAAATGGACGTCACCGGTAGTTCTGTAACCTCTGAAAACTGCGAACTGGTACTGGATACAGCCGAAAATGCCATCAAGCTGCGTATCAAAGCAACAGCCTATTGAATACGTAAAACCGGAACGGCGGAAAGGGATGTGTGCCGCAGTAGGCTGGGGAGACGTGCCGCAGCAGGCTAGGGAAGCATGCCACAGCAGGCAAGGGGAGCATGCCACAACAAGTTAGGGAAACGCACCACAGCAAGCTGTGGCAATACACCCTAATTTCCCGGCTACGACAGCACAGAACACGCAAAAAGGCAGCAGTTACTCACAGACGAGAGCAACTGCTGCCTTTTTCATGTGTCACATCATATCCTTGTCTACTTCAAGCAAGTGGCGTACGCTGTTAATCCGTTTCGATTTTCCAGTCTCCAATCGTTCTCGTGGTACTGTCGAAGTTGATGCCGACCTTCACCACTTTCCGGTGGTCTGCCTCATAAGGAATCGCATACCCTTTGCTGTTAATCTGCGCTAAAGCCTCTTCTGCGGTGCCGTTCATTTTAAATTCAAGTATATAAATAGCATCCTGCATTTTGATAACCACGTCCGCCCGTCCGACAGCGCTTTTGACTTCGGTATCCACATATTGTCCCATCAAGCGGAACAGAAGATAGAATATAGTTTGATAATGTTTTTCCTCTTTGTTGTTTAGGTCGTTCGGAATAGAGGCGAAGAAAGACCGGGTGCGTTCAAGGCAAGATTCAAGGTTTCCTTTCATTAAATCACGCACAAAGGACACTACATAAAAGTTGCTTTCGCGCGTAGGTTGGTAAAGATAAGAAGGGATGAGCGACTCGATAAAGCCGATTCTTACTTCCTCGTTCGGGTAGCCTAATGTATAGGTACGAAAGAAAGCATCGTACGACTTGATTGTGAGATAACCGCTTTGGTAGAGCACCGGAATTGGGTCGGTGAGACAATCCGTAGCCTTGTCGAAGTCTTCCGGCTTGGCGTCCATACGGTCGAGCAGACGGATATCAAAGTTCATTTGTTGCAGGAGTTCTATCAGAAAGGTAGGGGTACCGGTAGAAAACCAGTAGTTCTCATAACTCTTTTGGGCAAAAGCATTAATCAGGCTGAAAGGATTGTACACATCCACACAGGATTTACTGAAATGATATCCGTCATATTGCTTCTTCAAGTGGGCGCACGCCTCTTCATACGTTTCATCGTTGGCTTGTGCCATCTGTTCGACATCAATTTTCATCTGTGTCAGCAGTTCCTGTTCGGTGATACCGCAGATAGTGCTGTAATTATCGCTCATGCTGACGTTCTGAAGATTGTTAAGTTCGCTGAATATGCTCATCTGGCTGAATTTGCTGATGCCCGTCAGGAAGAGGAAGCGAAGATATTTACCTGACTTTTTTAAGGGGCTGAAGAAGTCGCGCATGATACCACGAATCTCATGCTGCAACTCATGGTTATTGTTACTGTCCAGCATCGGGGCGTCATATTCGTCCACTAATACGACAACCTGCTGCCCGGTTTGCTCATAAGCGCGGCGGATGATACCTTCCAGACGTAAACTAAATGTGTCTTCGCCTTCCTGACGTCCGTAGACGTTTTCCCAAAGTAACAGCTGAACATTGATAGATGCGCGAAGTGACTCTGCTTCCATATATTTACTGCCGCTAAAGTCGATATGTAGCACCGGATACACTGTCCAGTCTTTCTCTAACTGCTCCATGTCCAGTCCGTTGAAAAGTTCTTTCTTTCCCAGAAAATAGGCTTCGAGCGTAGAGACAAGCAGACTTTTCCCGAAACGACGGGGACGACTCAGGAAATAAATCTTATTTGTATTGACGAGTTGATAAATCAGTGCAGTCTTATCAACATATATGTAATCATTATTGCGCAAATCTTCAAAATCCTGTATCCCGATAGGATAGCGCCTGAATGTTCCTTCTTCCATATCAAATTTTTATTAAAATGTGAACGATGAATGCAAAGTTAAGAAAAAGAAGCGGAATAGCTTTCTTTGTTGCCGAAGATTTTCACGTGTCACACCATATCCTTGTCTACCCCGAATTTCTCATCCGTCTGACACTCCCCGGCAGGTTCCACATGCACCAAAATATCATAGACATTATCTATCGAACTTTCAATACTTTTCTCCACCGCCCCGGCAATCTCATGCGCTTGTGTAATCGTTATCTGCGGATTCACCTCTATATCGAGCGTAATTATATACCGGTTTCCTATCATTCTCGACCTGACCCGGTGCGGATTACTTGCTCCCGGCACTTTCTCGACAGCTTCGAATATCTTATTATACACATTGACATCCTTCACGCCATCCATAAGCTCCACATTCGAGTCGAGAAAAATACCAATGGACGACTTGATGATAAAGAGGCTGATTATCAATCCCGTTATCGAATCGAGTATCGGCAATTTGAATATAAAAGTAAAAATCAACCCTAATAAAACTCCGGCCGAGATGACAACATCATTACGCATATTTATCGCATTCGCCGTCAGCATGGAACTGTCTATTTTCTTTCCCTGTTTGTACTGGTACGAAGCCAGCATCAGTTTGCCGACAATAGAGAATATAGTCACATAGATAGCGATAGCCGATGGTATCTCTTTCACTTCATCTGAAAAGATGCTTTGAATGGAAGATATCAGCATTTGCATACCGGCATAAAATATCACCAGTGACAGAATCTTTGTCGCGATGCCTTCCGCTTTCTCATAACCAAATACATATTTCTTTGAAGGAGGACGGTTGATGAGGCGTGCCGTAAAAATCATAACGATAGAGATAACGACGTCGGTTGCCGAGTCGATACCGTCGCCCACTACCGCCAAACTACCGGCCCATAAACCGATGATGATTTTTGATGCGGACAGGATTGCATTGCCAATGGTGCTAATCCATGAGGTTTTGATTAAGATGTTCTCTCTTGACATTGAAGTGACTCTTTATAATTAATTGTTTGATTGAGATTGGCTAGCAAAGATAAACATTTATAGGAGTCTGTGACGTCAAGTCGCAAAAAAAACTTTTTCCGGGCTTTTAGTAGTTTCTATGTTTTAGTTGTATTATATATAGATGGTCAATTAAAAACAGGACAATTAATTTATTAAAT
>RRZT011460023.1_pt1 | contig 12523 bp, 9 predicted proteins | sample 2165551 | NCBI WGS metagenome assembly RRZT01 (sample SAMN10456910, study PRJNA506462) | wastewater metagenome | biome: wastewater; feature: sludge; material: wastewater sludge; isolation source: wastewater sludge with Escherichia coli K12::gfp cells carrying plasmid... | place: USA: Moscow, Idaho ... | reverse complement strand
CGCAGCCAAGCCCAGTTCGCCTGCATCGCATGTGGCTACCATAACCACGCCGATGTGGTCGGCGCGATCAATGTTTTAGAGCGGGGACACCGCTTGTTAGCTTGTGGAGAGCTGGCGCAGTCAGGCCGCTCGGTGAAGCAAGAACCCGCCGAAGTGCGTTAGCTAGAATTTAGCTAACCGCCGTAGGAATCCCCTTTCTTTCCAGCTTATCGGGTGCGCTAAGAACGAAGTTCTAGCGAGAGGTGGGGGAGGATGTCAAGGCCTCAGGTAGTTCGCTCTCTTTCAGGGCAGAAAGGAGCGAGCGAGCCCTGATAAACGAAAGCAATATCCTGCTTGGGGTTTGCCATTGATGCGGAAATCCTGCCCTGTTGAGTGCAGAATCTTTTCGCCCTCAAGCGTAATCGTCTCACCCGAGCAACGTAGCGTTGTCCGATTGAAAGCCGCACGCCAAATTAGACTTTGCCCTGTTCCCGTTCGGTAACTCACTTTAAGCGTGACGTTATTTTCTTTACGCAACTTGCAATTCAGGTCATGACTCTTCCAGCCACGGGCATCTAGCCATTCCTGAACTTGGCCAATCATGACCTGAGAAATGAAATCAAGCACTTGCAGCACTGTGCTTTTGCCCGCCCCATTCATCCCGATGAGACAGTTGAACTTGCCAAGCGGCAGCGATATTTCGCCCAACGACTTGAAGTTCCGCACCTCTACACGTTCAATCATTACGCATTCCCTTGGCTGTCTTTGAACAGGTTCTTAATCCGGTCATTCACCCCATTTTCAGCAGCGGTCAGAAGTAGAGCGGGTTAAAAGTGCTGACTTCTGTTTCGGGGTTATGCCGCCGAGTGCCATGCGGTAAGGGCTAGCCCTACCCCCGCCGCTTCGCCAACGCATTCTCCAGCAAGGAATACGCCGCAGGCACCACCACCAGCGTGAGCAGCGTTGAGCTGACAATCCCGCCTATCACCGCCACAGCCAAGGGACCGTTGGTTTCTGCGCCCGCACCCAAGCCAAACGAGGCCGGTAGCATCGCCAACACCACGGTCAGCGAAGTCATCAGCACGGGGCGCAGCCGCAGCGGGCAACTGGCCATCAAAGCCTCGTCCACCCCTTTGCCCGCAGCACGGAATTGGTTGGTCACATCCACCAGCAAAATGGCGTTTTTCGCCACCAAGCCAATCAGCAGAATCAGCCCAATCATCGAGTACACATTCAGCGTGTGCCCCGTCAGCCACAGCAGCAACAGCCCGCCCACCACTGCCAGCGGCTCCGCCAACATAATCACCGCAGGCTGGGCAAACGAGTTGAATTGGCTGGCCAAAATCATATACAGCAGCAACGAAGCCAGCCCAAACACAAAGCCCACTTGCCCGCCACTCTTGGCCAGCTCCTTGGCTTCGCCCTGCCACTCAATCCGGTAACCCGGGGGCAGAACATCGCGGGCGGCGGCATCGACCACCGTCACCGCCTCCGCCAAGACCAAGCTGGGCGAGCCTTTGAGGTTGGCGGCATATTGCAGGTTTTGCCGCGCAATCAGGGTCGGACCTAGGGCAGGTTGGACTTTGACCAAGGCATCTAGCCGCACCAGTTCGCCGGTGCTGCTCCGCAGGTAGATGGCTTTGAGGTCATCGGGGCGGGTCAGGGCCTCGTCTGCCGCTTTAAGCCGGATGTTGTAGCGTTCGCCATCCCCATCGGAGAATTTGGCGGCATCCACCCCTGCGGTCAGCAGGTTCAGCGCGTCCGAAATCGCTTGGGTGGACACCCCCAGCCGTGCTGACGCGGTGCGGTCAATGTCAAAGTTCAGTTGGGGCAGCTCCAGCTCCAAATCCAAATCCAGCCGTCCAATACCTTGCGTGCCGGCCAAGGAGGTCATCATCTGCTGGGCAGACTGCCCCACCTGCGCCAAGCTCGGCCCGACAATGGCAAATTGCAGCTTGCCGCCCCGTGTTTCACCAATCCGAGGGAAGGGAAACGCCGCCGCCCGCACCCCAGGAATCCCCGAGAGGGCTTTGCGCATATCGGCTAACAATTCGCTTTGGCTGCGGCTGCGGGCGGTTTTGGGTTTGAGCCGCACCACAAGGTTGGTTTGGTTGACTTGCCCCCCGCCAAAGCCGCCGACAATGGTCAGCACGCTGCTGATTTCGGGGTATTTTTGCAGAATCGCTTCGGCCTGTTTGGTGCGGTCATTGGTGTAGTGAATAGACGCGCCGATGGGGGTTTTAAGGCTGACCATAAACCGGCTTTCGTCTTCCTCGGGCAGGAATTCGGTTTTGAGCAGCCCAATCAGCACGGCACTTAACGCCACCATCAGCAGGGCAAACAGCATGACCTTTTTGCGGTGCGACAAGGCCCAGCCGAGCAGGCGGCGATAGGTGTTTTCCAGCGCGATAAAGCCGGCCTCTAGCCGCCGATAAAGCGGCCCGTGCTGGTGTTCCACCACTAAAAAGCGGCTGCACAGCATGGGGGTCAGCGTGACCGAGACAAACAAGGACACCAGCACCCCAAACGACACCACCAGCGCGAACGAGTTAAACAGCCGCCCGACAATCCCGCTCAAAAACACCACGGGGATAAAAATAGCGACCAGTGACAGCGTGGCCGCAATCACGGCAAACACCACTTGCTGGCTGCCCTCTTCGGCGGCCACAAACGGGTCATCTTCGCCCGCTTCGCGCAGCCGGTAGATGTTTTCCAGCACCACGATGGCATCGTCCACCACCACGCCAATCAGCAGCAGCAAGGCCAGCAGGGTGACGGTGTTGAAGGTGTAGCCCAAGAAATACATCAGGGCAATCGCCCCCAGCAACGACACGGGAATGGCGAGGGCGATAATCAAAGTCGAACGCCAGTTACGCAAAAACAGCCACACAATCAGCGCGGCCAGCAGCGTGCCTTCAATCAGATGGTCTTTCAGGGCTTTGACCATTTCCAGCACAAACAGCGAGTCGTTGGTGGCCACGGTCAGGGTAATGCCAGGCGGTAAGCTGGGGCGGATTTGCGTGTCTACCCGCTTGATAATGGCATCGGCCATCGCCACGGTATTGGTGTTGGCAATCCGAATCAGGCCGACCAGCACCCCAGGGGCGGCATTAAAGCGGGTCATGCTGCGTAAGTCGCCCTCGCCATCCAACACCTGTGCCACGTCAGACAGCCGAATCGCACCATTGCCGCGCCACGCCACCACCAGCGATTTCAGGGCTTCGACCGATTTAAATTCAAGGTCGAGGTTGACCAAAAATTCGCGCTGCCCTGCCACCACGACACCGCCTGGGGCTTGCAGATGTTCCCGCCCAAAGGCCGTGCGGACATCTTGCGGGGTCAGCGACATCGCCGCCAGCCGAACAGGGTCAAGGGCAACCCGAATCACCCGTTCCCCCCGCCCCCGAATCAGCACTTCGCCCACGCCATTCACTGTTTCAAGCTGCTTTTTCAGTACCGTGGTGGCATAGGTGTGGAGCTGCTTTTCGGTGCGGTCGCCGGTCAGTGCGAGCCAGACCACGGGGCTGCCGTTGGCATCGGTTTTGGACACAATCGACGGGTCGGCGGTATCGGGCAGGCGGCGTTGGGCTTGGTTGACCTTGACCTGCACTTCGTTAAACGCCACGTCGATGTTTTTATCGAGGTTAAACGTAATCCGCACATTCGACCGCCCGGGCTGCGAGGTGGACTCGATGCCATCAATCCCCGGCACGCTGTTGACCGCCGATTCGATGATTTGGGTGACGCTGACATCCATCACCTCGGGGGTCGCGCCGGTCAGGGTGGTGGACACCGAGATAATGGGCTGCTCGATATTGGGATAGCGGTCTACGCCAATTTTTTGGTAGGCCAGCACGCCAAACAGCACCATCACCGCTGACAACATAAACGCCAGCACATGGCGGCGAATCGAGAAGGCGGCGATTTTCATCGGGCGGCTCCCGCAGGGGTGGCCGCAGCGGCAGGGGGCTGTGTGGCGGCAGCCGTAGCAGGCGGCACAGGGTTGGCAGCGGGCGCGGGGCTGGCTGTGGATGGTTTGCCTTGTCCCGCCGGTTTGGCAGGGCGAATCGCCGCGCCATCACTCAAAAAGCCTGCGCCGTCGGTCACCACGGTATCGCCTTCGGCTATGCCACTTAAAATCTCGACCTTGCCATCTTCTCGAATGCCGGTTTTGACGCGCTGGGCTTTGACTTTGCCGTCTTTAGCCACATACACCACGCTCCCCGCAGGGCGTTCCACCACGCTGATTTGCGGCACGGCCAAGGCAGGGCGGGATTCGAGCACCACGGCGGTGGTCAGCGTTTGCCCAATCCGCCATGCAGCGGACGGCGGCAAGGGGGCGAGGGCTTCAATCATGCCGTTTTTGGTGTCGATGGCCGGACGGGTGTCGCTGATTTGGGTGGTGAGCTGCAGGTCATCGCGGTGAAGCCGGACGGTCATGCCAGCGGTAATGGCGGCAGCTTCGCGCCCAGACAGGGCAAAGCGCACCCGTTTATCGCCGTTACCGGTCAGCGAGAACAGCGCTTTGCCCGGCACGACGTATTCCCCAATATTCACCATCCGCGCATCAATCACCCCCGCCATCGGCGCGACGACCGTGGTTTTGCCTACCGCACGGCGGCTATTGGCGGCGCGGGCTTGGGCGGCAGTGAGCTGTTCGTCGGCGGCGTGTTGCTGCGCCACCAGCTCGTCCATTTTGGCGGGAGAGATAAACCCCTTGTCGAGCAAATCACGGTAGCGAACGACGTTTTGCTGCTGCTGCACGGCAAGGGCTTTAAACCGTGCCACATCGGCTTGGTCGGCGGCGAGGCTATTGCCCAAATCGGCGGCATCCAGCATCAACAAGGGCTGCCCTGCTTTGACCCGACTGCCGACATCGGCCACCACGCCTATCACCCGCCCCGCGACTTCGGCCAGCACCTGCGGGCTGTTGACCGATTCCACCACGGCCAAGCTCATGGCGCGACGCTCTAGCGGCTGCACCGTGGCCTTGCCCAGCGATACCACCACGGGCGGCGGGCCTTTGGGGGCGGCGGGTTTGGCGGCAGGGGTTTCGGTAGGTTGGCAAGCGGCAAGGGTCGCGGCAAGGGTCAGGCAGAGGAGGCGGTACTGATGCTTCATGGGCTTCATGGTCAGTCGGCAGGCACACGCCCGCAGTAAAAAATAAGAGGGGAGCATTGTGGCATGTTGCGGGGGCGGGTGGGGAGGGCGGCGGGTTCTCAAGGTGATTGGGCGGCGGGGAGTGTACTGCATGGCGCGATGGCTTTACCCCGCCCTGTGGCTTGTTTAGTTTAGGGTCGGCGGGATAAATCCCTCTGTCGATAAGGCGCGAATAATCCCCCGCATCAAATAGTTGTTTTTGAATCCCAAAGTGTATTGCCGCGCACCCTCTTCGACGGGCAGCAACATTTTGCGCTCGACCAGTTTCTTGATTTGGTAGGTGCGCTGTGCGGTGGTCATGTTTGGCATGGCCGGTGCGAGGTCAATTGCTTTGGCGATGCCGGTTTTTGCACCGAGCAGCAGCACGTTCGCTTCGGTGGTGGTGATGAGCTCGCTTTGCCGTAAATACGTGATGGCAGGTGACAGTATCTTGTTGTTTAGGTAGGTGAAATCGGTCAGCCGGTCTACTTTTTTGAGCTCATCCAGAATGCCTTCAAGCACATAGACGCACCATGCTTCTCGTCCGGCTAGCGTGCCTGTGTCGGCCATGCCGAGCATGGCGTAGTAGCGGTCACGGTCATTGCAAAATACCGCCGTGGGATTCAAGACCCGCCCCCCAGTCTTAACATTGAAGCCGTATTTAATCAGCAAGGAATAGGTCAGTAGCCGTACCACACGACCATTGCCGTTGCTAAACGGGTGTATCCAGCCAAAACGATGGTGCGCCAATGCCACTTTAATGAGGTCATATTTGCGGGGGTGATTCTCGTTGATGAACGTCACCAGAGCCTGCATGTACTGCGGCACTTGAATAAATTCGGGGGGGAGGTGTGCTGACTGTGCAATGCTGACTTGCTGCTGGCGGTAAGCCCCTGGCGTGCTATCCCCTTCACGAGTCAGTTTATCGACCGTGATGGTGTGTAATTCACGAATAAAATGCGCTGTCAGAGGCGTGCCAGATTCGATGCTTGCCTCGACGTAGTGCATGGCCTGCTCAATATTTTCCATTTCTCGTAGCTGGTCTGCATGCGCGTGCTGTGTGCCTTCTAGTTTGCTTTCTACGTAATCGGCTAGGGTGGTGTGGTTTCCCTCGATACGTGCTGACCCAAGACTTTCTAGCATGTGAAAGATGTCTTTGAGTTGAAAGAAAATCGGTGCAGGTGTCGTGCCTTGAAGTTGCAAGCGGCGCAGATGCTCTAGTTCAGTTAGTACGTCTACCAGCGGTGAATCAAACGCGGGATTGAGAAGGGTTAAGTCGTGGTGCTGAAAGGTTGGCATGATTTTTTGTGTAATTAGTCGAAAATTTATCTTTGATGTTCTGATTGTTTGTTTTTGTAAAACAATTTGTTAGGTCATGGTTATTTGTTAGTTTATCTCTAAATCCGCAGTGGGATGAAGTTGAATTCACCGTACGAATGCCATCAAGAAATTGAATTGAGGGCGAAGAAGCGGTGGGGCGCAAAGGATGGGTTAGGGCAAAACCCGCCCCCCCAATCGCCGCACCCCCTGCAACTGCCCCGCCACAAAAGTGCGCTCGACCATCGCCAATGCCCCGTCGGCGCGGCAGCTCAGCAGGGTGGAAGCCCGCGTGCCGTAGTGTGCTTCTGCGATAAAAATCGGAGAGAGCCGCTTTTCGAGGGCGTGGCCGACACCGGTATCCGGCAAGGCCTCGCACGGGGCGGGGGTGGGGTCGGTAAGCCAGTCGAGCAGCTGGTCTTCGGGCGGCAAAGGGGTGGACAGCGCGGCACACTGCGCCCGCAGACGCTCGACCTTAAACCACGGCGCATCGGGCGCACCGTTGCAAATCACCGTCACCCCCGAGGCCAAGGGCTGCAGGCTGCCGTGCGGGCTGTGGTAGCAAAACAAATCTGCCAGCGTGCCAAAAATCAGGTTGAACCCCCCATAGGCATGTCGGCTTTTGGCGAGCTGCTGGGCAAACTGCGCCACGGTGTCTGTGCCTTGCACCCACTGCGCCACCAGTGCCCCGCGTGATTTTTCGGCGGGCAGAGGCTGCCCTGCCCGCACATTGGTCACGGCGGCAAACCGCCCCTGTTCGCTGACCGCCAACCAGCCGCCCCCCGCTTGGCGGTCACGCCCACCCAGCACCATCGGGGTATCTGCCCAACGCGCCAAGGGGTCAGTGGGGCGGGCAAAGGTTTCGTCACGGTTGGCGAGCACCAGCAAAGGGGTGTGGGGCAGGGTGCGGTAGACAAGGGCAATCAGGCACATGGTGGGGTTTCGCAGTTAAAATGGCGGCTGCCTATTTTAGAGCCGATTCAAAACCCAGCGTGAACCCAATCCGCCAAGGCAAAACGCCCTAGCTGCGTGGCGGCGAGGCTGAATCTGCCGCAGATTGAGGGTGGCTAAAACCCCTCTTCGCGCCCACCTCACCGGCCTAGCATCCGCCTTCTTTTTTGCTCCGAGACCCCAACCGATGACTCCAGACCACGACCTCGACCTCTCCGGCTTAAATTGCCCGCTGCCGATTCTCCGCGCCAAAAAAACACTGGCCGGCATGGCCAGCGGCGCGATATTGCGGGTCACCGCCACCGACCCTGGAGCCCCTGGGGATTTCGCGGCATTTTGTCGCCAAACAGGCAACGGCTTACTCGATAGCCAGACCACAGCGGCGGGTAAGTTTGTGCTGGTATTACGGCGTAAATAAACCGCCCACCCACCGCCCTTTTTTTGTTGTGCGGTCTCCGTACCCTTGACGTTGATTTTTAGAGAGAGAAAGCCTCGCCATGACCCCAACCCTGACCCTGACCCTGACGCGCCCTGACGATTGGCATTTGCACCTGCGCGATGGTGCGGCACTGGCCGCCGTTTTGCCCGACACCGCCCGCCAGTTTGCCCGTGCCATTGTGATGCCCAACCTCAAACCGCCGGTGACCACTCTCGCCTTGGCGCAAGCCTACCGTGAACGCATTTTGGCTGCGTTGCCCGCTGGGATGACGTTTGAGCCGCTGATGACGCTCTACCTGACCGACCGCACCACGCCTGCCGACATCGAGGCCGCCAAGGCCAGTGGGCTGATTCATGGGGTGAAGCTCTATCCCTTGGGCGCGACCACCAATTCTGATGCGGGGGTCAGCTCACTGGAAGCCTGTTTGCCCGTGCTAGAAAAAATGGCCGAGGTGGGGATGCCCTTTTTGCTACACGGCGAAGTAACCGACCCTGAGATTGATATTTTTGACCGCGAGGCGGTGTTTATTGAGCGCACGCTTGCGCCGCTGGTGGCACGGCTGCCCAGCCTCAAAGTGGTGTTGGAGCACATCACCACGGCACAAGCGGCTGAGTTTGTCCACGCTGCACCGGCCAATGTGGCGGCGACCCTCACCGCCCACCATCTGCTGATGAACCGCAATGCCATGTTGGTTGGCGGGATGCGCCCCCATCACTATTGCTTGCCGGTGCTCAAGCGCGAAACCCACCGCCGCGCCTTGTTGGCCGCTGCCACCAGTGGTTCGCCTAAGTTTTTCCTTGGCACGGACAGCGCACCCCATGCCCAGCACACTAAAGAAGCGGCCTGTGGCTGCGCGGGGATGTATACCGCCTTTGCCGCACTTGAGCTGTACGCCGAGGCTTTCGACAGTGTGGGCGCGTTGGATAAGCTGGAGGGCTTTGCCAGTATTCACGGCGCAGCGTTCTATGGCTTGCCGCGCAATACCGGCACCGTGACGCTGAAAAAAGAAACGTGGATTGTGCCGGATAGCTTGCCGTATCTGGATTCCCCGCTGATTCCGCTGCGGGCGGGCGAGACGCTGCGCTGGCGGATGGTGGGGTAGGCGGCTGGGGAGCATTACTTCGCAGGAAGCTCCCCGTCGGTTTTGCGTGTTAAAAAAGCAACGGCTAACGAACCAATCGTGATGCTAGCCAGATACCCTATCTACCGGACTTTGCGCCTATAGCCCTTACCCCTGAGCGCAGCGAATGGGCTTGGCTGGTGGTGAAAGGCGCGACGGCGTAGCCGTCAATGCGGTGCGGCTTGTTGCTCGATGTACTGCTGAATGACCGAGACTGGCGCACCGCCGCAGCTAAGTAATGCTATAGCTGCGACTCCAGAACACCGGCTTTTTCCCGTACACCTTTGCGAGTTCTTCGCCAAAATTCTTGCGAATTAAGCGACTGCTGACCGTTTTTAGGTTGTTGACGAACACCGACGGCGCGACTTTTGGATTGAGCGACAGCAACAAGTGAACATGGTCGGCCTCACCGTTTGCAGTGAGCCAAGATGGCTTGGTGTTGACCTGCCAAATTCACTCTGGCTGTTCAGAATTGGCATAGCCAATCAGAGGGGAGTTGTTGATGGCAAACACGCACGCACTTCGGCATCGCCCGCTTTGCCGCAGGGGCTGGGGACGTTCACCGGATGGGGTGTACCCTCGGCATCCATATCCGCCGCCAGCGTATCCCACTGCACCACGCCGTGTTTGTTCAAGGTCATGCGTAGCAGCCAGCCGCGTTTCTCGGCGGGCTTGTCAAAGCCATCAAACACAAAATTGCCCAAGCTATACACAATCGGCTTGCCCTTGTAGGTTTCTGCACCTTGGGTGACATGAGAATGCCCGCCAATCACGGCATCGGCACCGGCATCAATCATCTTTCGCGCCAAGTCGCGTTGACGGGCGGTGGGCGAGGTTTCACGCTCCCAGCCCCAGTGCATAAATGGCAAAACCACATCCGCCCCTGCTGCCCGCGCCGCCCGAATATCCTGCACCACTTGGCTGTCTTCGCTCCACGCAATGCCTGCTTGGGTGGCAGTGGCCTCGAATGAACGGGGCTTAAACTCGTTGTAGCTCAGCACCGCCACCCGAATGCCCTTGCGGTTCAACCACAAGGGCTGGTGTGCCTCGGCCAGCGTGCGCCCGCCGCCAAAGTAGGGGATGCTGCTTTGTTTGAGCAGGTCAAGGGTTTCGGTAAACGCCGCTTTACCGTAATCGCCCGAGTGGTTGTTAGCCACCGCCAGCGCGGTAAAGTGCTGCTTGAGCAGCGGCAAAACGCGGGGGTGGGCGCGGAAGGTGTAGATTTTGCTGTCCAGTGCCTGCCCTGTCGTGGCAATCGGGCACTCTAGGTTGCCTATCGTAAAATCTGCATCGGCCAAGGCCGCCGCAAACGGCGCAAAGGGATTGCGCCCGCTAGCGATGGTTTTGCCTGGCCCATCATCCAGCATGACATCCCCCACCAACACCAAACGCACCGTCGGCGCGGGGTCAGTCTGTGGCGCAGCAATACACAGTGGGGCAACAAACCCCAAACCGGCGGCAAAGAGAATAGAAGCAAGGCGAGGCGACATAAGAGGCTCTGGCGGCGAGTCGAGAAGGATGGAAAGCTTGCCAGTCTCTACATCCTAAAGAAAGGGAATTTCTGCACCGACCGTGCCCCGTGCCCTGTGGGCACGTACCGACCCCGCGTTTTTTGTGTAAATGTTGAAAAAACAGGCGTAGGGGGTTTACAGCCCAGTCGATCGTCGTTATGATTGCGCCCTGTCTTGTATCGCAGCACACCGCGATGCACACCTGCCCAGGTGGCGAAATCGGTAGACGCAGGGGACTCAAAATCCCCCGCCGCAAGGTGTGTCGGTTCGAGTCCGACCCTGGGCACCACCCCCCATTCCGAAGCCTTTCAGCCTGTACCGAGAGCTTCACGCAAAGCCCCATAGAACCTCGGTTCGTGGGGTTTTTTGTTGTCTGTGGGTTCTAATACGTTCCGATTGTATCCAGCGCAATCAAGGGGTACATTTGGGGGTACATTCAGTTAGATGAAAAAAGTATCCATAAATACCCCTCACCGCCCTTGCTGTAAAAAACTACCCCCCCGAAGCCAAGCCCAGCAAAAAGCCCGATGGGCGTGGGCTGTTTCTCTTGGTCAATCCAAACGGCTCAAAGTATTGGCGGCTCAAATACCGCTTTGATGGCAAAGAAAACCTGTTTGGCGTGGGCGTGTATTGCCGCCCCACCAAGTTTGATGCCAAAGGCCAGCCCCTACCCGCCACCATCATCATGACCCTAGCCAAAGCCCGTGCCGCTGCCGATGCTGCCCGTGAGCTGATTGCCAAGGGTATCGACCCATCCAGCAGCAAGAGGGCAGGCAAGCAACAAGCTGCCGTGGACATCGCCCAGCAATTCCGCACCCTTGCCCTTGAGTGGCACAGCAAGGCGGCGACACGCTGGAAGCCTGACCATGCAAACCGTGTGCTGAACCGGCTGGAACTCAACCTGTTTCCCGTGTTGGGACATCGGGCGATAACTGACCTCAAAGCCCGTGACCTTATCGAAGCCCTACGCCCCATCGAGGCACGGGGGGCGATGGATGTGGCGAACCGGTGCAGCCAAGCCATTCAGGCCATTTTTCGCTATGCCGTGCAAACGGGGCGTATCGACACCAACCCTGCCATCGACATTACCGGCGCACTGGCGACCGCACCCACCATCCATCGCCCTGCCTTGCCGTTCAATCGGCTGCCAGAGTTATTGACGCGGATTGACCACTTTGGCGGGCATGACCTGACCAAGCTGGCGATGCGCTTTTGCTTGCTGACCTTTGTTCGGTCAAGTGAGCTGCGGTTTATGCGCTGGGATGAGGTCAACAGGAAGGCGGCTGTGTGGGTGATTCCAGCGGTACGGGAAGCCATCGAGGGGGTGAAGCATTCAGAACGCGGCTCAAAGATGCGAGCCGAACACGTTGTGCCCTTGTCTCGCCAAGCCCTTGCTGTGCTGACTGACCTTCACGCCCTGACTGGTGACGGGGTGTTGGTGTTTCCCAGCAGGGTGAATCACCAAGCGGCCATGAGTGACGGCACGATAAACAAAGCCCTGCGGCTAATGGGCTACGACACCAAAACCGAACAATGCGGGCATGGATTCAGAACGCTGGCGTGTTCCGCGCTGACCGAGTCGGGGCACTGGGAGGTTGGGGCGGTAGAACTGCAAATGAGTCACATGGAGCGCAACACGGTTAGAGCGGCCTACACCCACAAGGCTGAACACCTGCCCCAGCGCGTAGCCATGATGCAATGGTGGGCGGATTATTTGGATGCCCAGCAGACTGGCGACCACGTCCCCCCCAGTGCATTCGACTTTGCAGGCTGACAAAAAGACAATTCTGGGAACTGTGTTTTAGAACCGGATGCTACGGATAACCGGATGCTGCAGGCTGAAAGGCTTTGTTGCACAAACCCCTACTCAGCTTGAGTTTCCCCTTTACCCCAAGCGGACTTAGGCCACGCAGACCATCACGGGCATGCCGAGGTGGGTGAAGCGATTAAGCAGTGCGGCACGCACTTGCAGCTCGGCCACCTGTCGGTGAAAGTCTCGCGCCATCACGCACTTCACCAAGCAGCTTGAAGCAATGCACCTTGGTTTCCACCAAGCTCCGTCGGTGG
>RRZT012818838.1_pt1 | contig 12525 bp, 13 predicted proteins | sample 2165551 | NCBI WGS metagenome assembly RRZT01 (sample SAMN10456910, study PRJNA506462) | wastewater metagenome | biome: wastewater; feature: sludge; material: wastewater sludge; isolation source: wastewater sludge with Escherichia coli K12::gfp cells carrying plasmid... | place: USA: Moscow, Idaho... | reverse complement strand
TGGCTAAACGCATTATCCCCTGCCTCGACGTGGACAACGGCCGCGTGGTCAAGGGCGTGCAGTTCGAGAACATCCGCGACGCCGGTGATCCGGTGGAAATTGCCCGGCGTTACGATGAGCAGGGTGCCGACGAGATTACCTTTCTCGACATCACCGCCAGCGTTGATGGCCGCGACACCACCCTGCACACCGTCGAGCGCATGGCCAGCCAGGTGTTTATCCCGCTGACCGTCGGCGGCGGCGTACGCACCGTGCAGGACATCCGCAACTTGCTCAATGCCGGTGCGGACAAGGTGTCGATCAACACCGCCGCAGTGTTCACTCCGGAGTTTGTCGGCGAGGCTGCTTCACGCTTCGGTTCGCAGTGCATCGTCGTCGCCATTGATGCGAAGAAAGTCTCCAAGCCGGGTGAAGCCCCGCGCTGGGAAATCTTCACCCACGGCGGGCGCAAGCCGACGGGCCTGGACGCCGTACTGTGGGCGAAGAAGATGGAAGATCTCGGTGCCGGTGAAATCCTCCTGACCAGCATGGATCAGGACGGGGTGAAGAGCGGCTACGATCTGGGCGTGACCCGCGCCATCAGCGAGGCAGTGGGCATTCCGGTGATCGCCTCCGGCGGCGTCGGCAATCTGGAGCACCTGGCGGCCGGCATTCTCGAAGGCAAGGCCGACGCGGTGCTGGCAGCGAGCATCTTCCACTTCGGCGAGTACACCGTGCCCGAGGCCAAGGCCTACCTGGCCAGCCGCGGCATCGTGGTGCGTTGAGGCGCTGCTGCCGGGAATGAAGACGGGAGCCAGTGGCTTCCGTTTTTGCTCGGCCAGGTTGTCGCTGTGAGGGTAGGGTAGAGGACTCGCGCAGCGATCCTCTGCCGATAGCGGCGGCCTGGTGTGGTTGCCGATGCCGAATGGTCGGTGCGAGTTATCCACACGGCATGGCTGCAAACGCAGAAGCCCGGGCATCGACCCGGGCTTCTGCGTTGTGGGGGAGGGAATCGCGACTGGCGTGGGTCGGGTTACGCCGCGTTGCGGCTAACCCGGCCACGGACTCACGGCCGGCGGGTGATGTTCAGGCCCTTGAGCAGGTTGAGGGCCTGGGCCAGTTGGTAGTCGTCGTCCTGGGGCTTGCCGGCGGGGACGTTCTTGGCGTTGCTCGGCTTGTCCGCGCCGCCGTTGCCGTTGCCCAGGTGGCCGGGCAGGTCGGCTTCCTTGATCGGTCCGCTGGCCGCCTGGTCGCGGGTCAGGCGTGCGCGTTCGACGACGATGTCCGGCTCGATGCCCTGGGCCTGGATCGAGCGGCCGTTGGGGGTGTAGTAGAGCGCGGTGGTCAGCTTCAGGGCGCGGTCGTTGGTCAGCGGCAGCACGGTTTGCACCGAGCCCTTGCCGAAGCTGTCGGTGCCCATCAGCACGGCGCGCTTGTGGTCCTGCAGGGCGCCGGCGACGATTTCCGCCGCCGAGGCGCTGCCGCCGTTGATCAGCACCACCACCGGCACGCCGGCGCTGGCGTCGGCCGGGTCGGCGGAGAAGCGCAGTTCGGAGTTGGCGATGCGCCCCTGGGTGTAGACGATCAGGCCCTTGGCGAGGAAGTGGTCGGCCACTTCGACCGCCGACTGCAGCACGCCGCCGGGGTTGTTGCGCAGGTCGAGCACCAGGCCGTCGAGCTTGCCGCCGTTGTCCTTGCGCAGCTTGGCCAGCGCCTTGCCGACCTCCTTGCCGGTGTCGATCTGGAACTGGGTGATGCGCAGGTAGCCGTAGCTCTTGTCGAGCAGCTCGCTCCTCACGCTGCGCACCTTGATCACCGCACGCTCCAGCTGCACGTCGAACGGCTTGCCGCCTTCGCGGATCAGGGTCAGGGTGATCTTGCTGCCGGGCTTGCCGCGCATCTTGTCCACCGCCTGCAGCAGGGTCCAGCCCTTGGTCGGCTGGCCGTCGATGCGGCTGATCAGATCGCCCGCCTCGATGCCGGCGCGCGCCGCCGGGGTGTCGTCGATCGGCGAGATCACCTTGATCATGCCGTCTTCCTGGCCGACCTCGATGCCGAGGCCGCCGAACTCGCCGCTGGTGCTTTCCTGCAGCTCCTGGAAGGCTTCCGGCTCCAGGTAGGCGGAGTGCGGGTCGAGGTTGCTGAGCATGCCCTTGATGGCGTTTTCCAGCAGGGTCTTGTCGTCGATCGGCTCGACGTAGGCGGTCTTGATGCGGTCGAGCACCTCGGCGAAGGTGCGCAGCTCGTCGAGCGGCAGGGTGCCGCGGGCGGCGGTGCCGGCCTCGGGCGTTTCGCTGGCCTGCGCCAGCGGCGCGCCGCCGAGCAGGGCAAGGGACAGGGCCAGGGCGGAGAGAGGGAAACGCGACGACATGAAGGACTCCTGAGTGGATGGGGCGGACGCGGCGACAGGCGCGTTCTAGCCCTGGGTACTGCACCAGCGCAGCGGATCGCTGGGCTGGCCCTGCTGGCGGATGGCGAAGTACAGCGCGGGACTGTCCTGTCCGCCGCTGCTGCCGACGGTGGCGATGGCCTCGCCGGCCCGCACCCGCTCGCCGGCGCCCTTGAGCAGGCTCTGGTTGTGGCCGTAGAGGCTGAGGTAGCCGCCGCCGTGGTCGACGATCAGCAGCAGGCCGGCGCCGCGCAGCCAGTCGGCGAACACCACGCGGCCGTCGTGGATGGCGCGCACCCGGGTGCCGGCGGGGGCGCCGATCAGCACGCCGTCCCACTTCAGCCGCGAATCGCTGCGCGGCGTGCCGAAGCGCGCCAGCAGGCGACCGTCCACCGGCCAGGGCAGCTTGCCGCGGGCCTGGGCGAAGGGGCCGCCGGGGCTGGGCACGGCGCTGGACACCTGCGGGCCGGCAGCCTTGCTCGCGGCGGGGCCGGCGCTGGCCGCCAGGCGGCGCTGCTCGGCCTGTTCGCGGGCGCGCTGTTCGGCCAGACGGCGCTGCTCGGCTTCGCGCGCCTGGCGGGCGAGGGTGGCCTCGATGGTCTTGAGCAGCTCGTCCAGGCGCGCCTGTTCCTGCTGGCGCGCCTTGAGCTTGCGGTCGCCCTCGCCCAGCTCGCCGTTGAGGCGGGCCAGCACGCTGCGGTGCTCGTCGCGCGCCTTGTCCAGCGCGGCGCGGCGCTCCTGCAGCTCGACCTGCTGGCCGGAGAGCAGCGCGTGGCGGGTGGCCAGCTCGGCCTCGACGGCGTGCAGCTGCTGCAGGGTGGCGTTGTAGGTGGCCAGCTGCGCGCTGCGCGCGCGGCTCAGGTAGTCGTGGTAGGTCAGGTTGCGGGCGAACTGTTCGGGCCGCTGCTGGTTGAGCAGCAGCTTGAGGTATTCCTGGCGCCCGCTCTGGTAGGCGGCGCGGATCTGCAGGGCGATCAGCTGCTGCCGTTCAGCGCGCTGGCTCTGGAGTTTTTTTTTCCCCTCGTCCAGGCGCTGGATGTCGCTTTCGCCTTCCTGCAGCTGGCGCTCCAGGGCGTCGATCTGCTTCTGCAGCTCGCCCATCTCGCGCTCGCTGCCCTGCAGCTGCTTCTGGATGCCGGACTTCTCCTGCTGCAGGGTGCCGAGCAGCTTCTGCAGTTCGGCGATGTCCTTCTGCGCGGCTTCCAGCTGGCGCTGGGCGTCGGCGCGTTCATCGGCGTGGGCCGGCGCGAGGCAGCAGACGAGCAGGGCTAGCAGGAGGGTACGCAGCATGGCGGCGGGGTTCCGGTTCGGGAGCGGCCTAGTATGCATCCGCAGTCCGGCAAAAAGAACGCCCCGGCCATGGCCGGGGCGCGATCCTCACTGCAGCTCGACCAGCGGCGTGCCGGTCATCTCGGGCGGAATCGGCAGGTCCAGCAGGCGCAGCATGGTCGGCGCCACGTCGGCGAGCACGCCGCCTTCGCGGATGCGCAGCGCGCGCTGGCCATAATAGAGGAAGGGCACCGGCTCGCAGGTGTGCGCGGTGTGCGCCTGGCCGGTGCACTCGTCTTCCATCTGCTCGACGTTGCCGTGGTCGGCGGTGATCAGCGCCTCGCCGCCGACCTGGTCGAGCGCCGCGGCGATGCGGCCGATGCAGGTATCCAGGCATTCCACCGCCTTGACCGCCGCGTCGAACACGCCGGTGTGGCCGACCATGTCGCCGTTGGCGTAGTTGACCACGATGACGTCGTAGCGCTGCTGCTCGATGGCCTCGACGATGCGGTCGGTGACCTCCGGCGCGCTCATCTCCGGCTTGAGGTCGTAGGTGGCGACGTTCGGCGAGGGGATGAGGATGCGCTCCTCGCCCGCGAACGGCTCCTCGCGCCCGCCGGAGAAGAAGAAGGTGACGTGGGCGTACTTCTCGGTCTCGGCGATGCGCAGCTGGGTCTTGCCGTTCTTCGCCAGGTACTCGCCCAGCACGTTGTCCAGCGAGGCCGGCGGGAAGGCGCAGGGCGCCGGGATGCTCGCCGCGTACTGGGTGAGCATGACGAAGCCGGCCAGCTGCGGCACGCGCGCGCGCTGGAAGCCGGCGAACTCGTCGCCCTCGACGAAGGCGCGGGTCAGCTCGCGGGCGCGGTCGGCGCGGAAGTTCATGAACACCACGCAATCGCCATCTTCCACCTTCACCGGCGCGCCGACGGTGGTGGCCTTGACGAACTCGTCGCTCTCGCCGCGCGCATAGGCGGCTTCCAGGCCCTCGAGGGCGCTGGCGGCGGCGAACTCGCCCTCGCCGTCGACGATCAGCTTGTAGGCCTGCTCGACGCGATCCCAGCGGTTGTCGCGGTCCATGGCGAAGTAGCGGCCGGTCAGGCTGGCGATGCGGCCCTTGCCGAGCTTGGCGAAGGTGGCGTCGAGCAGCTCGATGGAGGGGGTGGCGCTCTTCGGCGGGGTGTCGCGGCCGTCGAGGAAGGCGTGCAGGTAGATGTGTTCGGCGCCGCGGCGGGCCGCCGACTCGACCATCGCGGCGATGTGCTCCTGGTGGCTGTGCACGCCGCCGTCGGAGAGCAGGCCGAGGATGTGCACCGCCTTGCCGGCGGCCACCGCCTGGTCCACCGCGGCGTTGATCACCGGGTTGGCGAAGAACTCGCCGTCGCGGATCGCCTTGGTGACGCGGGTGAAGTCCTGGTACACCACGCGGCCGGCGCCGAGGTTCATGTGGCCGACCTCGGAGTTGCCCATCTGGCCGTCGGGCAGGCCGACGTCCATGCCGCTGCCGGAGATCAGGCCGTGCGGGCAGCTGGCGCGCAGGCGGTCCCAGACCGGGGTGCGGGCGTGGAAGATGGCGTTGTAATCCGGGCTGTCGCTGTGGCCGAAGCCGTCGAGGATCATCAGAACCAGGGGTTTGGGCGTGGCAGGCATGCGTCCGACTCGTGGCTGGATACGAAAGGCCACCATTTTACGGGCTGCGCCGGCGGGCGTCACGGCAGGCTGACTGCTGGCGGCGTGGCGGGGCCTTCGTCCGGGTTCAGCCGTGCCGGTGGGCTGTGTATACTGCGGGCCAATTTTTCCGTGCCGGATGCTTGCGATGTTCCTTGCCCAGCTGACTGAGTTCGTCTCCAACCACTACATCCTCAGCACCCTGTTCGTGGTGCTGCTGGCCCTGCTGATCGCCAACGAGGCCCGGCGCGGCGGGCGCAGCCTGAACTGCCGCGAACTGACCGCGCAGATCAACGGCGGCGCCGCGGTGCTGCTCGACGTGCGCGCCCATAAGGAGTTTTCCGGCGGGCACATCACCGGCTCGCTGAACATCCCCTTCGACAAGCTCGACAGCCGCATCGCCGAACTGGACAAGCACAAGGGCAAGACCCTGATCGTCATCGACGCCATGGGCCAGCACGCCGGCAGCGTCTGCGCCAAGCTGAAGAAGGCCGGCTTCGAGGCCACCCGGCTGAGCGGCGGCATCGCCAGCTGGCGCGGCGACAACCTGCCGGTGGTGAAGTGACATGTCCGAGGTGATCGTCTACTCCAGCGACTACTGCCCCTACTGCATGCGCGCCAAGCAGCTGCTCGAGCGCAAGGGCGTGCGCTTCACCGAGATCAACGTCGACGGCCAGCCCCAGGTGCGCGCCGAGATGGCCCGCAAGGCCGGGCGCACCTCGGTGCCGCAGATCTGGATCGGCGCCACCCATGTCGGCGGCTGCGACGACCTGCATGCCCTGGAGCGCGCCGGCAAGCTCGACGCGCTGCTCAACGGCTGATCCCCTTTCCCGAATAACAAGGAAGCTCACATGACCGAACACGCCAACGACGCCGCTGCCGCCCAGAACGAGCAGCCGCAGTTCGCCCTGCAGCGCCTCTATGTGCGCGACCTGTCCTTCGAGGCGCCGAAGACCCCGGAAGTCTTCCGCCAGGAGTGGCAGCCGGCGATCAGCGTCGACCTCAACACCCGGCAGAAGGAGCTGGGCGGCGACTTCCACGAAGTGGTGCTGACCCTCTCGGTGACCGCGAAGAACGGCGAGGAAGTGGCGTTCATCGCCGAAGTCCAGCAGGCCGGGATCTTCCTCGCCAAGGGCCTGGACGCCGCCTCGCTGAGCCACACCCTCGGCGCCTTCTGCCCGAACCTGCTGTTCCCCTACGCCCGCGAGGCGCTGGACAGCCTGGTGGTGCGCGGCTCCTTCCCGGCGCTGATGCTGGCGCCGGTGAACTTCGATGCGCTCTACGCCCAGGAGCTGGCGCGCATGCAGGCCGGAGAGGCCCAGGCCTGATCCGCAGCACTGCCGAAAAGCCTCGCAATGCGAGGCTTTTGCTTTTCAGGGCCGGCGCTGACGGGCGTCAAGGCGCGTGCCGGCGCGGCTGGCATACTCGCCGCCCGCCGGGCCGGCGGCCTCAGTCGAGGGCGAAGTCCAGCTGGCGCCAGGCCTCGTAGACGGTCACCGCCACCGCGTTGGACAGGTTCAGGCTGCGGCAGCCGGGCCGCATCGGCAGGCGCAGCAGGTGCTCGGCCGGCAGGCTGTCGCGGATCTCCGCCGGCAGCCCGCGGCTTTCCGGACCGAACAGGAACACGTCGCCCGGCCGGTAGCGCATCTGCGCGTAGCTATGGCTGGCCTTGGTGGAAAGAGCCAGCACTCTGGCGTCGGGCAGCTGGACGAGGCACTCTTGCAGGCTGGCGTGACGTTTCACCGTCGCGTATTCGTGGTAATCCAGTCCCGCCCGGCGCAGGCGCTTGTCGTCCAGCTCGAAGCCGAGCGGCTCGATCAGGTGCAGCTGGCAGCCGGCATTGGCGCACAGACGAATGATGTTGCCGGTGTTGGGCGGGATTTCCGGCTGGAACAGGACGACGTGGAACATGGGGGCGGGGGCTCTGCGCAATCTCGAAGATGGCGTATCTTAGCGGCTTGTGGAGCGGTAGGCAGTCCATTGCGGACGGGCTCGACCGGCGCGCAGCCAAGCGGGTCGCAATGCAACGATAACCGGCAAGGAGATGCCATTTGCTGGCTTTCTGGAAGAAGAACAAGACGACCGCTGCGGGGATGCTGGGATTGGCGCCGACGGCCGACGGCCTGGCGCTGGCGCGCCTGCACTGGCAGGCCGGCGTGCCGCGCCTGCAGTCCTGCGCCTTTCTTGCCGCGAGCGCCGACGCGCAGCCGGGCGCCCTGCAGCAGTATGTCGAGCGCGAGGGGCTGGCCGGGCTGAGCGTCAACCTGCTGGCCGCCAGCAACGACTACCAGATGCTGCTGGTCGAGCGCCCCGAGGTGGCCGACAGCGAGCTGCGCGATGCGGTGCGCTGGCGCATCCGCGAGCTGGTCAGCCAGCCTGTCGACGGCCTGGTGGTGGACGCCTTCGCGCTGCCCGCCGACGCCTTTCGCGGTCGCACGCCGATGGTCTACTGCGCGGCGCTGGCGCGCACGCGGATGAACGAACTGGCGGCGCTGTGCGAGTCCGCCGGCCTGCGCCTGGCGAGCATCGACGTCGCCGAACTGGCGCTGCGCAACCTCGGCCTGCTGGCCGGCGCCGAAGGACAGAACCTCGCCACCCTGCAGCTCGGCGGACGCGACAGCCTGGTCTGCGTGCAGAACGGCGCCGACCTGTACATGGCGCGGCGTATCGAACGCGGGCTGGACAACCGTGGCGAGGACAGCGGCCTGCTGGCCCTGGAAATCCAGCGCTCGCTGGACTATTTCGAAAGCCAGATGGGCAAGGGCCACCTCGGCCGCCTGCTGCTGCTGCCGCCGGAGCTGGGCGGCGAGCTGGTGCAGATGGAGCTGTCCTCGCGGCTCTCGCAGCGCGTGCAGCTGCTCGACCTGGCGACGCTGTTTGCCGACTCGCCGCTGCTGGACCTCGCTCCGCCGCAGCAGGCGCGCTGCCTGCCGGCCATTGGCGCGGCGTTGCGCCGGGAGGCGCTCTGATGTCCGCCCAGCATTCCGCAGCGAAGCTGCAGAACCTCAACCTTTACCAGCCGCAGCGCGCCGCCCGCGACGGCCGCCCGCAACGCTGGCAGATGCTGCTGGGCGCGGCGCTGCTGGTGCTGGCGGTGGCCGCCGACGGCGTCTGGAGCTACTGGCGCCTGGCGCGCATGCAGGAGCAGGCCGCCGCCGCGGCGCAGGCGGCGGGTCAGGCCGAGGAGGCGCTGGCCGAGGCGCAGCGCAGCTTCCGCGAGCCGCAGCCCGACCCGCGCCTGCCGCAGCGCCTGGCCGCGCTGGAGGCGAGCAACCGCCAGCTGCTGCAACTGACCGAGCACCTGCAGATGCTGCTGCGCGAGCGCAGCATCGGCTTCAGTCCGGCGCTCGATGCGCTGGCCGAGCGCCATGTGCGCGGCGTCTGGCTGAACACCATCCGCATCGAACAGGGCGGCGGGCAACTGCTGCTGGAGGGCTTCGGCCAGACCCCGGCCCTGCTGCCGGGCTATCTCGACAGCCTGGGGCGCAGCCCGGCGTTCGCCGGCCGGCAGTTCGCCCGTTTCGACCTGGACCGCGACGAGGCCGGCACCCTGCGCTTCCGCCTGTCCTCCAGCGCCACCGACGATGACGAGGAGCAGCAGTGATGAATGCGAGTGCCCTGATCGAGCGCTGGCAGGCGCTGGCGCCGCGCGAGCAGTGGCTGTGCCTGGCGGTGGCCCTGCTGCTGCCGGCGATGCTCTGGCTGGTGCTGGTCCACGATCCGCTGGCGCAGCGTCACGAGCGGCTGCGCAGCCAGCAGCAGGCCGACCACGCCCGCCTGCTCGACGCCAACGTGGCGCGCGCCGAACTGGCTGCCCGCGCCGCCGCCGATCCCGACCGCGCGGTGCGCGAGGCGCTGCAGGCCGCCGAGGCGGTGCGCGAGCGCCACCTCAACGTCCTGCAGCGCGAAACCGCCGCGCTGATCGACCCGCAGCGCATGCAGAAAGTGCTGCAGGACCTGCTGCAGAGCCGCCCCGGCCTGCGTCTGCAGGGCCTGGAGAGCTTCTCCGAGCCGCTGCGCCTGCCCGCCGCGCCGGCCCCGGCGGGCGCGGTGGCCGACAGCGCCGCGCCGGCGGTGGAGCCGGCGCCGATCCTCTATCGCCACGGCATGCGCCTGAGCCTGGAGGGCAGCTACTTCGAGCTGCGCGACTACCTGCGCAGCATCGAGGGCGGCGACTGGCGGCTGTTCTGGGAGCGCCTCGACTACCGCGTCGAGGAGGCCGGGCCCGGCCGCGCGCGGATTACCGTCGAGCTGTATACCCTGAGCCGGGAAGCGGGGTGGATCGGTGTCTGAGTCGACGATGCTCCGCGCCCTCGGCGCCACCATTCTGGGCCTGCTGCTGGGATCGCCGGTCCTGGCCGCGAGCGACCCGACCCAGCCGCCGGCCGGCGTGCGGCTCGATGCGGCAAGCAGCGAAACCGTCGCCGCCGCCCCCTTGTTGCAGGCCATCCTGCGCGGCCCGCACGGCCACCGCGCGGTACTCGACGGACGCAGCCTGCGCGTCGGCGAGCGCCATGGCGACCTGCGCCTGCTGGCGATTCGCAGCCGCAGCGTGGTGATCGAACGTCAGGGACAGCGCAGCGAGCTGTTCCTCAGCCAACCCATTCTGACTCCGAGGCACTGATGTCGATGATGCCCCTCCGACTCCCTCAGCTGAGCCTGATCTGCCTCTGCTGCCTGCTGGCGGCCTGCCAGACTTTCCGCGACGGCGACCGCCAGCTCAAGGCGCAGAGCGAGCGCCTGCTGGCGGAAAGCCTGGCGCAGAGCGAGGCCGGCACGCCGCCGCCGGCGGTGCAGGCCGCGCTGATTCCGCCGCTGCGCCTGGAAAGCGCCGGCCGCGCCAACGGGCCGCGTTTCGATGTCGCGGTGCGCGACATGGAAGCCCGCGAGTTCTTCCTCAGCCTGATGGACGGCGCCGGCGAGAACCTGGTGGTGCATCCGGAGGTCAGCGGGCTGATCACCTTCAGCCTGCGCAACGTCACCCTGGAGGAAGTGCTCGGCGCGGTGCGCGACACCTACGGCTACGACTACCGGCGCACCAGCTACGGCTACCGCATCCTGCCCAACCAGCTGATCACCCGCACCTACAACCTCAACTACCTCAACCTGCAGCGCCGCGGCGAAACCGACACGCGTGTCAGCTCCGGGCAGGTGACCGCCAACGAAAGCAGCCTCAACAACGGCAGCGGCGGCAGCGGCGGCACCGGCAGCAGCGAAGGCAGCGGTGGCAGCGGGGTCAGCACGGTGAACGCCAGCCAGGTGGTGACCAGCAGCGAGGTGGACTTCTGGCGCGAGGTGGCCGGGGTGATCCAGGCGCTGATCGGCGAGGAGGAGGGCAACCGGGTGGTGGTCAACCCGCAGGCCAGCCTGCTGGTGGTGCGCGCCTCCAGCGCCGATCAGCAGAACGTCGAGGCGTTCCTCGAACAGGCCGAGCGCAACTTGCAGCGTCAGGTGGTGCTGGAGGCGAAGATCCTCGAGGTCAACCTCAAGGACGGTTTCCAGGCCGGGATCAACTGGTCCGATCTGGGGCGCGACCGCAACGGCAACAGCCGCTTCGGCATCGTCGGCGACTCGCTGGCCGGCCCGCAGGGCGTCGGCGGGGTGTTCAGCGCGGCGCTGACCCTCGGCGACTTCAGCGGCCTCTTGGAGCTGCTGGAAACCCAGGGGCAGGTGCGCGTGCTGTCCAGTCCGCGGATCTCCACCCTCAACAACCAGAAGGCGGTGATCAAGGTCGGCAGCGACGAGTTCTTCGTCACCGAAGTGTCGTCCAGCAACACCGTCACCTCCGGCGGCGTCTCCGAACCGACCCAGGACGTGACCCTGACGCCGTTCTTCTCGGGCATCTCCCTGGACGTCACTCCGCAGATCAACCAGCACGACGAGGTCACCCTGCACGTGCGGCCGAGCGTCAGCCGCGTACAGGACCAGAACAAGGTGATCAGCCTCGGCGAGGGTCGCGACCTGAACCTGCCGCTGGCGCTGTCCACCACCCGCCAGTCCGACTCCATCGTCCGCGCCCGCAGCGGCCAGGTGGTGGTGATCGGCGGCCTGCTGCAGAACGCCAACGACAACCTCGATGCCGGTGTGCCCTGGCTGTCCGAGCTGCCTTTCGTCGGCTGGCTGTTCCAGCAGCAGCGCAAGGATCTGGAGCGCAGCGAGCTGGTGATCCTGCTGCGCCCGCAGGTGGTCGGCGCGGACACCTGGCTGGAGGAGCTGCGCAAGAGCGCCGCCAGCTTCGGCGAGCTGGACTGAGGCATGTATCTGGAGTTCTTCGGCCTGCAGGCCAAGCCCTTCGCGCTGACGCCGAACCCGGCGTTCCTGGTGCAGCTGGCGCCCTATCGCGCCTGCCTGAACCTGCTGCGCGTGGCGCTGGCCGAGGGCGAGGGCTTCGTCAAGATCACCGGCGAGGTCGGCACCGGCAAGACCCTGCTGTGCCGCGCCTTTCTCAACAGCCTCAATCGCGGGCGCTACCAGCCGGCCTGGCTGCCCAACTCCGGGCTCACGCCGCTGCAGCTGCAGCAGGCGCTGCTGTGCGAATTGCAGGCGCCCGGCGAGCCGCTGCCCGAGCCCCATGCGCTGCTCGAGGCGCTGAACCGCCGGCTGATCGAGCTGGCCGCCGCCGGCAAGAGCACCGTGCTGCTGATCGACGAGGCCCAGGCCCTGCCGCCGGAAACCCTCGAAGCCGTGCGCCTGCTCACCAACCTGGAGACCGAGCGGCGCAAGCTGCTGCAGGTGGTGCTGTTCGGCCAGCCCGAGCTGGATCGCCTGCTGGAGCGTCCCGAGTTCCGCCAGATGCGCCAGCGCATCACCTTTTCCTACTGCCTGGAGCCGCTGGATCGCCACGAAACCGAGCAGTACCTCAACCAGCGTCTGGCCCAGGCCGGCTATCGCGGCGCGCCGCTGTTCGCCCCCGGCGCTCTGCGCCTGCTGGTCAGCGGCAGCGGCGGCATTCCGCGGCTGATCAACATCCTCGCCAACAAGGCGCTGATGGTGGCCTTCGGCCAGGGTCGCCGCCAGGTCGGCGCCGCTCATGTGCGCCGCGCGCTGCGCGATACCGAGGGTGCGCGGCCGTTCCTGCGCCGCCTGCCGCCGCTCGCCGACCTGCTGCTCTGGGGCCTGCTGATGCTGGCGCTGCTGCTGTTCCTGCTGTCCGGCTGGCTGTGGTGGCAGGAGCGCGCGCCATGAGCCTGGTCAACGATCTGCTGCGCGATCTCGATGCGCGC
>RRZT011693398.1_pt1 | contig 12527 bp, 9 predicted proteins | sample 2165551 | NCBI WGS metagenome assembly RRZT01 (sample SAMN10456910, study PRJNA506462) | wastewater metagenome | biome: wastewater; feature: sludge; material: wastewater sludge; isolation source: wastewater sludge with Escherichia coli K12::gfp cells carrying plasmid... | place: USA: Moscow, Idaho ... | reverse complement strand
TTGAAGAGTTTTTAAAAATTTTAGAAGAAAAAGAGAAAATAGCAGTAATATTGCCTTTCCCAAAGTTAAATAGAGTAGTAAAAAATGGTAAATTATATATCAATAACACGGAACTCATAGATACAGAATATTCAAAAGATGTATATTGGAAACTTTCTTCGTCTAATGTTTTAGACTATTTTGGCGGAGAGCTAATTACTCTTGAAGAAATTCGAACTAAAAATTTAGATAGAATAATAAAAGAAAAAATTAATAAGGTAATTGTTTTTGAAGCAGAAACAGAAGAAGATATGAAAAAAATTGCAAAAAGTTTAGTTGAAACAAATTACGATAAAAATATTCTTGGTTCTTCAGGAATTATGGAATATTTATTAGAAATTTGGGGATATAAAAAGAAAGAAGTTTTAATAATTTCAGGGTCATGCAATCCTATAAATATAAAACAAACAGAAATATTTATTGAAAAAGTAAATCCAACAATTTATGATTATTATGTAGATGAAGATAAATTAGAGATAACAAAAGGAAAAAATGATTATATATTAAGAACAATTAGAGCAGGAGAAAAGAGATCTGATAAAGATTTGGAAGATATAAAAAGTAAAATATCTAAAATATCTAAGACAATTTGTGAAGAAAAAAATATTAATAAAGTGGTCTTGTCTGGGGGAGATATAACAATAGCGTTTATGAATATTTTTAAATTAGAAGGGTTAAAGGTAATAAGTGAGATTGAAACAGGTGTAGGTTATGGAGAAAAAAATGAGTGGCAAATAATAACAAAATCAGGAGGGTATGGTTCTGAAAATATATATGTAAAAGCCTATGAATATATAAAAAATCATAATTAGAAAAAATTAAAAATATTACTTTTAACAATTTTAAATAAAAAATGTAAATTTGTGCAGGAAATATACTTAAAATTGTTTAAAATAAAAAAAACGAACTATAATCGAACGTAAAATTTAATATATTTTTAATAGTGAAATATCTAAAAATTAATTCTAAAAGCTTGAAGTTTTAGCAATAGTGAGCTATAATTTATTACATTGTATTTTATAAGATATGTGCTATAATAGGAAATACGATTTTTGGGAGTGCAAAAATGGATAATATCAAAGAGAATATGGACGAAGAGAAGAGAATGAAAGATTCATTTTCTAAAATTCAAACAGAAAAAGCTTATTATTTAGGTGAATATAAGGAAAGAGTTTTAGGTGCTTTAACAAAAAATCAATTGTTAGATGGAGATATTTATCCAGAAATAATTGATTTAATGGGAAGAAAAGAGGCTTATTTATTAAAAATTACAAGGGAAGTACCATTAAAAAACTTAAAACAATACATAAATCATGCAGAAAAGATAGATTTGAAATATCAATTAGTTGATGGCATATCATATTATGGAGAAATTGGATTAGTTGTGGTGTCAAAAGATGCTTTAGAAAATCAATCTGAAAATCTAGTAATAAGAGATATAAATCAAGATTTTATAGATGCAGGGCTAGATAAATCTTATGGGAAAAGTAGAGGACAAGAAATTTGTTCGAAACATTATAATAAAATAAAAAGTATTTTACCTAGTTATATTAATGAATATAAAAAAATAGGTATATTGGGGAAGATAATAGGGACAAAGTGTCCTATTTGTAAAGCAGATAAAGAAAATAATAGGAGGAAGTAATTAATGGACGCTTACAGAATTGTAGGAGGAAAAAGTTTAGAGGGAGTAATAGAAATAGGAGGAGCAAAAAATGCAGCATTACCTATTCTATGTGCAACATTAGTTGAAAAAGGAACATATATTTTGAATAATGTTCCAGCGTTAAAAGATATAAAAACATTGTCAAAAGTATTAGAAAAATTAGGTTTACAAGTAGAAAATCTTGATAAAAATACATTAAAAGTAGTAAATACAGGGCTTGACAGTGTAGAAGCAACTTATGATTTAGTTAAAACAATGAGAGCTTCATTTACAGTTATGGGACCAATTATAGCTCATGAGAAAAGAGCAAAAGTTTCTTTGCCGGGAGGTTGTGCAATAGGGGCTAGACCTGTAGATTTACATTTAAAAGGTTTTGAAGCATTAGGATGTGAAATCCAAATTCATCATGGATATGTTGAAGCAAATGCAAAAGAGCTAAAGGGAGCTAGAATTGTTTTGGACTTTCCTTCAGTGGGAGCAACAGAAAATATAGTTATGGCAGCAGTAAAAGCAAAAGGAACTACTGTTTTAGAAAATGCAGCAATTGAGCCAGAAGTTGAAGATTTATGTAATTTCTTAGTTTCAATGGGAGCTAAAATTACAGGGATAGGAACAAGTAAAATAACAATAGAGGGAGTCGAAAAATTAACTCCAGGAGAATATACAATAATACCAGATAGAATAGAGGCTGGAACTTATTTAGTTTTATCAATACTTTCAAAAGGGAAAGTTAAAGTTAGAGGAGCAATAAGAGAACATTTAGATTCATTTTTAGCAAAATTAGAAGAAATGGGTTGTGAAATAAAAGAAGATAAAGATTTAATGTGGATAGAAACAGCCATTGAAAATTTAAAACCTGTCAGAGTAAAAACTTTACCTCATCCAGGATTTCCTACAGATTTGCAAGCTCAAATGATGACTCTTATGACTTTAGTAGGAGGAACGTCTGAAATTAAAGAAACAATATTTGAAAATAGATTTATGCATGTTCCAGAATTAAATAGAATGGGTGCTAAAATAAAAACAGATGGAAACAGCGCCTGGATTGAAGGGGTAAAACAATTTGATTCAGCAGAAGTTATGGCTAGTGATTTAAGAGCAGGAGCTAGTTTAGTTATTGCAGCATTATTTGCTGAAGGAGAAACAATAGTAACAAGAATTTATCATATAGATAGAGGTTATGAAATTTTAGAAGATAAGTTGATAAAATTGGGAGCTCATATTGAGAGAATAAAGGTAGAAGGAGTTTAGATGGAAAAGTTAATCGGTGTTAACCCAGTAACAGAAGCTCTGAAAAATGGTAAAAATATTGAGTATTTGGAAATTTTTAAGGGAATAAAAGAAGATAAATTAAACGAAATCAAAAAATTGGCATCAAAGGCTAATATAAAAATCAAATATTCTGACAAAAGAGAAGAAAATTCTCAAGGAATTATTGCTTATATAGAAAATTATGATTATTATATGGAATTTGGAGAGTTTCAAGAAAAATTAGTCAGAGAAGAGAAAAGTGTAGTTCTTATTCTTGATGGTATACAGGATCCAAGAAATTTTGGGGCATTAATAAGAAGTGCAGAGGCCTTCGGAATAAGTGGGATTATAATTCCAGATAGAAGAGCAGTGGATATTAATGAAACAGTTGTAAAGACTTCTACAGGAGCAATAGAACATGTCCCAATAATAAAAGTAACTAATTTGTCTCAAACAATGGAAAGATTAAAAAAGCTAGATTTTTGGATTTATGGGGCAGAAGCAGATGGAGCTAAGTACTATTACGAAGAAAAGTATCCTAATAAAACAGCGTTAGTTTTAGGTAGTGAAGGTTTTGGAATTAAAAATAAGATTAAAGAAAACTGTGATATTTTAATTAAAATACCAATGAAAGGTAAAATTAATTCTTTAAATGTATCGGTAGCAGGGGGAATATTGTTATCTGAAATTTCAAAATAGGGTATGGGAGTGTGTTTAATGGGAATTATTAGAGATATAGATGATGAAATTATTCACGAAGCGCAACACGGTAACTCTGAGGCAATGGCACAAATATTCGAAGAGTATGAAAACTTTGTTTTTTTAAAAGCTAAAAATTATTTTTTAATGGGCGCAGATAAAGAAGATTTAATCCAAGAAGGAATGATTGGACTTCTTAAAGCGATTAGAGGATACGACAAGGAAAGATTAGCTTCCTTTAAAACTTTTGCATCAATATGTATTAAAAGACAATTAATAACAGCTATAAAATCAGCGAACTCTCAAAAGAACATGGCATTAAACACAGCTGTAGGAATAACTAGTGAAAGTGATGAGAATAAAGAACTTATTTATACAAAAGGTCTTGAATTTTATGTTTCCTATAGCCCAGAAGAATTATATTTAACAAAAGAACAAGTTACAGGACTAAAAGATTATTTAGAATCTAACTTGAGTACTTTTGAAACAACAGTTTTTAATTTTATGGTAAATGGCTTGACTTATAAGGATATTGCCGCAAAATTAGATAAAAAAGTGAAATCTGTAGATAATGCAATTCAAAGAATTAAAAGAAAAAGTGAAATGTGGATAGATGAATACAAGAGATAAAGCATGGATAACCATGCTTTTTTGCTTAAATTTATTAAGGAGGAAAAAATATGTATTTTGAAGAATATGCAAAAAAATGGGATACAAAATTTAGAATTGATAGAGCTAAAAAAATTACAAATAAAATAAAAGAAAAAATAGAAATAGATATTAATATGAATGTTATGGAATTTGGATGTGGAACAGGGCTAGTGAGTTTTGAATTATATGATAATTTTAAAACTTTGACTTTAATTGATTCTTCAAAAAATATGCTAGAAATAGCAGAACTTAAAATAAAAGAATACAAAACTACCAATATAAAAACAAGATATATAGATATAATGAATGAAGATATTGAAGAAAAATACGATTTAATTTATACTTCAATGGCATTACATCATATAAAAGATATTGATTTGGCAATAAACAAGTTGAGTAAGCTTTTAACAAATGAAGGAAAGTTATGCATAATAGATTTAGATGAAGAAGATGGAAGTTTTCATCATAATTTTCCTGATTTTGATGGGCATAATGGGTTTAATCAGAAAAAATTAAAGGCAGTACTAGAAAAAAATAACTTTAAAGAGGTAGAATCAGAAACATTTTTTTATGAAAAAAGAGAGATTAATAATATAGAGAAGGAGTTTTCATTGTTTATAATGGTTGGGAAGAAAAATATATAAAAAATAGAGAAGCTTGTTTTTATTGCAATAAGCCTAATTTTATGATATATTTTTAGATAAATACAAAAAATTAAGAGGTGAAGTAATGGAGTACAATTTTGGCCAAATCGAAAGTAAATGGCAAAAAAAATGGATTGAAAATAATATTTTTAAAACAGAAAATGAAGTTGAAGGAAAAGAAAATTATTATGCACTAGAAATGTTTGCATACCCTTCAGGAAATCTTCATATGGGTCATGTTAGAAACTATACAATAGGAGACGTTATAGCTAGATATAAAAAAATGAAAGGCTTTAATGTTTTACATCCATTTGGTTGGGATAGTTTTGGACTTCCAGCAGAAAATGCAGCTATTCAAAATGGAGCTCATCCAGCAAAATGGACTGTTGCAAATATAGAAAATATGAAAAAACAATTAAACCTCTTAGGATTATCATATGATTGGGATAGAGAAATAGCAACTTATACACCTGAATATTATAGATGGAATCAATGGATATTTAAAAAATTATACGAAAAGGGATTGGTTTATAGAAAAGAGTCAACTGTAAACTGGTGCCCTGAGTGTAATACAGTACTTGCTAATGAACAAGTTGAAGATGGAAAATGTTGGAGACATGGAAAAACTGATGTTATTCAAAAAGAATTAACTCAATGGTTCTTTAAAATTACTGAGTATGCAGAAGAATTACTTACTGGGCATAAAGAATTAGAAGAAGGTTGGCCATCAAAAGTTCTTGCCATGCAAAAAAACTGGATAGGAAAATCTTTTGGTACAGAAGTTAATTTTATAGTAGAAAAAACAAATGAAAAATTACCAGTATTTACAACAAGAGTAGATACTTTATATGGAGTAACATACTGTGTACTAGCTCCAGAACATCCAATGGTAAAAGAAATTTTATTAGAAAATCCTTCTATTTCAGAAGAAGTAGATAAAATGAAAAGTGCTGATATGATTGAAAGAACAGCAGAAGGAAAAGAAAAAACAGGAGTATTTACAGGTAGGTATGTAATTAATCCAATTAATAATAAAAAAGTTCCTTTATGGGTTGGAGATTATGTTTTAATGAACTATGGAACAGGAGCTGTAATGGCTGTTCCTACTCATGATGAAAGAGATTTTGCTTTTGCTAAAAAATATAATTTGGAAATGATACCTGTTATTCATCCAATTGATAAAGATACAAAGGAAGCAATTGAAATAAAAGCAGAAGATATGCAAAATGCATTTATAGGAAAAGGAATTATGGCTAATTCAGAAGAATTTAATGGAATTAGTAGTAAAGAAGCTTTAACTAAAATAGCAGAAAAAGTAGAAAAAGAAAATTATGGAACAAGAACAACTAAATATAGATTAAAAGATTGGGGAGTTTCTAGACAAAGATATTGGGGAACTCCAATTCCAGCAATTTATTGTGATAAATGTGGAATTGTTATGGAAAAAGAAGAAAATTTACCAGTAATGTTACCAACTGATATAAACTTCCAAGCTGGAGGAAATCCGTTGGCAACATCAGAAGAATTTAAAAATGCAACTTGTCCATGTTGTGGAGGAAAAGCAAGAAGAGAAACAGATACAATGGATACATTTGTTGATTCTTCGTGGTATTATTTAAGATATTGTGACTCAAAAAATACAGATTTACCAATAGATAAAATGATAGCTGACAAGTGGTCCCCAGTAGACCAATATATCGGTGGAGTAGAGCATGCAGTAATGCATTTATTATATGCAAGATTCTTCCATAAGGCTTTAAGAGACCTTGGTTTAGTTTCAACTAATGAACCATTTAAAAGACTTCTTACTCAAGGAATGGTTTTAGGACCATCATTCTATTCTGCAAATAAAAATAAGTATTTATTTGCTACAGATGTTAGATTTGAAGGAGAAAAAGCTTTTGACAAAGAAACAGGAGAAGAATTAGCTGTTAAAGTAGAGAAAATGTCTAAGTCTAAAAATAATGGAGTAGACCCTTTACATATAATAGCAAAATATGGTGCAGATACAGCGAGATTATTTACGATGTTTGCAGCACCTCCAGAAAAAGAGCTTGAGTGGAATGAAAATGGTTTAGCAGGTGGATATAGATTCATACAAAGAGTATGGAAATTGGTAGAAGAAGGTAATGAGTATTTTGATAGAAATAAATATAATTTGGAAGCATTAAATAAGGCTGATAAAAATATCTTAAGAAAATTACATCTAACTATAAAAAAAGTTACAGATTCAATAGAGGATAATTTCCACTTTAATACTTCAATTGCTTCAGCAATGGAACTTTTAAATGAATTATCTGACTATAAAGTTAATGTTTTGGAAAAAAATGAAATAAGTTCAGAAAGTAAAAAAGTTTACTTTGAAGCCATTAGAACTTTAATTATATTACTTTCTCCATTTGTACCTCATGTTTGTGATGAAATGTGGGAAATAATAGGAGAAGCTGGATATTTATTTAATGAAGAATGGCCAGAACATGATGAAAAATTAATGATTTCAGATGAGATAGCTATAGCAGTTCAAGTTAATGGGAAATTAAGAGCAACTGTTGAAGTAGATAGAAAAATTGAGAAATCAGAGTTAGAAAAATTGGCTTTAGCTCAAGAAAATGTTCAAAAACATACAGAAGGTAAAGAAATAGCTAAAATAATTATAGTTCCCAATAAAATTGTTAATATAGTGGTAAAATAAATAAAAAAATATTAAAAAATAAAGAGGAAAATATACAGTGGAGGAGTAAATAGTAGTAGAACATCTTCCTTAGTTCTATTATTTGATTACATCCCCAATGTATGAAAAAGAGCAGGTTCCCCAAACCTGTTCTTTTTCATTTTTTGGACAAAACTATTATTTTTACCAATTTCAAACAAAAGATACTTTGAAAGTGTAACAAAATTGATTTTTTTATAAAAAAATTGGTTGAAATTAAAAATAAAAAACATTAAAAATGATAGGATATCGTACAAAAAAATAAAAAAAAATAAAAAAGTGTAAAAAAACAGTTGAAAAAATCTCATTCTAATGCTAATATTTAGATTATTAATTAAATGTTTTTTTTTTGGACAATTTTAGGGAGGGGAATATGAAACAGAGATCAATTTTGGCTATTTCTGAAACAAAAGAATTACTGAAAAAGATTAGAAAAGAATTAAAAGATGATTATGAAGTTATAACTTTTAATAATTTTTTAGATGGATTAGATATGTTAAGAGAAAGTGATTTTGATATATTACTTTTAGATGAAAATTTAACATGGTTTACTTTTGCCGAGGCAATGAGAAAATTAAAAGGTATAGGTAAAGATATTGTAACGATAGCATTAATTTCTGAAGAAAATGATGAGATGTTAAATGATGTTAGAGAAGGTGAAATATATAACTATGTTGTAAAACCTTTTACACTAAGAGATATAAATAGAATTATAATACCTGCTTTAAATAATCTTGAATTATTAAAAGAAAAAAGAGATTTAGAAAGAAAATTATCAGATTCAGAAGAGTCAGAAGAAATAGTTGGACAACACGCAAAAGTTAAAGAATTGAAGCAAATTATTGAGAAAGTTGCAGATAGTGATTTAACAGTTCTTGTTAATGGAGAAAATGGAGTAGGAAAAGAATTAGTTGCAAAAGAAATTTATAAAAAATCACATAGAAGAAAGAAAAATTTTGTAACTATAAATTGCGCTTCAATTTCATCAAGTTTGATAGAATCAGAATTATTTGGTTATGAAAAGGGTGCTTTTCCAGGAGCAGTAGCTCAAAAGAAAGGAATCATTGAGGAAGCTGACGGAGGAACACTGTTTTTAGATCAAATAGGTGGAATGGACTTAAAATCTCAAGCTAAGTTATTAAGAGTTATTGAATATGGAGAACTTAGAAGAGTTGGTGGAAGTAGAACGATAAAAGTAGATGTAAGATTTGTTGCTGCTACTAATGAGGATTTAGAAGATGCAGTAAAAAAAGGAACATTTAGAAAAGACTTATACCATAGATTAACAGCTTTTCCAATTGAAGTAGCACCACTTAGAGATAGAAAAGAAGACATTCCATTATTAGCAAATTATTTTTTAAATAAAATCGTTTTAGATTTACATAAAGAAATGATTGTTTTATCTGGTGAAGCAATGAAATATTTACTTGAATATCAATATCCAGGTAATATAAGAGAATTGAAAAACATAATAGAAAGAATGGTTATTTTAGCTAATAATAAAGTAATTGATGTTGAAGATTTACCTTTAGAAATAAAAATGAAATCAGATACTATTGAAAATAGAAGTATTACTGGAATTGGTCCATTAAAAGAAATATTAGAAAGAGATGTTTATGAACTTGCAGAAGTTGAAAGAATTGTTATAGCATCTGCTTTACAAAAAACTAGATGGAATAAGCAAGAAACAGCAAAACTTTTAGGAATTGGAAGAACTACATTATATGAAAAAATTAGAAAATATGATTTAGATAGAAGAATAATTAAAAAAGATGATTCATATGATGATGAAGATTATGGAGATGAAGAATAAAGAAAATTGAGGTAATAAGATGAATTTTATGTTAATTCAAAGTTATTTAGATAAAATCCCAAAATTAGAAGACTTGCTGACTCTTCCTGAAATTAAAAATCTAATTAATAGACATGGAAATAAGTTGGTAGAAGAAACAATAGTAAAAGTTTTGGATAAGAGGCATTTAGATATAACAACAGCTAAAACAGAAGAAGTTATAAAAAAAATGGATTTTTCTATGATTTATTATATTGAATCACTGTTAGAGGAATTAAAAGTTGAAAATAAGTTTTTATTAACAAAAATAGTTAATTGTATGGGAATAATGAATTCTGACTTTTTTGGTGATAAAATTTATTCTAAAGAAGTACTAAAAGAATTTGTTGAAATCCATAGTAATTATACAGATTTAAGATTGAATTTAGGAGAATCTAAAAAAATAGATATTTCTTTTGAAATTAAAGAAATGCTAAAAGAGTACTCTAAAAATAATGAATATCTAGTATTTTCAAATTTATCTTCAGCATTATATACACTTTTAAATACTTTTTTTAGGGGTAGAAAAGCAGTAAGTTCAATAAGAGAAAGTTACACTTTTGATAAAAATATAGAGATAAACACTTTGTTGGATACAATGAATTTTCAAAAAAAAGTTGTTGGAAGCCTAAACAGATTAGAGATTAATGACTATAAAAGCAATCTTGAGAGAGATGATTTTGTACTTTATAGTGACTTTTTTGGCAATAGTTTAGAAGGATTGGCGAAGTTAGCAGAAGAAGATGCTCAGTATATTTCTAATATGGAAAATACAATTTTTATAAGTGATAAATTTTATCTAAATAATTCAAATATAGAAATTGAGTCTGTAGGACTTAAATTTTCAGATTATTTAAATGGTAAAACTACAGTTTTAGCAGATTTATCAAAATTAGAAGATTTTCCTAGTGTTGTAATTTTGGCAGGTTCAAAAAAAGTAATTGAAGAAGTAGAAAAGTCTTTGTATTACAAAATGTTTTACCCATCAAAAGAGGTAGAAAATTTATTATATTTATCATTACTTAATAAAGTTGTAGAGAAAAAGGAAGTTTCTTATGTAGATTTGTCATTTTTAACAGATAGTGAAAAGCTGAAAAAGAGAAATTTGAAATTTATTGAAGGTTTAAATAAAAAATTAGAAAAATTTTGCGATATAGGTTTAATAGAAGGACCTTATTTCAAAATAGATGAAAGTATTTCTTATAAAGATGCATTTGTTAGGGAACTTATAGTGATTACACCTAAACATAAAAATGTTGAAGAAATAGACTATGCTTTGAGAACTTCTGAAATACCAATAATTTGTTGGGTTAATGAAGGAAGTTTACTTATAAACTTACAATTGGTAGAAAAGAAACAAGAAAGAATTTTACTGGAAACTTTAGAAAAAGTTATATTAAAGTAGGTCTTGTACCTACTTTTTTTACTTGTTTATGTTTGAAAGAAAACTTCATAAATGAAAGGAATAAATATGGTTGTATTAATAGATAACTATGATTCTTTTGTGTATAATTTATACCAATATATTGGAACTATTGATGATGAAATAAAAGTTTTTAGAAACGATGAAATTAGTGTAGAAGAAATTGAAAAATTAAATCCTACTCATATAGTTTTATCACCAGGGCCAAAAGCACCTAAGGATGCAGGTATTTGTATAGAACTAATTAAAAAATTATACAAAAAATATCCAATATTGGGAATTTGTCTAGGACATCAAGCAATAGGAGAAGCCTTTGGTGGAACAGTAAGTTATGCGAAAGAGTTATATCATGGAAAGTATTCATTGATTAATCATAATGGTGAGAAAATATTTTTAGGAATTGAAAATCCATGTAAAGTAGCCAGATATCATTCTTTAGCAATTTTAGAAGAAACTTTATCAGAAGAATTTTTGGTAGAAGCAAAAACAGAAGATAATGAAATAATGGCAATAAGGCATAAAGAGTATAATCTATTTGGATTACAGTTCCATCCAGAGTCAATATATACTCCAGAAGGATTGAAAATGATTAGAAACTTTTTAAATATTTCTAATTAAAATTTGAAATGTGTTGAAAAAATAGGTAACTATTAGTATAATGAGTTTTGAAGATAATTTATATTAAGGAGGAAATTAGAGTGGCATTAAGAAAAATGAAAAAGAGTATGAAGCCGTTAGTGATGTTAATAGCAATAGCTTTTATACTTACAATAGTAGCAGCAGGAGTAATGGGATTGGGAAATAAGACACCTTATGCATTTAAATTAAATGGAAAAAAGGTTGAAATACAAGAAGTAGATAAGGCATTAAAAAGAGGGATAGATAGTGTAACTCAACAATATGGGCAAGGGGTCTTGGATGAACAAGAGCTAAAAGTAATATTTTTTGATCAAATAGTTGAAGCACAGTTGGTATTACAGGAAGCAGATGAGTTAAAGGTAAAAGTCAGTGATGCAGATATAAATGCTGAATATGAAAAAATAAAAGCACAAAGTAAAAGTAAAGAAGAGTTTGATACTTGGTTGCAAAGAGTAGGGTATACAAAAATGTCTTTACAAGAAGAGATAAAAAAATACCTTATAGGAGAAAAAGTTAAAGAAGCAATATCTAAAGATGCTAAAGTTTCTGATGATGAGTTAAAAAATTATTATGAAGAAAATAAATATAATACATATTTTGTAGGGAAAACATTTGATTCTGTAAAAGAAGAATTGAAAAAAACACTTTTACAAGCAAAAGAAGGAAAAGTATATAGAGCTTGGAAAGAGAAGAAAATGGCAGAAGCAAAATTAGATTTCCCTAAAATTAATAAAGCAGAAAATCCTTATAAAGTACTTCAAAGAAAAGTTGTTTATGAAAAAGAAGGATTTAAATTTACTAATGTTGATTTTGCTAATAGGGGATTTAGCTTCACAATGCAAGGAGTTAAGGACAAAGCAACTGTTGATAAAATGATAAAAGAAAATATTGATAAAGAGTTAAAAATAGTTGCAAAAGCAAAAGCAGCAAATGTTAAAGTTGACGAAACATTGGCGCAAGAAGATAAAATGAGC
>RRZT012763445.1_pt1 | contig 12533 bp, 11 predicted proteins | sample 2165551 | NCBI WGS metagenome assembly RRZT01 (sample SAMN10456910, study PRJNA506462) | wastewater metagenome | biome: wastewater; feature: sludge; material: wastewater sludge; isolation source: wastewater sludge with Escherichia coli K12::gfp cells carrying plasmid... | place: USA: Moscow, Idaho... | reverse complement strand
TCATAACAACCGCAAATAATTGGATCTAGTGTCATGATTGTAAATTATTAAGTTAGACGATGCCCAAGCTATTCTTGTTTGGATACTACATAACACCCTCCAACTAAAATGGTTTTGAATATTCGTTCTTTTTAAAGAATAAGAGATAGATTAAATGAATTGGCTTTGATCTTCTCTGCTTCTGACCTAAGATTCTTGTAGCAAGGGGTCGTTTCTGCGAATAAGATTGCTTCGAATAGTTTATCCGCACTGTCCCAAGGTTGTTAAATTGCCGCTGACTACTCATTCGCAATTTCACCACTCTGTGAAATTGCCACTGATACTTCATCTGCAATGTCCCGTCTTTGTGAAATTGCCGCCGATATTTCATTGGCAACTTCCCGCATATGGGAAATTGCCGATAATAGTTGGGCGGCAATATTCTGCTTACAGAAAATTGCCGCCCATAACTCATACGCAATATTGCTCTTGTCTGACCCCGTTTTTTTATGCTATGAAGGGTTATTTGGTTTCATTTTCGTCCTTTGTTCTAATCAAAACCACGCCGTTTACGGCATCTTTACCATACTCTTTTGTCAATTGCTTGATAACTTCTTTTGTCTTTGGTTCCAGAACCTTGTACGATGTAAGGTTGGCATAACTGAGCCATTCGAGATCAAAAACCGATGGTAATCTGACGCCATCTAGCATCACAACTGTTTTCTCATTTGGTTTCCATGCAGCTTTTTCGGTGGCAGGAACATCCAATGTGAAGTTAACCGGCATGGTAACAATAATATTTACTTTTTCGTTGCATAGTGTGCCGGGAATCCAGTTAGTCAGTGTGTTTATAACGCGAATGGCTTCTTTATCCAGATAATAATCGAGCGATTTTACAACTTTTACATCATTTATCTTTCCTGTTTTATCTACAGTGAACTGCACCATCACTTTCCCTTCTGTCTTCAGGCGCTTTGGCACAAACGGATATTGAATACTGTCGGCAATGTGTTTCATTAGCATATCGTTTCCGCCTTCAAATTTAGGAATCGCAGCTGCTTCTTTGCATCCGGTAGAGTCGGCTAAGGCATAATACATATCGTATTTGTTGCTTTTGATCAACACTACTCCGTCGGCAGCTTGTTTGCCGTATTCTTTCATCAGCCTTTCTTTTTCTTGTTCGGGAAAGGGTTTGAATACTTTTATATCAGTGAACTTCCCAAGGTTTAGGATGTCGATAGTAAAGTTCTCCGGCATTTTTACGTCATCAATAATGACAAGAGTTTTCTCGTTAATGTCCCAGTTGGTGCTATCGATGGGTACGTATTTAAAGATGATAGGCAATGTCATGTTTACAGCCACATTCAACTCATTCTGGATGCCCGGTATCCATGCCGGAAATGAATTTACCACGCGCAATGCTTCTTTGTCTAATAAAGGAGATACGTTTCTGGCTACTTTTGCATTTTCAACCAAACCGAGTTTGTTGATAACAAACTGTACAATAACCTTACCCTCCTGTTTCTTTTTATAGGCTTCGGTAGGATACTTGGTGTTGCGGTAAATGTAGTTCAGCAGAGCTTTGTCGCCACCCGGAAACTTAGGCATACTATCAACGATGGAATAGACTGAATCCTGAGTTGGTGGTGTCACCACCTGATTTTGGGCTTTTGCTGTAAATGAGAAAGTGAATAATAGCACTAGAGCGATGCTAAATTTAAAAACATTGATGTTGGAGGTTGGTGTGTAATTCATGATGCAACTTTAATAGTATTTTATTTCTGGTGTAAATAGCTGTGAATAATTAATTGTAAATTTTCGGAAACAAAAATACAAATAAGATTTGGTTTACGTGCATATACTAAAGGCTTCGCCCAGTGCGAAGCCCTTAATGCTAATTGATTTATATTTTTTTTAGAATATGCTATTTCTTTTTCTCTTTTTTTGCGTCAAGTTCTTCTTTTATCTCTTTTATTCGATATTCTGTAGCATTGTAGTAGGAGCCGATTCCACTTTGGATTTTGCCCAACTCAGTTGATGGTCGTGTGGTCATAAACAGATTGTAGTAGGTCAGCGCTTCTTCGGGCTTCTTTAGTTCATGGTCGTAAACACCACCGATAATATATAGTAGACTTTTTTGTTCAGGTTTTAATTTAGAACTTATTTTCAGGTATTTTATCCTTTCGGGATTGTTGAAAAGTAATTCGTAACCTTTAGCAATGCCGTAGTTGTAATTATACAGTACCGAATCCTTAGGTGTTATTTTGTCCAATCCTCGCTTCAAATAAGCAATTCCCTCCTGCTGATGTCCGCTCAGAATAGCTGCTTTGCCCAGGTAATAGTACACAGTAACATTGTCCGAATCTTTTTTAAACGATTGTTTGAGGTGAAAATAGGCATCCGGATTTTCTTTATTGGCAAAATAACTTATCCCTAAATAAAAATGAGTGATAAACGAACTATCGCCTTGTTGATACAATTTATTTAGGCGATAAATTGCCTGTGTGTGATTCTTTGTCATGCAAAGTCCAATTCCATTGTACTGATTTATCGTCTGATTGGACGAATCGATTTGTAAATACCTATTTGTGTAATAAAGTAGTGGGTCATATTTACTTTGTTGTAGAAAAATGTTCGACAATTTACTAAGCGTGCTATAATCTTCAGGATTGTACTGTAATGCTTTAGAGTAGCAGTACATCGACGAGTCGTTTTTCTGTAGTTGCCCATAACAATCGCCCAAAATAGGATATAAAACCGGTAGTGAATCTTTCTTCAAAATGGGTAAAGCAAAGTTTATGGTCGATTTCCAATCTCGGAGTTTAAACATACTGTTCATGTAATTCAACTGCGCGAACCGGTTATTTGGTGCCGATTGAAGTGCCATAAAGTAAAAGAACTTCGATTTGGAATAATTTCCGGACAGTTGATAACTCTCGGCCAACTCATTGACTGCCGAAATGTTGGTTGGATTCTGACGCACAATTTCTTCCAGCAGTAGTATGGCAGATTTGTACTGCGCAATATTCTTATAGCACTTAGCCTTTAGAAAATCCAGTTCGGCCGATTTCTTTTCCTTTGAAATAAGCTGTATGGCTAATTCGTAGTCGTAATTTTTCAGTGCATTTTGTATGGCATTGGTTTGTGCGTGAAGAATGGAGAAACAGCATGCAAACAAGATAAATAGTGTTTTTCTCATAGAAGTTATTCATTGGTTGGAAAAACCCGATGTAAAATTTTGAGTTTTACATCGAGCTTCTATATTCCTATTTTGCTGGAAACTGATTATTAGTAGTAATCAATATCACACCATTTTTACCAGCTTCACCGTATATAGACGTTGCCGATTTATCTTTGAGAACATCTATCGCTTTGATGCTGGCGGGAAGAAGCAATTTTTTTTCACTTTCTGTTGCGACCTTACCATCAATTATATATAACGGTTTTACTCCGTCTGGTAGATTGTTGAGGTTTACTCCCGACTCTTCTTTTCTTGCTCCGTATCCGACCACTACTAGTGGGTTTTCATTGGAACTTGACGTTGTTTCAGGTGTTGTAGCGCCATCTCCCATTCTGAATATAATTGGTATTACATAGCGAACACTCACTTTCTCTCCCTTTTGTTCGCCGGGTATCCATGTAGGGAAGGTACTTACTACACGAACTGCTTCCTTATCTAAATAAGCGTCTACTCCACGTAAAACTTTTTGGTTAACTACTTTCCCTGCGGAGTTGACTGTAAAGCCGACAATAACTTTCCCTTGGGTACCATTTTTTTGTGCTTCAACAGGGTATTTGATATTTCTTGCCAAATATCCCATCAACTCCTTTTCTCCTCCCGGGTATTGTGGCATTTTTTCGACAACATCCCAGGTTTTTTCTGTTTCTCCGTTTTCTACCACCGTAACAGGTTCGGTTAGTTCTGCCGAACTTTTAGCAGGGGCTATCAGCGTTTTTTTCTCAGTAGCTTTTACTTCCTTTGTCGTAGTCGTGGTCAAGGCCTTTTTTGCCTTATTGATAACTGTTTGTGCATTGCTCGAAACAACCAGAGCCAATGCTAATGGAACGATAAGCGAGTATTTCAGTAAACTCGCTTTTGCTGATTTTTTTTGATTCATCATAATAATACGTTTTTTTAAGGGTGATACATTAAATTTATTTCCAAGCTTATGCTCGGGAGTTTGATAAGATAATTGCAACAGATGATATTGATAGGTTTGCGAATCAAAACCCGATTCGATGACTTTATTGTCGGCCAGAAATTCGAGGTTCTGACGGATCTCGCGCTTCAGCAACCAGGTGGCAGGATTCAACCAAAGAATGATGGTAAGAAGCTCGCTCACCAGCACATCAAAACTATGTCCCTGACGAACATGTGTCAGCTCGTGCGCTAAAATCTCTTTTGTTTCGTGCTCGTTATGCAACTCGGGATTCATAAATACCGACCCGAAAAACGAAAACGGTGTGATTTCTTTTTCGATGGCAATGATTCGTGTATCTTGCACTATTTTTACCGTTCCATGTAGGCGGATGCGAAGAATTGACGTAAGTTGCAGGATAAACCGAACCAAAAGTATCAGAACTACCAAACCGTAAATAGCCATTGAAATATTTCCGAGGCTGAAAACGGATGTTTCCCTTACCGCAGTTACCGTAAATTCCGGTAAGGTGGCGTAATCTACAATCAATTTTTGAACCGGTTCTTGTTTTTGAAGCCAATTCTCGATGGATAGGAATGGATACACAAATGAAAGTAATATGCTGAACAGCATATAATACCTACGGGTTTTCCAAAAAGTATCCCCGGCAAAGAACAATCGATAGAACAAGTAGAACAGAGCTATCGCAATGTTTACTTCTAGAAAATACATGAGTGCGTCGTTCATTTTTTCTCAATTAGTTTAATGATTTCTTGTAATTCTTCAGCTGAAATTTTTTGTTTCTCTACAAAATAGCTCACCATTTCTTTGTACGAATTGTCGAAGTAGTTTTGCACTACGCTCGTCATAAATTTGGACTTGTACTCGCTCTCTTCCACCATTGCGCTGTACTCGTAGGTATTGCCATAGCGAGTGCCTTTTACATATCCTTTTCGTTCCAGGTTTTTGACAATCGATGCCACCGTGGTGTAGGGTGGGGTGGGTTCATCCATCTTTTGGATAAAATCTTTTATAAATCCTTTTCCATGCTGCCAGATAATGAGCATCATTTCTTCTTCTTGATTTGTTAGCTTTTCCATGTTTTGATATTTGATCGTTGATTCTTGTCTAATTTATTTTGAATATATACAAACCTTTGTTTATGATGTCGATTACGAAACTTTCGCAAATCTACGAAACTTTCGTAATAAAGTGTATGAAATGATGAATTTTAATGTTTTTTAATGTTTTTGATATGAATTAACTATTAAATATTGTATCTTTGTATATATCAAAAACAGAAGCTTATGAAAACAACAACTACTTCGTTCCAAAAGGTCGGCTTATTTCTCGTATTTCTGTTATTTTGTAGCTCCTCAGTTTTAGCAACGACCGGCTATTATTTCTATGTTCAATTTGCGGATAAAAACAATTCGCCTTATTCGCTAACAAAACCCTCGGAATACCTTTCTGCTCGAGCTATCGAGCGTCGGGCACAGCGTGCACCGGGTATTGATTCCACCGATTTGCCTATAACTCCGGCATATTTGTCGCAGATAGAAAACCTGGGCATTCATGTTCATAATCGGAGCAAGTGGATGAATGGTGCAACAGTTTTATTGACCGATTCGAGCAAAATGAGTTTAGTGCGAGCCTTAGCTTTTGTAAAATGGGTGAAGTATACCGGTAGAATTGATTTAGCCGCGGGTTCGCCCAAACGAACTAAAGTGGTTGAACCCTCAAGCGATTATGGAAGTGCTGCGGCTCAAATCAACCAAATGAACGGAAAGTATTTACACGATTTAGGTTATCGGGGAAAGGGAGTTGTGGTAGGCGTATTGGATGCCGGTTTTTTTAATGTAAATAAAAATCCGGCATTTGATAGCTTGAACTTGCAGGGACGCTTGCTGGGAACAAAGGATTTTGTAAATCCGAATTCGAATATCTACGCCGAGGATGCACATGGTGCTGATGTTATGTCCATTCTGGCGGGTAATTTACCCGGATCATTCATAGGTACTGCTCCCGACGCCTCCTACTGGCTTATCCGCACGGAATATGTGACAACGGAATACCTTGTAGAAACTGATTTTTGGTGTTCAGGAATTGAATTTGCCGATAGTGTGGGGGTGGATGTGGTTAATTCATCTTTAGGGTATACAAAATTCAACGATCCGATTATGGATTATACCTATGCAGATATGAATGGCGAAGTCTCAAGGGCTAGTCGCTGCGCTGCACTGGCTGCCAAAAAGGGCATTGTTGTTTGTAGTAGTGCCGGTAACGAAGGTAATAAAGCCTGGCATTATATTGGGGCACCTGCTGATGCAAAAGGAATAATTACTGTCGGTGGAGTCGACAATTCAGGTGTTTCCAGTACCTTTTCGTCCTATGGTCCCAGCTCCGACAATCGTGTGAAGCCGGAAATTTGTACAATGGGAACTTCTACAGCACTTATCTCAACAAATGGTATGCCTATCGTTGGAAATGGAACTTCTTATGCAACGCCGGTTATGGCAGGGATGATGACTTGTTTTCTTCAGGTGGCAAAAAATGTAAATGCCCCCAGTGATCCGGCAACACTTTTAAAAACAGTATACGAAACAGCAAGTAATTATGCTAATCCTACGGCTCAGTTGGGGTATGGAATTCCTGATTTTCGTACTGCATTGGCACGGCTTCCCTTTTTTACTGCCCGGAAAATAGCTCAAACGAGCGATGTTGCTATTGGTTTTGATTTTTCAGACAGAACAATTCATATACGATTGTTTGATAACAAAATTTCTACGGATGAGCTTGTTCGGGTCTATTCGGCAACAGGTGTTTTGCAAGTGAATCAACCGGTTTCGGAGCATGAGACTGTTCTTCCGGCCGCTAATTTGGCTCCGGGTGTATATGTAGTTAATATAGTTGGTGGCGGACAATCAAGCTCGCACAAGGTGGTGATAAATTAATTTTGAAATGTGATAATCCGGTGTGATTATTTTAAAATATGGAATATGCATTGCTAATAATGCATTAACAATTATGAACTCTATAACACTCTCAGAACTTACATCTCAAATTCAGGAAACTATTCGCATGGGGTTTGATAGCCCGGTGTGGATTCGTGCCGAAATAAGCGAGTTGCGCGAAAATCCCGGGGGGCATTGTTATTTGGAACTGATAGAGAAGGATAGTCGCTCGGATACCTTGCTCGCAAAGTCAAAAGCAACTATTTGGGCAACTACTTACAGAATGCTAAAACCTTACTTCGAAAGTAGTACCGGTCAATCCCTGCGAGCCGGGCTGAATGTATTGGTGGCGGTAACGGTGGAGTTTCACGGCGTTTATGGTTTTAGTCTGAATATTCGCGACATCGACCCTACTTTTACTATTGGCGAAATGGCTGCCCGTCGGCTTAAAATTATTCGCCAACTCGAGGACGATGGCATCGTGGAGATGAACAAGTTGCTCGAACTGCCACCCTTGCCACAGCGGATAGCCATTATTTCTTCGGCAACAGCTGCCGGCTATGGTGATTTTTGCGATCAGCTGAACAACGATCCGGCTCAATTTGTTTTTTATACCAAACTTTTTCCTGCTATTATGCAGGGCGATCAGGCCGAACTGTCCATTATCTCGGCCTTGGAAAAGATATACGACTCTGTTGATTTGTTTGACCTTGTGGTAATTATTCGTGGCGGCGGAGCAACCACCGATTTAGCTTGTTTCGATTCGTACGATTTGGCATTGAATTGTGCACAGTTTCCGTTGCCTATTATTGCTGGCATTGGTCATCAGCGCGATGTGTCCATTTTGGATATGGTAGCACATAGCAGTCTGAAAACACCAACTGCTGTTGCCGAATTTCTGATTTCGAATTTGCAACAAGCCGAAAATCGGGTGTTGGATATTTTTTCGGACATTCGCTACCTGGTCAGGAATAAACTAGAAATAGAAAATTCGTTTGTAGTTCAGGTTAAGACCCGCATTAAGCAAACCTTGCGAAGTTGGGTGATGCAACGAGCGCATTTGCTGGACCGACAAAAGAGTCGTTTGCAATCATCAGTTCGGATGCAGTTGTTGAGGCAGAATAACAAACTTTTATTGCTCGAAAAAAATATCGAAACGCATTCGCCGGCTTTCTTGTTACGACATGGTTATACCATTTCTACTGTCGATGGAAAACGAATCACTTCGGTGCGTCAGGTACAAGTGGGTGATAAAATAAGTACCTTTGTAGCCGATGGCGAATTTATTAGTGAAGTAAGCCCTAAGGATTAATGATTATGAGTAAGATAACACTTGAAAATATGGAGTTCCACGCCTTTCATGGTTGCATGGAACATGAGCAGATGCTGGGCAATACATTTATTGTCAGCATTAGCATGATGATTGATACCCAGCTGGCAGGGCAAACAGATAAGCTGGAAGATACTCTCAATTACCAATTGGTGTACGATGTGGTGAAGGAACAAATGGAAATACGCTCGAAATTGATTGAACATGTGGGCCAGCGAATTTTGGATAAGATCATGAATAAGTTCCCCAATATTCAAGCATTGGAAGTTTGTCTCTCTAAATTGAATCCCCCTCTTGGTGGAAAAGTAAGCAAAGTAACGATAGACTTGAAGAAAGTGAGATGATATATGTTATTTTGTAGGAAAATATCTTAAAAGAGAGAGTTTGTGTATGTATAAAATATGAATATTCAGTCAGAATGACTAATTTTGCAGATACAATTAAGCATTGTGTCAAATAGTGGGTTGTGAACGCCGATTTGTCGGCGTTCATTTTTTATTTTTAAATGGGTATAGGTTAATAATTTAAGAAAGAATTATGTCAGTGAATCAGTCAACTACAAGTCATCCAAAAGGGCTTTATCTTTTGTTTGGAACCGAAATGTGGGAGCGTTTTAATTTTTACGGAATGCGAGCCATATTAACACTATTCTTAATTAACTCCTTAATGATGAAAGAAGCGGATGCTTCTATTATTTATGGTGGTTTTTTAGGGTTGTGCTATTTAACCCCAATGTTGGGAGGTTTTATTTCTGATCGTTACTTTGGAAATCGAAACTGTATAATTATAGGTGGACTAACAATGGCTATCGGTCAGATGCTATTGTTTTTTAGTGCAAGTGTTTTTGGATCCAATCTGTCCCTAGCAACAACTTTGATGTGGGTAGCATTGGGAACAATTATTTTAGGGAACGGTTTTTTTAAACCAAACATATCTAGTTTGGTTGGAAGTTTATATCCTAAGCAAGAAAAAAGTAAGTTAGATACAGCTTTCACCATTTTTTACATGGGAATCAATTTGGGAGCATTTCTAGGTCAATTAATCTGCCCACTACTTGGAGATGTAAAAGATGTTGGTGGAATAAGAGATATACATGCCTTCAAATGGGGATTTCTAGCTGCTTCAGCTGCTATGATCATTGGGACTGTTCTTTTCTATTTTCTAAAAAACCGATATATTATTACACCGGAAGGAAAGCCATTAGGCGGATTGCCTTCTAATAATGATGCTTCATATTTTGAAGAAGGAGAAGCTCAGAAAGCAAATTTTTCTAGAAAATCATTGATAATAGCAGTTGTTTGCTTTATTGGACTATTTTTCTCCATCAGATATTTGATGGGTGGCGATAATTTTATTAAAACAATCATCTATCCCATCATTTATGCAAGTGGTATAACATTGGCAGGATTAATTGTTTCTGACAGTTCGTTGACTAAAATAGAAAGAGATAGAATATTTGTGATATATATTGTTGCATTCTTTATAATTTTCTTTTGGGCGGCATTTGAACAAGCAGGTTCATCATTAACGTTTATTGCAGATAATCAGACAGATAGAAATTTCTTTGGTTGGATTATGCCACCTTCTATGATTCAAATCTTTAATGGTATATTTGTTTTTACATTTGCTATTCCATTCAGTATTCTCTGGGATAAACTGAGAGCAGCGGGCAAAGAACCAATCTCTCCAGCAAAACAAGCCATTGGATTAGGATTGATTGCTTTAAGTTATCTTATTATTGCAAACAATGTAAAAGGTCTGGGAAATAATGGACTTCTGGGTATTCAGTGGCTGATTCTTTTATACTTAATTCAGACTTTCGGAGAACTTTGTTTATCTCCAATTGGATTGTCACTTGTAGGAAAGCTATCACCCAAACGATTCTCATCATTGTTATTTGGAGTTTTCTTTCTTTCGAATGCTGCCGGATATGCTTTGGCCGGAACCTTAGGATCAATAATACCTGCTACTGGTGATAAGTTTTTGAAAGCAAAAGAATTAGGAATTGATTTGCAAGCAGTATTGGACAAAACTGTAACTCCAACTGCAGCTCAGTTAAAATTATTAGAAGCGAGTCAGATAAGTCCGATTAATCCAACATTTGCAGGATTTGAAATTCATAATCTCTACGAGTTCTTTATGGTATTTGTGGTGTTAACGGGGATTGCAGCCTTTGTGTTATTAGCACTTACTCCACGTTTAAAGAAAATGATGCATGGAGTGAAATAGCAGTTCAATCAATAAATAAAAAATCCTCTGTCAAAAATTTTGACAGAGGATTTTTTATTTAAGATCTTTTACTTTCAATTCTATAACTTCCAGATTCTGTATATTTTCGCCGTCAATCTCGAATCGTACAATTGTTTGTACTTTGTGAAATCCATATTTGCCAGCTGCGCCCGGGTTTATGTGCAAGAGTTTTAATGCTCTGTCGTTTTGTACTTTTAGAATGTGCGAATGTCCGCAAACAAACAGATTGGGTGGTTGCATAAAAATATCAGGGCGCACAAGCTGGTCATATTTCCCCGGATAACCGCCAATATGCGTAAGCCATACTTTTACGCCTTCGCACATAAACCGGTTGTGCTGAGGGAAAATGGATCTTATATCATGGCTGTCGATATTGCCCCACACGCCACGCAAGGGTTTAAAAGCACGTAGTTTATTTACAACGTCCATCGATCCCCAGTCGCCTGCATGCCATACCTCGTCGCAGTTGGCAAAATGTTCCAGTATGCGGTCGTCGAGCATTCCGTGTGTGTCCGAAAGAATTCCAATTCGAGTCATTTTCTGTTGTTTTTAATTAGTACAAAAGTAAGGAAAATAGGATAAAAGAACTAATTTGTTGTTTGAGTTTAAAAAAATCACTTGTGATAGGAATCTGCAAGTTAAGTTAATGAAATGTAAGGGTTCTGTTTTTCTGTAAATAAACATAAATGTGCGGTGAGATTCGGCTGGGTTCTATTTTGTTTATAACTCTAATTTCGCTACTTTTGTGCACATTTCGACTTGATTTACAGTTGTAGCAATGAAAAAGAAAACGAATAAGCTTGCCCCATTTATCCAAAAAATGCGATTTAAATATCGCGTTTCTATTCTCAATGAAAATACGTTGGAGGAGTCGTGGCATGTTCGTTTGTCTCGTTTTAGTGTTTTTATGATGGGGTCAACATTGGTGCTCATTACATTTATTGTACTCACGATTCTTATTTTTGCCACGCCAATTAGTAGATATTTACCGGGTTACGGAGATTCAGGTAACCGCACGGAGATTATTCGGGAATCTATGCGGGCAGATTCAATGGTTCAGCAGATTAATTTGCAAGCCGGTTATCTTGGCATTGTAAAGGAAATTATTAATGGTAACATTAAACCGGATACAATTGCCTCCTTGAATCCTGAGGATTTAAAAGAGAAGGCACGGGTTTTTATCGAAAAAAAGGAGAAAGAAAAGGAATTTGTCGACAAATTTGAAAAGGAGGAAAAGTATAATCTGGGAACAATTGAAACAAAGCCCAATGAAGATATATATGTCTTTTTTCGTCCTACCCGTGGGGTTATTTCGTCGTCTTTTAATATGTCGCAAAAGCAATACGGTATTAATCTGATTACTTCGCCCAACGAAAGCGTGGTAAGTGTTCTCGAAGGAACAGTTATTTATGCTGCATTTACATTTGATTTTGGTTGGGTTATTCAAATTCAACACGAGAACAATTATATTTCAATTTATAAAAATAATACACAGCTGCTCAAAAAAGTGGGTGATGAAGTTAGAGCTGGTGAGAGTATTGCCATTACAGGTGAATCGGGGGGTAAAAAGACCGGAACCCAGTTCTACTTTGAATTGTGGAAACAAGGGAAGCCGATTAACCCGGAAGAAGTAATCATTTTTTAGTACAGAAAAACACATGGATACCATCCCAAAAAAACAAATAGCAATTTTAGGCTCTACAGGTTCCATTGGCACACAAGCGTTGGAAGTGATAGCCGATAATGCATCCTTATTTGAAGTTTACGCGCTTACTGCCAATAATAATGTAGATTTACTGATACAGCAAGCGCGTAAGTTTACGCCGGAAATGGTGGCTATTGGCAACGAAAAACATTACAATCAGCTTAAAGACGCACTTG